>Ga0302250_1001504_pt1 | contig 17248 bp, 22 predicted proteins | sample AAG_RA_Asp_MG_FD_193536 | JGI IMG/M metagenome (GOLD analysis project Ga0302250, IMG submission 193536) | Enriched activated sludge microbial communities from anaerobic digester in WTTP, New Holstein, Wisconsin, United States - AAG_RA_Asp | ecosystem: Engineered > Bioreactor > Anaerobic >... | reverse complement strand
ATACCGCCGAAGATTCAGGAGTATTAAATAAAGCAATTTCTATGTTTGTAAACTTCTGAATCAAAAACATTATTGAAAGAATAGCTGATCCAGCGACAAAATATTCTAATATTCTTATTATGTCTCTCCTTTTTAAAAAAGAAGCTGCAAAAAAAATAACAAAAGACGATATTAAAATTAACAAATCGTTTGCCTCATTAATGTTTCCCCAAAAGCTTAAAGAAATATTTTTTGATAAAAGAGTTGAGAAAACAAAACAAAGCGCTAAGCTCGCAACAATTTTTTTTAATAAATTATCATTAAGGGAAAATCTTTTAGATATAAAAATATCTACTAATTGAATAAATAAAAATACTATAGCAAAAAAAATGAGCACAGCCTTTTCTGTTAAAGCCTGAGCAGTATCAATCTGTGGCAAAAAGAAAAATGGAAAAACCAAAGCAAATGCTGAAAATGTCCACTTAAAGAGTTTTTCTGTATTATATCTATACATATTTATTTACCACTTTTTATTTCGATAACATCTCCATCTTGAACAACATATTCCTTTCCTTCTGTCTTAATTAATCCTTTTTCTCTAGCTTGGGCAAACCCTCCACAATCTATAAGTTTTTGCCAATTTATCACTTCTGCTCTAATAAAGAATTCTTCAAAATCACTATGAATAGCTGCTCCAGCTTTTGGAGCCTTGTCTCCTAATTTTATTGTCCATGCTCTAGTTTCATCAGGCCCAGTTGTTAAGAATGTTATTAATCCTAGTAATTCATAAGATGCTTTTATCAATTCGTTCAATTTTGGTTTTGGAGATAATCCAAAAGAAATTCTCTCTTCAGGAGACATATCGCTAGCTTCAAATTCAGTTAGTATGTCCATTATAATAATTGGCCAATTGTTTTTCTTAAACTGATCTAGAATATCTTGAGAAACATCCTTCTCTTCTCCATTTAAAAGATAAAGTCTTGGCTTTGATGAAAGTAATTGGTAACTTTTTATTATCTTTTTTTCTTCTTCGTCCCATTCTAAATCAAGAAGCATTCTTCCCTCTTTTAATAAAGCTTCTACCTTTTTCATTACCTCAACTTCTTTTATCAACTTCTTATCTCCTGATTTAGCTTCTTTCTCTAATGAAGACAATCTTTTTTCAACAGTTTCAATATCTTTAAGGATCATCTCTGTATCCAAAATCTCTTTATCTCTAATAACATCTATTTGTGATCTTGTGTTGACAATATTTTCATTTTTAAAACATCTTAAAACGTAGATGATAGCATCTACCTCTCTAATATTAGCTAAGAACTTATTTCCCAAACCCTCTCCTTTGCTTGCACCCTCAACAAGACCTGCGATATCAACAAATTCTATTGTTGTATATATTTTCTTTACTGATTTAGTTAGCTCAGCCAATTTGTCCACTCTTTCGTCAGGAACAGCAACAACCCCAACATTGGGATCAATCGTACAAAAAGGATAGTTTGCTATATCTACCTGTTTTTTAGTTATGGCTTGAAACAATGTTGACTTTCCAACGTTAGGAAAGCCAACTATTCCTATATGCAATGACATTTTCTTTATTTTTTACCTAATAATATTCCTGCTTCTCTTCTCAAATCTTCTAATTGTCTCTTAGGTATATTATATCTTTTACTAAATTTTTCAATATCTATATCAAAAACCCTATCAACAATCATCAAGTTTTCTTTTTTAAACACTTCCATTAAGTAACCCTTAAAAGAAGGAAGTATTGTAATAGGATAAAGCTTTTTAGATTCAATCAAGCTTTCTAATCCTCCATTTTTAGGATAATTCCATCCCAACAATTCTATCTTTTTGCAATTAGCATACTTTATCGCTTCTGTTGTAAACTTAGAATTAGTAACAATTAAAAAATTAACGTGTTTATCTCCAAACCTATTCGCTTCTTTTATATCATCTAGAATCGCATAACTTTTTAGACAAACATTAATATCTATTCTATCTTTTGAATCATTTCTATATTTACATTCACCGAGATAGATAAGATTTTCTTTTTCTGCCAAGAAATCTAATTCATATCCTGAGCAAACTCCATTAACAACCTTATTAATATTTACTTTCATTCCGTAATTAGAAAGAATATTCCTAACAAACTCTTCAAAACAAAAGCCTGCGGGGCCAAGCTTTTTCATTGCATCTTTAAGACTAAATCTTAAGGCAACATACGCATCTTCTTTTTTTAATTCACTTTTAATACTATCAAAAATTTCTGATGTTTTAATATTTTGATAAACTTCTTTTTCTATTTTTCTGGCAATTTTTTTCGCCAAATAATCAGTAGCTCCTGCTCTCTTAGCAGAGTTTATTATTTTATTAACAGAAAATTGTTCCTTCTCCCCATTTAATTTTGTAACCTTGATTAATGAAGGCATTAAGAAATATTTGATTTAATTTTTTCTTTTATTCTCTCGTATTTTCCTTCAATTGATTTTACTTTAAAGCTATTCTTGATATAGAAAATACCAATAAAAATAACAACAATTCCAAAAAAATAAGAAAAGATAATCAATGCTTCTTCGGGATAAATTATGAAACATAAGCCTAGAAGAATAGCTAAAACACCTGTAAGGAAAATTATCCACCAATTTCCGCTAACTTCTTTAACGTAGCGATCAATAATTCCTATACCTAGGAAACCTGATTCGTTTGATGTTTTTTTCTTCATATGTTTCTTAATTATTTTTTATATTATAAAAACATTTTCTACAAACAGGAATATATTTGTATGTTCCATCTTCTGGAACAACCGATGGAATACCATCTAAAATAATTTTATCATCTTTAGAGATAACCGTATAGGCTGCGTTTGGATCTTTGCATAATTCACAAACAGCTTTCTTGTATTTGACCTCTTTAGGACTTATTTCTAGAATCTTTTTAATGATATTAAACATCTCTCCCCTATAATCCATATCTAGGCCAGAAAGAAAAACTTTAGTACCCCTATTCAATAATTCATGAATTACGGAAACATCACTTTCCTGAAACATATGAATTTCATCTATCCCAACAATCTGTTCATTTTTGACAAGCATTTCTTTTAAAGAATCTATTTTTTGACTATTTAATTCTATTCCAGTCCTAGACCAAATATTTCCATTTCTCGTATCTCTTTTAGGTTGATAAAGGCCAAAAGGAATATTTGTGTATTTTAAAGAAGTGAATTGTCCTATCATCTCTAAGGACTTTCCGCTCTTCATTGGCCCTAGTATTAGGAAAAGATCCATATTTATCTATTGTCGCCACTTCCTTGTAATTGATTTCTATCTTGCCTTGATTTCAATTTCTCGATATTTCTTTCTGCAACTGTTTCTAAAGAAATTCCTAATTCTTTTGAAAGGTTTGCAACATACCATAAAACATCTCCTAATTCTTTAGTAATTTCTTCTTTTTTTTCTTCTGAAACAATTCCATTGCCGTCCCTTATCACTTTCTTAATCTTTTCAGCAACTTCGCCTGCTTCTCCTGCCAATCCCAATGTTGGATAAATAAAATTATTGTCTTTATTGGGATAAATAGCTGTTTTTCTAGCTTCGTCTTGATATTCTTGAAATGTCATTTTTTTACTATTTTATTATTATCTTAAAGAGATTATATCAAATAAAAAAAATAAAGCCAATTGACATAAACTTATAACATTATAATATCCCAAAAGTCTATTTCGACTTTCTGATGGTTGTTGAAACCCTTTTTTAAGTTTATTCTTGGCTTTATATATATAATATTGTTCTCTCCTTCAAAGGGATCTATCGTGTATTCACCATCAAAATGACTAACAGGCATTCCCCATCTTGCAGTGAGAAGATCTGCCATTTCTTTTCTGGTTATATACATTCTCCTGATCACGTTTGGATTGTTCATTATTCCCTTTACTTGTGCTTCAAATATTTTACAACTATTATGTACTACTGGAACACCCACACCAACAGATTTATTTATTGATGTATACGGACAAATGTCCGTTATGACTATGACTTCTTTTTCTTCCACAGTAATCACCCTAAGCCAAAAAGGCTTGGCACCATAATATAATGCCAAGCCCCTAAAGTCAAACTTATCTCTTAATAACTTTATAAATAGTAAATGCTATCGCACTTCCAATTAAAGCTGTGATAAGTTGAGGCCAACTCATCATCACAGCAATTTTTGAAGCCACTGTCTGCTTGATAAAAAATTGTATAATTAAATTGCTTGAAATAAATAATAATGCAAATTTTAACAATGATCCTGAAACAGCTCCCAACCAATAATTCTTTTCCATTAATTTGCTAAAAAGATAAACAAAAATCATATTTCCCAAAACAATAAAAGGAATCATTGGAAAAAGAACAACTGGAAGAGTTCCAACAAAAAGAGAAATTATACTTGGCAAGAAAGACAACAATAATGCTGAAGACAAGCCAAGAGTCATTGTTGAAATTAAAAGCATCGCATTAACAATTGATCCTGTTATCAATTGATTTCCAATTAATGGAGCAAAAACCATAACAACAAGAAATAATGAAAACTGTGAAAGCTTTATTAATGAATCTCTATTTAATATTGTTTTTGTTAATTCCATATCATTTTAAATGTCTTACTAATTTTTCCTCGGTATTTTCGAGAATAATGAGTATGACATATTTTATGTATCACTTCTTTATTATTTAAGAAATCTTCGTATAAATGTTTAATTGCTGGATTCTCATGAGCAAGCCTTATCTCTTGAGAACTATCAATATTATACAATGCCTCAGCTCTTTTCTTCCTTATCTCCTTATCAATCGGCATTGGCTGTCCTCCTCCACCAATACATCCTCCTGGACAAGACATTACTTCAACATAATCATATAGCTTTGGATTTGTTTTTAGTCTTTCTAATAATTTCTTAGCATTCCCTAAACCATTGACAACAGCTATTTTCAAAATCTTACCTTCAATATCAACTGACATTTCTTTAATTCCATTTAATCCTCTAGCTGTTTTAAATTCTAATTCTCCTAATTTCTTTCCCGTCATTTTTTCGTAAGCTGTTCTCAAGGCTGATTCAGTTACTCCACCAGTTGAACCGTATATAACTCCTGCTCCAGATGGATGGTTCCATGGAGTATCTGCTTCTTCTGCTATCAAGCATCCTAAATCAATCTTATGGTTCTTAAACATACAGGCTAATTCTCTAGTAGTTAAAACATGATCAATCGGTTTTATTCCATCTACTCTCAATTCTTCTCTTGTGATTTCATATTTCTTTGATATGCAAGGCATTACTGAAACAACAACTATTCTTTTTGGATCAATGTTTTCTTTTTTAGCAAAATACGTTTTGATTAATCCTCCCATTATAATTTGAGGAGACCTAACACTAGTTAAATTGGGAATGAATTCTGGATAATAAAATTCGACATATTTAACCCATGACGGACAACAAGATGTAAACATTGGCATCGTCTTGTTGCCTTCAATCCTTTCAATCAATTCTCCTGCTTCTTCAATTGTTGTAACATCAGCAGAAACAGAAACATCAAATACTTTATTAGCTCCCAACTTTTTAATCCCAGCAACCAGTTGCCCTGTTACAACTTTTCCATAGTCTAATCCAAATTCTTCTCCAATACTACTTCTAATCGAAGGAGCGAACTGAAAAACAACATATTTGTTTTTATTCTTTAAATCTCTTTCAACTTTTTTAACAGAATCTGTTTCATCAAAAGAACCACTTGGACAATGAAGCAAGCATTGCCCACAATAAACACAGTCTTTATTCTTGTCTTTAGATGGAACTACTTCCATGAAAGTTCCTTTTTTCTCGACTTCTAAAAATCCTACACCCTGATCACGGCAAACTTGAACGCAATCATGGCAATCAATACATTTTGAAGTATAAAAAAGAAGTGATGGTCCGAATCTATACGTTGGATATCCTTTCTTTCTGTCTGTAAATCTTGAAATTTCAATATTGCAACTCTTTGCTAAAGAAAGAAGTCTGCAATAATAATTCCTCACACATCCTTTACAATATTTAATGTGTTGAGAAAACATCAATTCTAAATTAATCTTCCTAGCTCTAGCTATTTCAGGAGATTCTGTAATAACTTCCATTCCTTCTTCTATTAATGTAGAACAAGAAGTGTGAAGTCCTTTTCTCCCAACAATAGAAACTAAACATAAACGACAACTCATTTCTGCCTCTTCTAAATCAGAATGAAAACATGCTGCTGGAATCTTTATGCTATTCTTTCTAGCAACATGAAGAATCGTTTCTCCTTCATTGCCTTCAACCTCTTCATTATTAATTTTTAATTTAATGATTTTCATTTCTTCAAAACTTTTTCAATTAAACTCTTAAATGGAGTTGGAATTCCTCTGCCTAAAGCACAGAAACTTGTTTCTCTTAAAGCAAAGAATAAATCATCTAATAATACTTCGTCTAGTTTTTTCTTTTTAACCATTTCGTAAATTCTAAATGCTCCTTCTCTGCATGGAGTACATTTATCACAATTCTGAGTATGAAGGAATTCTGCCCAATTTTTCATTAATGCCCAGAGATCTGTTTTCTTTTTATTAAACACTGTAATTGATCCTGCTCCAAAAGCTGGCTTATCCAGTTCGTTTGGTAAGAATATTTCTCCTGATGCTCCTCCACCAACTTGAACAAAAAATTCAAAATCAGGATAATTTCCTGTTTCTTTTAAGATCTTTTCAACTGGCATATCTATTGGCAGCTCAAATACTCCTTTTTTCTTAACGTCTCCATTAATAGAATAAAACCTAGTTTTTTTATACTCTCCCTTTATTATCTTTGAAACATAGTAAAAAGTCTCAACATTATTCATTAGTGTCGGACATCCAAACAAACCGCTATCAGTCAAAAAAGGAGGTTTTTTTCTTGGCTGAGCCCTTCTGCCTTCTATCACTTCACAAATAGCTGTTTCTTCTCCACCAATATAACCAGCTGTTTTTTTAAATAAAACTATGTTCTTGTTTCCAATAGCATTCTCAATTCTTGTTTTGAGCTTCTTATAATAATCCTTGTTGATGTATATATAGCCTTTTTGAGCCCCTATTGTCCTCATAGCAACGTCCATTCCTTCAATTAAATCATTTATGTGGTTCTCTAATATATAACCGTCTTTAAAGACATTAGGCTCTCCTTCTGAAGCATTGCAAATAACATACTTTGTCTCTCCTTGTGCTTTCTCTGCTAAATCCCATTTCATGTAAACAGGAAAACCAGCCCCTCCACGGCCCTTCAAATCAGCCTCTTTTAATTTAGCTATAATATCCATTAGTTTTATCTATAAAGAAACCAAACTGTGTAATTTAAAATCATTGCAAATCCTACCCAAACCATATATGGGACTAAAAGATAAGTTGCTTTTTTTGATTCTTTTTCAAAGGAAAGCATTGTTGCAACTATCAATACAAAAAGCAAGATAATTAATAATAAAGCAGCCAGATAATTATTAATGCCAAAAAATATAATCGACCATAAAAAATTAACAAATAATTGCAAAAAGAATAATCCTAATTGCTTGTCCACATTCTTATTTTTTTTCTTTTCCCAGATAATAGATACAGCAATTCCCATTAAAACATATAAAACAAACCAGACGGGTGCAAAAATCCATGCTGGTGGAAAAAATCCAGGATTAGCAAAGCTAGCATAAACTTCTTTAGCATTGTTTCCTGATAATATATTGCTTAAATAACCAACCCCGAGACAGATTACAATAAAAAGCAAGGGCGAAATAATATTTTTAATTTTTATTTTCATAAATATTTATATTTTAAATTATAGTATTCTTTGTATTATTTTGGCAACTTGACTTTAAGTTATGTTATTTTTTAATCAAATCAATTCAAATCTTGAAATAAACTCATTGTTTAAAATATCTTTTACGTTCTTAAGTGGAATAATAACCTGTTGTCTTCCTGATGCATAAGGAGCAACCTGATATTGATCAAAATTAAACACAATCGCATCTTTATTAAAATTAAAAAGGCTATAATTCTGCTCACTGGCTTTTGCTCCTTCTCTTATCCATTCCTCGTCGCTGAATTTATCTGTTTCATTAATTTTTAACAAATATTCTATAGATTTTTGAGAAATAATTTCTAAATAATTCTTATCTTTATTAAAAATATCTGAAAGATTAATTATTTTTCCCTTTTCTATATCATAATTAAAAACATAAGACGTCGTTAAAGGATGAGCTCCTCCTGTATATTCAAGTGATTCAATTCTTAAACTAATATACTTTTTATTAATCTCATAAGGCTCATAATATACTTTCAAATAATTTTCTCCCCTCCACGCACCTTCTTCATTAATACTATTCTTAAAATTAGAAACTATATTATTGATAAAATTATTAAGATCAATATTAACTTTTACATTATTAACTGCTCCCAAATAAGGATACTTTGCTTCTATTTTAAAATTACTTCCTTTTTCTGTAGAATCTTCAGAAAAAACATACGGCTTAGTTATTTTAAATGTTTTTTTAATCCTTAGAACCTCATCTTTAAGGCTATCATTTATAAAAGAGATTGCAATAAAATTATCCTCATATCTGCCAAGATAATCTAAATGAGAATATTCTGGATTACTTTTCCAAAACGATTCTGAAATAACATTTATTCTAAATGCTTCTTCTTGTCCTTTAAAAAATGCGTATACTTTTATCTTGCTTTGAGACTCCTTGACTTCATAATTATCTTTCCATGAACTAGGAAATTTAAGAGAAAAATTATATTCATTATTATTATAGTCAATATATTCTATTTCTCCTTTCTCACATTTTCCATTATATAAATCCCATGCATTGCAAGTCTTTCCACTAAAAAAAATACATGTTCCATTTTCAGCCTCTTCTCCCTGTTCATTAATAATAATATTATATTCTCCTCCCAAAATAGCACAATATACAGCAGCATCTGTTATATATCCTGTAACCTTAACTCCTGATTCTGGGCATTCTCCCCTAAACAAAGACCATTCTTCGCATTGTCTGTTATCTTCTAAGACACAAACCCCGTATTCTTCACCTTTGCCATTTTTTCTAATATCTACAGATCCTCCTTTGCTTATACAATTTTGGGAAGCAGGATTTGAAATAGATAATACATTTCCGATATTAACAGTTGATCCTTTGTATGTTTTAACAAAAATAATTCCAGCTATCACCACAGCCAATGCTATTAAAAATATAATTAATGTTATTCTTTTTTTCATATTTTAATTATTAATTTCTATTTTTCCTTGCTTTATAGATTCTTTTAGTTCTTCGCTTGATTTTTCTGCTAAATTATCTAAGAAAGCCTGCCTTTCTTCCCCTTCCATTAATTTCACTTGAGAAACTTTATTCTTCACAGGATAAAGGGTGAAGACTTTCTTTTGAGGATATATTTCCAATCCTATGGCCAAGCCTTCTTGAGTTTCTTTTGAAAAATATTGATCAAAGATAAAGTTGCCAAGAGAATAAAATATTAAATGATTATTGTATATTTCTATTTCTTGAACAACGTGAGGATGCCCTCCGATTACAATATCTGCTCCATTATCAATCATTTGATGCGCTAAGTCTTTTTCATTTTCAAGGCTTTTAGCTTTATACTCTTGTCCCCAATGCATTAAAGAAACAAAGATTGATTCTGGATTATAAAACTTAATACCCTTAACCCAATCAACAATTTCTTTGCTTTTGCAATTCATTGGAAATGTTGTATTAGCTCCATAAAAAACTATCCCGTCTTTTTGAAAAATATATGAATCATCGCACTCTATCGGATCTCCCGAATAATCAATACTCGCTTCTTTTAATATTTTCTTTGTTTCTTCAAGTCCAGCATCTCCTGTATTTAAAGTATGGTTATTAGCAAGAGACAATACTTTAAAATTAGCCTTGTTCAATGACTCAAGGATTCTTTTGTCAAAAGAAAACTTCATTGATCCATCAGAAAAATCCTGAGGTTCTTCATTTATCGGCCCCTCAAGGTTGCCAACTAAATAATTAAATTTTGAAGAAAAACTTTTAAACGCATCTATTGGGTATGAAAATCCTGATTCTTCCATTATCCTTTCAACTCCCCTGTCAAACATCATATCTCCAACAAACAAAATACTATACGGCTTGATTTCTTCTTTTTTCTGCTCTTCTATCTGCAAATTAGAATTTTCACTTGATTCAGCAGTGAGTATTTTCTCACTCAAGAAAATTCCTGTTAAAGCAACTATTAAAATCAACAAAATGTATCTTTTTTTCATGAATTAATTATAGCACAGGCAATACTTGAGACCAAATCGCTAAAATGATACTATTATTATATGGAAAACGAATTAATCATACTTCCCTTTGATCACAGATCTTCTTTTGTAAGGGATATTCTTAATGTAGAAAAACCAAGCAAAAAAGATGAAGAAAAGATAAAGGAATTAAAAAAAATAATCTTTGAAGGATTTATGGCTTTTGCCTTAAACCAAAAAAACAAGCCTTTGGGAATCTTGGTTGATGAAATGTATGGAGAAGAAATTATCAAAGAAGCTAAAGAAAAAAACATCATCACATCTATTCCTGTTGAAAGGAGCGGGACCAAAGATTTTGAATTTGAATTTGATAACTTTGAGGAACACATCAAGAAGTTTAATCCTGATTATGTAAAAGTGTTGTTTAAATATTCATCAGACAAAAACAATATTAATTCCTTTAAGAAGTTATACCAACTAGGACAATTTTGTGAAAAGAATAATTACAAGCTAATCTTTGAATTATTAATTCCTTCTAAAGAAAAAAGGCTAGAAGAAACATTAAAAGCAGTCAAAGAATTAAAAAACTTCATCAAAGTTGATATCTGGAAAATGGAAGGATACTCTGAGCAAGAGTGGAGAGAAATTATCAAACTATTAAATGAAAAAGAACAAATAATTGTTCTAGGCAGAGGAGAAGACAAACAAAAGGTAGAAAACTGGCTCAAGGAGGCTTCAAAAATTGATAAGATTATCGGATTCGCTGTTGGCAGGACAATCTTCCTTGAAACGCTGAAAGAATACTATCAAAACAAATTATCTAGAGAGCAAGCTATAGAAAAAATAAAAACAAACTTTGAATACTTTGTTAATTTTTGGGAAAACTCTCATAAATAAAAAAGAACCCACGATTTCTAGTTCTTACAACTAGAGGGCTCTACGTTTTCATAAATCTACAATACTATAAATACATGCAAGATAAATCCTATTATAAGCAGAATGGCAATTTTTATTGCACTGAAAACCACTGCTTTAAAAGGATCTTCATCTCTCGTTTTACTTGTATTTTTACACATTGTTACAAGCAGCATCACGCCAATTGCTTGCAGAATTGTTAATTCTGGTAATTTGAATACAGGTACAACGAACCATGACCATAAGAGAGAAAAAGCGAACCCCTCATAGATCATCATTGGCACCAGCAATATAAGAATGAGTAAAATACTAATTGAATCAGCTTTTGTGTCTGTCAACGAAATCACTTCCCAATAAATCAAGTTACGAATTCTTTAATGTTGCTGCCATAACCCCTTCGTCTTTTCCCACTACTATATAACCACAGCAATTCCACTCTTTGCCGTCAGGCGTAGTGGAATCAGCATAGAAACAAACTTCTTTTTTATGTTCCGTTATTTCTTTTACCACAATAGGAAACTTAACTTCAACGTCTCCCATATAGTAAGTAGTGATTATTATTGGAGTCTTGTTTTTTAATGAATCTTCCAGTTGTTGCTTTGTAATACCAATGAATCTAATGGGTATATCATCCATATCGCACCTCCTGGAGTGCTGCTTAGTACATACTACATATTTATATTTTTGTAAACAAAAAAGAGGCCTAAGCCTCTTTGATTGTTATTTTAATGTGAATGCTGCTTTTACTGTTATCATCACTTCTTTCTCTACCGTAGATAGATCATAATTACCATAATCAGATATTTCTACTGAATTAGGCTGCATCACTTGTACTACTCCCATGCTAGCTGATTTCAATGCTCCTACTTTCTTGCCAGTACTTTTAGCAATACTATTTGCTCTGTTTTGTGCATCCTTCATTGCTTCTGGCAAAAGGCTAACCCTAACCTCTGGCAATTTAGTATAATAATATTCTGGAGAATAAGCTGAATAAATAACTCCTTGACTAATAATTGAGCTCACATCTTTTGAAAGATTCTTAATCTTTTCTATGTCAGTAGAAGTTATTAAAACATTCTGTGTTAAATTATATTCCTCAGGACCTCCTGTTTTTTCATAATAATACTGCTTCTGCATTGATACAGGAGAAATTGTTATTTCATTATCATTAACTCCGTTGTCTTTAAAAAACTTAAGAACTACTTGCTCGTCCTGTTTCATTTGAGTGTATCCCTGATTTAGCTGACTAGCATATACTGTTCTTGAAAAACTGGCATTCCACTTAACAGTATCAGCTGTTACTGCTTGTTTAGCAGAACCAGTAACACTCAATGAATTATCAGCTGCTTTGATTTGCATCAAAGAATAAGAAACAATGCTTAATCCTAAGATAAAACATATTCCTAAGATTATTGTATTTTTTGTAATAGCTTTTTCTATTTCCATATTTTTATCTTTTATTATTATTTATTATTCTTATTATACTATAATTAAATTATTAAATCAAAAATCATACTTTTCTCCATACTCTGGAACGACAACATCTTTGTTTGTAATCTTTGAAAGGCTTCTTGCTAAGGAAAGACTTGTTTCTTCTTCTCCATGAATAACAAAAATCTTCTTAGGTTTTGGGTTCTTAATAGCTTCTACCCAGTTAGTTAAGAAAGCTTGATCACCATGTGAAGAAAAAGATGTTACCGTGCAAGCTTCTGCCCTATTATCATATCTCTCTCCATCAATATTAACGAAATCATCATTATTCAAAAGATGTCTGCCTAATGATCCTTCTGTTTGATATGAAATTATCATTATAGTCGTGAAAGAATGCTTCAAATATTTCTTAAGATATGAATTGATTCTTCCTCCTTCAAACATCCCACTGCCCACAAGAATTAATTTAGGAGTCGGAGCTCTTTGAGCGATCAAAGAATCTTCAACTGTTTTTGATAATGATAATCCAGAAAATTCAAACAAATCATCTCCTGATTTGATTAAATTATTAGCTTCTTTGTCAAAGAATTCATAGTGCTTCTTGTATATTCCTGTAATCTTTATCGCAAGAGGGCTATCTAAAAATGTTTGTATAAATGGAATTTCTTTATTTTCCATCAAAGAGTTCAATTCGTACAAAAGCTCTTGGGTTCTTTCTAAAGCAAAGACTGGAATAATTAATACTCCATCTTTTTCAACTGTTTCTATTATCTTCTTCTTAAGCATTTCTTTTCCTTTGCTCTTTGGCTCGTGCAACCTATCTCCATAGGTTGATTCAATAAATAATGCATCTGCTCCAGAGATAATATCTGGATCATTAACAATTGGAGCAGGAGGATTACCAATGTCTCCTGAAAAGACTAATTTCTTTTCTTCTTCTCCTTCCTTAACCCAAACCTCAAAGATGGTAGAACCTAAAATGTGTCCCGCATCTCTTAATCTAATAGAAATATTTTCTGTTATTCTTCTTTCTTCTCCATATTGAACAGGATTAAATAGTCTCATCAAAAAATCAATGTCATTTTCTGTAAAAAAAGCTATGGGCTCTCCTTCTCTTTCTGAAACCCTAAGTAAGTCTAGTATTATTTCTTTTGCCAAATCCTTTGTCGCCATTGTTGAATAAATCTTGCCCCTAAATCCTAATTCATATAATTTAGGAAGCCTGCCACAGTGATCAAGGTGAGCATGAGTTAAAAGAACAAAATTGATTTCCCTTGGATCAAAATCAAAACCACTGAAATTTCTTTCATAATTATGATCATGATTTTGGAATAATCCGCAGTCAACGAGAAACTTGGTCTTGCCTGTTTCAATCAAAATGCAAGAACCTGTTACTTCTCTTGCTGCTCCGTGAAAAGAAATCTTCATCTTATTATGGTTCAAATAATGATTCTGGTTCTAGTACTACTTTTCTAACTTCTTTAAATTGTTTAGCTGTTTTGATTATCTCTGCAGCAAGCAATCCTGTTCTGCATGAACCTCCTGTTGTGAACCCAGGAACCTCTGTAAAAGTTAGAGTCAATGTTCCTTTATCGCTAAGTTCAGCATTCAATAACTTGAAGTCTATATTAGGAAATTCTGTTTCAAACCCATCATTTCTTTCTGATTGAGTTAGGTTTCCTTGAATCAATAATTCAATTGTATTCTTAATTATGTCTTCATTATTAATCACGCTTCTCTCAACTGGCAAGACAAAATCACTGTCACAAGAAACCTCTTTATCATCCGATGCTTTGTAATAATACAATTCAACTATCTTCTTGCTGATTGGCTCATACCAATTAACAACAACACTAGCCATTCCTGTCTTAATAGTTATATCAGCCCTCTTTGTTGCTGTATCATAATTAGTTGTCTTGTAAATATTATCTCCAACGTAATTAAATTTATTCAATTCCTTAGAAGATAATGCTGATTCAAAAATAATCTTGCCTTCCATTGTTTGAGGCAAGCTGATTATAATTGAGCTTGCTCCTGCTTCTATTGAAACATTAGGATTATCAATTAAATCACCAATCTTAAGATTAAGACTTGACGCTCCTGTGGAAACGCTAATGCTCTCTGCCATGACTTCACTTAAATCCAAGCTATTGCTTGATGCTCCACTATTAAATATTAAATCAACTGGAATATTTTTATTCAAACCAAGCTTTAATTCATTCTTAGGATTATCTTTCCATTCATTCTTTTGATCAATATCGATCTTAACATCTTGAATATTATTACTTAATGATGAATTAACGGTTGTTTTAGCAAAATTGCTCAAGATATTGCCTTCAACAAGTTTCATTGTGTCTAATCCATACAAACTAATGTCTCCCATGCCTGCATTAATTTCTATCTTTGCTTTTTCTATTTCCATTTCTTGAGAAACAATAATCGGCATGCTTAATTCTTTGTTCTCAACAACTGGCTTAGGATTAAAGAATGAAATACACATTAAAATAATTACTATCAAAGAAACGACTGAACCAACCATCAAAGAAACATTGTCCTTTCTCGTGAATAATGAAAGGCCAAGGAAAATAACAAAGATTGGCCAAATCATCCACATATCTACATTAATAGATATTATATTAAGACTGTTTAGCATTATTATTAATCCAAAGATAACAACAAATACCCCCAAGAAAGATCCGTTTCCTCCAAAATTAACAACTTCTTTTTTTGTTTTCTTTTGTTCTTGTTTCATCTTAGTCCTTGTTGTTAAAGATTAATCTAATTCCAAGAGCGATAATCAATACAGCCCAGAAGACTCCCCAATTAATCCATCTGAAGAAGTCTAAATCAAATACTTGCTTGAAAAGAATATTCATACCAATCAAGACAATGATTAAGCCGAATATATTTCTGCTATTCTTAATCCAAGCACTCTTCTTAGCCTCATTGGCTAATTCTTGAACTTCTTCTGCGACATTGCTCTTCTTTCCTTCTTCACTAGGAATAATTAAAGCCATTGCAAAGTACAAGATGATTCCTACTCCTCCTGTTATTGTGAATAGAATGAATATTATTCTAATAATAATAGGATCTATTTCAAAGTATTCTCCTAATCCCCCACATACTCCGAAGATAATCCTATTTGTTTTTGAACGATATAGTTTTTTAATATTGTTTTTCATATTATTATTTTTTATTATTATCTTAATTATATCACTATATAAAAAAAGTAAAAAGCACATCAAGCACTTTTTACCTTCTATTATTAATTTTTACTACTCTTTGCCCATGAAAAAGGCATAAGCTACATACAAGGCAGACAATCCTACCAAGTCGTAGATAACTTTAGTGATCATTGTTGCACCAAAAATAGTTGCTACTAGGTCAAAGCTAAAAAATCCAACTAATCCCCAGTTCAATGCTCCAACAATCACTAACACCAAAGCGATCAATTCTATAGTGTTAAGTTTTTGCATATTATATTAAAAACTTATTTACAACGAACCGACCTTTGAAACACTATCTATTTTACCTTTGACTGTCTAGGGGAGCAATAAAATTGTCCACAACTTTAAAAATCATATTTTAATAATTATTTATAATCCTTTACTATGAATGCAATAATTATATTCTGATTCTGTTGCTTTACGATATTTATTGTCTATAATAATGCTTTTTAATCCTTCGACTTTATTATAAAGATCTACTGTTTTATCGTCTAATTGAATTAATGAACATTCTTCCTTGATAAACGAAGGCCTCAATTGATACCAATAAAAAGACAATCCCAATATTATTATAACGAATGATGTGCTTAGCATGAACCAGTTTTCTTTTATAAAATTGTTCATATTTTTATTTTTAACCAATCTTAAACCATTTTCACGCATCAATCAGGGGAAACTTTATTTAATTTGTTAAAATTAGAAATTATAAAAACTATTAAAGAAAAAGAGCATATTCTCTGAAAAATATTAAAAATTTTAATTTCCCAAAAATTAAAATCAATAGTCGTCCCACCAAAAAAATAAGAAAAACTATAAAAGAATATATCAAAAAAATTAATATTAGGGTAATTATAATTTTCCAACCAGAATTCATAAAATAAAGAAAAGCCAAATATTGTTAAAAAAGAAAGAAACATCACATCAAATATTACATTCAATCCGTTTAATTGTTTTTTATTAAAGTATTTTCCAAGTAATTCATGATAAGACGCAACAGAATAAACAGTATATAAAAGATTGGCTATTAAAAGACTCACATACTTCCAATAATCTTCTATTCCAAAAGAAAGGTAAATCAATCCAAGTCCCATAAGCGGAACTAAAATATTAGCAACAATTATAGCTAAATGCTTATTTTCTTTTCTTTTGTCTTCCATTAAAAAACACACCTCAAAATAGAGGTGTTACTTATTATCTATTAATTTGTAATCTATTGATCTCATATTATTCTGTCGCTAGAGGAACCTTTCCACAAACACCCTGGTATTCCTCTATCTTCTTTAATATATCATCTATTTCTGGTTCAACGCAATACATCTCCCTTCCATCAATTAAGGTAAGATAGACTTCTCTATCATGATTTTGGAATGCTTTTTTGACTTCGCAATTCTTCAAATAATCAACAGCAACATCCCAT
>Ga0302250_1001503_pt1 | contig 17263 bp, 19 predicted proteins | sample AAG_RA_Asp_MG_FD_193536 | JGI IMG/M metagenome (GOLD analysis project Ga0302250, IMG submission 193536) | Enriched activated sludge microbial communities from anaerobic digester in WTTP, New Holstein, Wisconsin, United States - AAG_RA_Asp | ecosystem: Engineered > Bioreactor > Anaerobic >... | reverse complement strand
AAAAAAGCCTTTTGGCTTTTTTTGTTTGTAGAAAGCCATCGGAAGATGGTCGTGGCGCGATAGCAAAGCGGTTATGCACCGGATTGCAAATCCGTGTAGGTCGGTTCGACTCCGGCTCGCGCCTCCAGAATTCAAGTAGCACAAGGCTTGGCGGCCACTTGGGACATTTTTTCAATCCGTAGCGGATTTGGAGGATGTCCACCATGAAAACTGCGTACCAAGCACCCCGGACAGTGGCGGAAATCGCCGCTGTCTTTTTGTCGTTAACTCCGATGCGGGACCCGATGATTCGGCCCCGTCTGGCCTTCTGGATCGAGCGGTTCGGCGACACCCCGCTGGCCGAGCTGACCCCCGAGCATATCGATGCCGGCCTGGCCGAGCTGGAGACCATCCCCGGCAAGCACGGCAAAATCAAATCCGGCCCCACCGTCAATCGTTACCGCATGGCGCTGCAATCGGTGATCCGGTTTGCCAGGCAAAAACGCCTTCTCCCGCGGGGGTGGGTTTCCCCCTTGCAAGACATCCCCCAACACAAGGAAAACCCCGGCAAGCTGCGATTCCTGACGCCGGAAGAGGAACAGCGCCTCATGGATGCGGCGCGCCTCCAGTCCTGGGTGCTGCTGCCGCTGCTGATCCGCCTGGCGATCGTCACCGGCTTGCGTAGAGGGGCGTTGCTGGCTTTGTGCTGGCGGGATGTGGTGTTGGAGGCCGACGTGCCACATATCGCCGTGGCGCGCACGAAAAACGGCGACGCGCACGTCTCCCCGATCACTCCAGACCTTGTGCAAGAGTTTCGCCGGATGCGGCGGATTCGGAGCGAGGACGGCGACTTGATCTTCGTCGGCAAACACCGGGACCAGCCGCACGACTTCCGGCACGGGTTCAACGAGGCGTGCCAGCTGGCCGGGCTGGAGGGCGTCACGTTCCACACGCTGCGGCACACCAGCTGCTCACGGCTGGCGCAGGCCGGTGTGGACATCCTGGCGATTGCAGAGCACGCCGGGCACCGCTCCCTGACGATGACGCGCCGTTACAGCCACCTGTGCATCAAGGGGCGCGCCAGTACTATCAATAACGTGTTTGCTTGAAAAGGAGTTAATCATGGCTGAGAAGAACAGTAGCGCTGTCATTGAAAAATACGATGTTTTTTCGGGAGATATTAACGATCGTTTGTGGGATGTTCATGCGCTCGTTGAGGCCGCGCTGGTGGCAGGAATGGAGCAAAACATCACCGTCGACCGCGTCCTTCGTATTGCTTTGGACAAGCTCACTAAAGTCGTCAAGGATATTGATAGTTCGCAGTTCGCCTACACGACCAAGGAGATTCAATCATGACAGAACGAACCGTTACACCGGAAACACTCGAGAGTATCGAAAAAAAGCTGATTGACGTTTGCAGCATCCTTCTGTCGGCAAAGTATGTCCTGGAATGTTGTGACGACGGTCATACGGCAACTGCTATTAATGTGCTTGTCAGTCGTGCTGGCGCGGTAGTTGATAGCGCGATAATTAATGACCTTGGTGTTCCTGGATGTGTTGGAGACCATAACGCGTGGGCTAATCACGCATTTTGAGCATAAAGCCACCCCTAGCCCGGCCAGGCGAACGGCGGCGTCCTTCACCGCCTGGGGTGGTTTCTCTCGAAGGGCGCAACGAAGGGGCGTTAGCATGGAACAAGATTGGTTCATTGATGTTGCAACGATCTTAAGGTTTATGAGAGAAGGCTTCTTTGAATTTAAAGGGGTTACGGTGCCTGATCTGGCTACAGCAATTGAAGAGATGGAGCCGCTTTATCTGGACCGCTTCGGAAGATTGAAAAAAGCCAGCGACGAACAGAAGTCCTTGTTGCTGGAAGAGCTTGCGGAATACTTTAAGGCAATCCCCGCGCGGACGGGCCCTTGGTACAAGCTGGGGCCTTGGTACAGAGGGGAAGTGGTAGCTGCCCAAGAATTACTGATGGATAGCGGGAATACAGAGAGGTACGAAGCAACCATGGCTGAGTTGTGGGCGAGACAACAAAAGGAACACCCGGCCCCACCCCCTGAAAGCGGCGGGCGCATTGGATGGATGTCTGAGTCGCTACCGTCAATTCTCGGCGCCATCAAAACGCCCACATCAATGGCTATAACACCACAAATGCGTAAAGCATTGATTGAAAAACGGGTTAATGAAGGGCATGCTGCTGGTATCGCAAAAGAGGAAATTTATAAAACGATTGCCGCAGAACAAAATGTGAAGCCGGGCACGATCAAAGACATATACCTTCGGAAATAACCCCCCCCAACTCACCCCCCAGTAGAACACAAACCCCTTTAGAACCGCGTTGCCGCAAGGCTTCGCGGTTTTTTTACGTGGTCGTATTGACTGGTTATGGCGTGCCCAAAATAAATTCCAAAGCGTCCCAATCCGCCAAGCAGGACACTAATTTTTAAGGAGACGCTATGCAAAACACAAACCCATCTGATTTTATCCCGCTGAAAGCGTGGTATCTCGAATACGGTCAATCTGTATTCAACTCCGACAAGCTGCTGCATTACCACACCAAGCCGATTCAACGTGAGTTGATCGAGGCTGGCGCCATGGCCAAGGTCGGGGTGCATCTTTTCATCCACAAAACCCGGTTCTGGCCCGAATACCAGCGCCTTGTCGCTATGAAGATGGACGGGGGGCGGCCATGACCAAGAAAAACACGGGTCACCAGAAGGCAAACAAGGGCGCTGGCGCGGATGGACAGCGGTTTGGCTTCGCGGATTTTTCGGTAAATGGGTTTTTGGCGAAACCGGGCCGACTCAACCGAAAAATGAAACGCGCCTGGGCGAGGGGCCGTCGATGATCCTGCCGAATATGCAAAGGAAATTGATCACGTTCTCCCTACCCGATAACGTTGATCTAGACCCCGGTGAGATCGCTTGCGGTCTGAACACCATTGCCAGCCTTGCGCGCCGTTGCCTGGATTCGGGTGAGGGTACGGTCAATCACGATTTGCTCTGGACAATCATCAAGCTCGCTGAACGCTTCGAGCTCGAGATTGCATCAGCGAGGGCGAGCCATGAATAAACCCGCTCATGACCTCATCGATGTTCCCGATGGAATGACCCTGGGCGAGTTTCTGCCGACCTTTGCCGACGTCAAGCACGAGGTGCTGATCGGAAAGCCAAACGACGAGTGCGCGAGCTGCGGCAAGCCATTCAACGAGGCACGCAAGCGGCGCGGAAAGATTCGCCTCTATCCGACGAACGCCTTGGTTCCCGTCGTCCACCAGTTCCATCTTTGCGGCCGTTGCTGCTATCAGTACAAGCAAGGCGGTGACGCTAAAAACGGCGTTCTCGTGGCGGTCGAGGCCTACTTCGAAGGGGAGGTCGAATGAGCGCCGATCATGAGGCCGCCGTCCTGCAAGCGATGATCGATGCCGGCCTGGCCATGCTCAAGCCGGATCTGATCGGTGATGGTGCGCTGCACCGTTACCGCGTCGACGGCGACAAGGCCGGGAGCCTGAATGGCTGGTATGTAGTGCATCTGGATAGCCGGCCCTTCGGGGCTTTCGGTTCCTGGAAGACCGGGCAGTCCTGTTCCTGGACGGCCAGCCGGCCGGAATCGATGACCCCGGCCGAGCGGGCCGCCCTGGTGGTGCGTCGGGCCGAGGCGAAACGCGCCCGCGATGCCGCGCTAGCCACTGTCCAGGCCGAAGCCGCTAGCCGTGCGGCGCGCCTGTGGCGCAAATCGCGGCCGGCGACAAATGCGCATTCGTACCTTGCCAGAAAGCGCGTGCAGGCCTACGGCATTCGCGTCTTGGGGCCGTCCCTGGTGATTCCCTTGCGTGACGTGGTGGGCGAGCTGCACAGCCTGCAATTCATCGGCGCCGATGGGCGCAAGACCTTCCTGACGGGCGGCCGGAAGCGCGGCTGTTACTACGCCATTGGCCGTCCTGGTGATGATTTGTGCATCTGCGAAGGTTACGCCACGGCAGCATCCATCCATGAGGCCACGGGTTACGCGACAGCCAGCGCGTTCGATGCCGGCAACCTGGAACCTGTCGCGCGGGCGCTGCGCGGCAAGTTTCCCCGTCTGCGCCTGATCCTTTGTGCCGACAACGATACCGAAACGGCCGGCAATCCCGGACTTCGCTATGCTGAGGCGGCGGCGCGAGCCGTGCGCGGCTTCCTGGCGTTCCCCTCGTTCGTTGGAGTGTCGTCATGAGTGCCTTGACCGATTTCAACGACCTGCACGTCGTCCAGGGCAAGGAAGCGGTTCGTTCCACGGTTCTGGCGGCCAAGCCCGTGGGGGTGCCGAACGATGGAGAATGGCCGGACCCGATGATTCCAGGCGCTACGCCACTCCCGGAGATCCCCGCCTCGCTGCTGCCGTGTTGGGTTGGCGACATGGCGCTAGCTGTGGCTGATAGCACGCAAACACCCCCCGCCATGGCGGTCATGCTCGCGTTGTCGGTCCTGGCCACCGTCGTGCAACGGCGTTGGGAAGTGGTGCCGTTCGGAGGTGAGGATGAGTACACCGAGCCCCTATCGCTCTGGACTCTGACGGCGATGCCCAGCGGCGCACGCAAGACGGCCGTCATCAACGCCTTGACCGATCCTCTGATGCACTGGGAAAAGCTCGAGCGTGACCGGCTGCGGCGGGAGATCGTCGCCATCAACGCGGCGCGGGCCGTGGCCAAGAAGCGTATCGAGAAGCTGATCCGCGATGCCTCGAACGCCGACAACGACGACGCCAGGGTGCGCATTCGCCAGGAGATCGAGCGTGAGGAAGAGGGGATGCCGGCCGAGATCTACGCGCCCAAGCTCTTCACTGGCGACGTGACATCGGAGCGCCTGCAATCCTTGCTGGTGATGCAGGGTGAGCGCATGGCGGTGCTCACCGATGAGGCGGGGATTTTCCTCATCATGTCGGGCATCTATTCCGGGGGGAGCGCCAGCATCGACGTGTTTCTCCAGGCGCATGCCGGATCGCCTGGCAGGCCGTCGGAGTACGACACGGAGGCCTGCATCAACTGGCTGATCGAGCGCGAGGTGAGGAAGGTTCAAACCGAGCGGCCGCAGGATCGCCTGGCGCGGGTGCAGGCCGACAAGATCGAAATGGAGAACGCCGAACGGCGGCAGGTGTTGATCCCGGCCGATCAGCTCGAGCCGAAGCTCCGCGCGGCGATGGTTGCCGCCCGCGAGCTCTGGCGCAATGAGCCGGCCCGCCTGGCGCGCGAGGTGCCCGGCAAACCAATCAAGGAAATTGAGGAACTGCTCGCGGTGGCGTTCGATGATTTCCTGGTGGAGTTGTCGCGGTGGCCGGTGCGTCAACGATCCATTGCCTAATCCTGTTGAACCCGTTGACATTAAGCAAGGTATTCGGCATGATCATTGCACGTTTGAGCTTCCGTCGAGAACTTCCGGCAACAAGGTCCAATAGCTGCGCGCTTGCCTTCAAGCCGATTGATGATCCGGAAAGCGGGAGTACCGCAAAGCGCGGCACTGGTCAGAACGTGAAAGAGTTGCCCTCCTGGGGGCAGTTTATTCACTGGCCGGTTCCGCGCTTTTTTCATTGCGGTCCGGCATGTCAAGGACCTGCTCAATGATCCATTACCGAGCCCTCCTGCTCGAGAAGCCAAACGACACCGACCGAACGGTCGAGGCCAGCTTGTCGAGCGAAACGCCGGTTTTCCGGCCAGGCCTTGGGCGCGAGATCCTGTCACACGCCCCCGGCGCCATCGATCTGTCCAGGGCGCCGATTCCCGTACTGACTTCGCACAAGCGCGACGAAACCCCCGTTGGTGTGGTGGAAAACCTCCGCGTCGTCGGTGGCAAGTTGCGCGGCACCTTGCGCCTGGGCAACAGCCAGCGCGCGAAGGAAGTCTGGGAAGACATCAAGGCCGGCGTGCTGCGCAGTATCAGCGTTGGCTACTCAATCATCAAAGGCGCTGCAAAAGGCGATGACTACCTGGTCAGCCTCTGGCAGCTTTTGGAAGTCTCTCTCGTGGCCGTTCCTGCCGACCCGACCGTCGGCATTGGCCGCTCATATCCTGAAGGAATAATCACTATGGATCACAATCAAGACAACACCAGCGAACTCGAACATCTTTCCCGCTCGCAGCGTCGCGCTGCGGGGCGTAGCGAAGAGGAAACGCGCAATGCGGCCGCCCAGATTTACGCGTTCGCCCATGAGTTTAAAATCCCCCACCATAAGGTCAGCGCGTTCATTGAAGAGCGGGGCCTCAATGTGGATGCTTTTCGTCATTTCGTTCTCGATCAATGCAGAGAGACCGGTGCAATCCGGCCGCACGAATCCTCTGATATCGGCATGTCCAGCCGCGAAGCCAGCCAGTTCAGCTTCGTGAAGGCGATCCGGGCGAGCGTCGATCCAGCCTGGGGACAACGCAATGCCGGCCTGGAGCGCGAGGCCAGCCGTGCTTTTGAACAAAAGGTGGGCAAAGCGCCGCAAGGCATCTGGATTCCGCCAGAAGTTTTGCAGCGTGACTTGACTGTTGGTACAGCTTCCGCCGGTGGAAACCTTGTAGCTACCGAGCACCTTGCCGATAAATTCATCGACATCCTGCGGAACCGCTCACACGTGGTAACCCTGGGCGCGACGGAGCTTCGTGACCTCAACGGCGACGTAGCCATTCCAACTCAAACCGGCGCGTCTACAGGTTTTTGGGTTGAAGAAAACACCGCTCCGGGTGCATCGAATATGACTTTCGGGCAACTCACGATGCGTCCGAAAACCCTTGGCGCTTACGTGGATTTCTCGCGCAAGCTTGTTCTCCAGGCGAGCCCGAGCATTGAATCCCTGGTGCGTGCCGATCTGGCCTCCGTTCTCGCCATCGAGCTTGACCGGGCCGCAATCAACGGCAGCGGCAGCGGTGCCGAGCCGATCGGCATCCTGAATACCTCCGGCATTGGATCGGTGGCGATTGGTGCGAACGGTGGAGCGCCCACGTGGGAGCACATGCTTATGCTTGAGGAGGCGCTTGCCGCCGCCAATGCGGATGTCGGTAGCTTGGGAATTCTGACGACATCCGCTGTCCGCAAAAAGCTGAAGGGCACGTCGAAAGTTTCCGGCGATGTCGGCGCGGGTTTTGTCTGGGAGGCCGCGCCCGCCGATCCCGACGGCTTTGGCCGCGTCAATGGATACCGGGCAGCCGCAAGCGGCAACGTTCCCGCGAACCTCACCAAAGGCACGAGTTCCGGCGTCTGTTCCGCGATCATCTTCGGCAACTGGGCCGACCTGGTGATTGGCCGCTGGGGGGGCCTCGATCTGCTGACCGATCCGTACGCCATGTCCACGAGTGGCGGCGTTCGCGTCATCGCGTTGCTTGACTGCGATTTTGGCATTCGTCATGCGGCGAGCTTCGCGGCGATCAAGGATGCGCTGACCGCTTAACCGTCGTCGTTCCACTGGCCAGGCGAGAGCGTAACCCATAGCCTGGCCAGTGTAGGGCCTCTCCATGCGGGCCCGTCCTTTCTCCCCATGGGTTGCACCGGCCGTCGCGATAACGACGGGAAGCCCCTCCGGACGTTCTGAGCGGATGAACTGCACGGGGCTATCTCACACGTCATTATTTTGACGACCTGCCAAAAACAACATCAATTCATCTGGCAGAAAATGACAAAGTAATCTGCATCTTTTGGCCCAAAAAACCGACGAAATATTTCGGTTTAACCATCCGGAGCGCTTGACGCGTCCTATCTCATCCCATAGAATGCGCGTCGTTCCAAGGGCAGCAGCCCTTATCGGAGGTTTGCAAATCCGTGTAGGTCGGTTCGACTCCGGCTCGCGCCTCCAAAGGTTTTTGCGGGAATAGCTCAGTTGGTAGAGCGCAACCTTGCCAAGGTTGAGGTCGCGAGTTCGAGACTCGTTTCCCGCTCCAAATTATGATCTACAGACTTCCACTGGGGTCTGTAAGTCGTTGAAAAGAGGAGCTTCGGCTCCTTTTTTCATTCCAGCAAAAGCCACTGGAATCCACCGACAGCCAGCGTTTTTGAGGCCAAAAACAAGGCCAAAGAATGCGGGCGGTGCCGGTTCCGGTTTGTTGCTGGGGTTGGATCGGGATGACCAGCAGCATCGGGCCTAAGTCCAAGACTTAGGAGCTTCGATGATGGCACTCTCTGATCTGACTGTGCGGCAAGCCAAGGCCGCTGACAAAACCTACAGCCTCCCCGATACCGATGGCCTCGGCCTGGTGGTCGCCCCTACCGGCGGCAAATCGTGGCACCTGCGCTACTACTGGCTCGGCAAGCAAAAGCGCATCTCCCTGGGCAACTACCCCGAGATCGGCCTGCGTGAAGCGCGTACCTTGCGCGACGAAGCCCGCGCACTCTTGGCTAGGGGCATCAACCCTCACACCGACCGCAAGCAGAAACGCCATGCCGTGAAGCTGGCGGCCGACTACACGTTCAAGGCGGTCTTCGATGCCTGGGTCGAGCATCGGCGCAAGGAACTCAAGGAAGGCCGTCAAAGCACCCTCTCGCAGATCCTGCGGATTTTCGGCAAGGACGTGCTGCCCGCCCTCGGGAAGATGTCGATCTACGACATTCGCCGGCCCCAGCTTCTGGGCGTCCTGGCAAGAATCGAGGAACGCAAGGCTTTCACCACGGCAGGAAAGGTCCGCACCTGGTTGAGCCAGTTGTTCCGCTATGCCCTCGTGATCGTCGAGGGGCTGGAGGCCAATCCGGCTTCTGACCTGGATGTGGTGGCGGAGCCCAAGCCTCCGGTGAACCACAACCCGTACTTGCATTTGCCCGAGCTGCCGGAATTCCTTCAGAAGCTCCGGCTCTACAACCCGCGTGGCTGGCAGACCCAGCTCGGCATCCGGCTGCTGTTCCTGACCGGGGTGCGAACCGGCGAGCTGCGGCTGGCGACCCCGGATCAGTTCGACCTGGACCGCGGCCTCTGGATCATTCCGCCCCAGATCGTCAAGCAGCTTCAGGATGAGATGCGCAAGGCCGGCAAGCGCCCCCAGGATGTGCCGCCCTACATCGTACCGCTGTCCCTTCAAGCCATCGAGATCGTGAGCTACCTTCTGGGGGTGATACGGCCGGCCCAGCGCCACCTGCTGGCGCACCGCAGCGAACTCAAGAAGCGCATCAGCGAGAACACCCTCAATGCCGCCTTGAAGCGGATGGGCTACGAGGACCAACTGACCGGCCACGGCATCCGGGGAACGATTTCGACGGCGCTCAACGAGATCGGCTACCCCAAGATTTGGGTGGACGCGCAGCTCTCGCACTCCGACCCGAACAAGGTGAGTTCGGCTTACAACCATGCCAAGTACGTTGAGCCGCGCCGCCGGATGATGCAGGACTGGGCGGATCGCCTCGACCTGCTCGAACAGGGCCAGGTGGAGGCGGCCAGCGCGCACCTCACCATTCACATCGAGGGCGTGCCGGCCATGGCAGAGGAGGACAAGCCCGACGCCATCGTTGCAGCGTCCTCTGCGGCACCCGTTCCGTCGATGGTGACCGCTCCCATCGTCGTGACGCCGAACGACGGGAGCATCACGTTCCAGCGGCTGTCGCAGGTGCCGCCGCCTCCGACGCATGCGCCAGAACCGGAAGTATCTGCCATCCAGCGCGAGCGCGAGGAAATGCTGGCCATCTATGAATCGCCGAGCAGCCTGCCGGTCCCCCTGTTCGGCAAGTTGGCCGGGAAGTCCAAAGACCAGATCAACCGCGAGTTGAAGGCCGGCAAACTGCTATCCGTCAGCTTGGGCAACCGGGGCCAGCGAGTTCCCGATTGGCAACTGGTGCCGCTCAAGCACAAGCTGGCCCAGGTGCTCATGCGCCAGTGTCCGCAAGCGGATTCGTGGGAGCTTTACCGCATGCTGACCCGGCCACACCCGGACCTGGGCGATCGCGCGGCCATCGATTTGGTGACGCCAAGCAATCTGGGCATGGTGGTCCAGGTCATCGCAAGCGGCCAGTTCCATGCGAATGCGCCAGAGACAGTCCCACCGCGGCCTATCCCAGAGGAGGTGCGGCAGAGCGTTCGCCGAATGGTGGACAGCGCCGTGGTTCTGGACGGCGCATAGGGCTACCAGCCCTTGCGGGCGCCTTGCGGCCCCCGCGCTACGCTTGTACAGCCTGCACGAGTTCGCTCAGCGTGCGCGGGGCGGACGCAAAGAACACGGCACCAGTGCCGAACCTGCACAAGATCGCCCTCATGAATGTCCAGGGCATCCCAGGCGGCCTCGGACAGAGCGATCTGTCCGGTTTTGAGCAGATCGCTGTCGATTTGGTACAGTAGCGCTTGCACAGTGCGGTCGCCGGCAATGATCAGTACCTGTGACCGCGGTGCCAGCCCTTCGGCACGGCAGACATGGCAATCGGTACGCATCAAGACGACGGGTTGATGCTGGGCATGCAGTCGCATGCGCAATGCTTGCAAGGCGGGTGTCTGGGGAGTGATGCGGGCACTCACAGGGCGAACTCCTGGTTTTGCATGGGCACCGATGCGTGCCATTTGAGTTCGCGCTGAATACGTTCGCGCAGCGCCTCGGAGGCATTGGATTCACCATGAACAATGAACACCCCTTCCGGCGCCCGGGTAAAGCCGCCCAGCCAACGCATCAGTTCATCGCTGTCGGCATGAGCCGACAACATCGCAAGCTCGGCGACCTCCGCCTTGATCGGCATCCAGCGCCCATGAATTTTGACTTCGCGAGCGCCCTCAAGCAGCTTGCGTCCGCGCGTACCTGCTGCCTGGAATCCAGAGAACAGCAGCGTGTTCTGATGACTGCCGCCAAACGCTTCTATGTGATGCAGCACGCGGCCACCGGTGGCCATGCCGCTGGCGGAAATAATCACCTTGGGGTAGCGATTCGCCGATAGCGCCTTGGACTCTTCAACGTCGCGCATGTATGTGACTTCTGAGAATGCCGCCTCGAAATCGTGTTGTGCGAGCTTGTGGTCGTCGGCATGGCGGTGCAGCAGCGCAGTTGCGCTGGTGGCCATGGGACTGTCCAGATAGACGGGCACGGTGCGGAGCCGACCGCGCTGTCGCAACAGCCATAGGTCATAGATCAACGACTGCGCGCGTCCAACGGCAAAAGCGGGAATCACTACGGTGCCTCCGCGGCGAGTCGTGCGCTCGATGATGTCGCCCAGCGCTTCGACGGCATCGGAACGGTCATGACGACGATTGCCATAGGTGGACTCGATGATGATGTAGTCCGCTGCCGTGACGGGTTCAGGATCAGGCATGACCACATCGTCATAGCGCCCCAGGTCGCCGGAGAACACCAAACGCTTGCCGCCAATGTCGATCTGAACCGTCGCCGCCCCAAGAATGTGACCAGCGCTGCGCAGCAGTAGACGGGCATTGCCCGGCAATTCCGTCTCTTGATGCAGCGGCACCGGTTTGAACTGCAGGAGCGCACGTTCTGCATCCCGAACCCGATACAGCGGAAGGGCTGGCTTGTGTTTGGAAAATCCTTTTCGATTGGCGAACTCGGCGTCCTTCTCTTGCAACCAGGCACTGTCGAGCAGGATGAGTTCGGCGACATCTCGCGTGGCTGAGGTCGAGAAAATCTTCCCGCGGAACCCGTCCAGCACCAATCGGGGCAGATACCCACAATGATCCAGGTGCGCATGCGTCAGTACGACCGCATCGATGTCCTTGGGTTCAACGGCCAGGCGCTGCCAATTAAGTTCGCGCAGGTTTTTCAATCCCTGGAACAGTCCGCAGTCGATCAGGATGCGGGTATTGCCATGGGTGATAAGGTGCTTGGAGCCGGTGACGGTGCCGGCACCACCCAGGCTGGTCAATGAGAGCATGTATTTGTCTCCTCTCTTGTTGGTGGGTTGTGAAATCAGGAACCGGCGCGGTCGCCGCGGACCGCGTCAGAACCACTTGAAATTCGCGCGTCGGTCGCGGCCGCAGCAACCTGCGAACTGTTCCAGCCGGTCACTTGCGCAGCCGCATAGATGGCGTCCGCCCAGGTGCAGCGGTTGGCGATCAGCATTCCAGCCACATCGAGTGTGCCGCCGCGGTTGATGTAGCCCAAAGCCCGCGTCTTCGAGGGGCCGCTGTCAATGCGGCGCAGCACGCCCAGCATCGGCTCAGGGCGGGTATGGCTCATCAACACGCGCGGCAGGTGAGGCGGGAAGAGCGCTTGCAGTGCTTCGTCACCGAGCACGAAGGCGGCCTCAAGGTCGTCTCGTGGAATGCGCAGACGGCCGGGCTCGATCGCCACGGTGACGCACGACGTAAACCCATGGTGCCCCAGGCGGGCGTGGGCTTTGAGCGCTTCCTCCAACTGGTAGGCGCCAATCGCCACGAACTGCAGTTGTGCTGTAGCCGGATCGCCGGCTACATGGGCTGCGCCGTGCTCGATCAGCGATTGAGCGGCGGCGGCATTGAAGTGATTCGGCGTGTCGCGCTTGGAGACCACAACACAAGCCACTTGGCCCCGGCTGGCGTAGACCGCTCGCAGCGCGGCGCACGCCGTGTTGGCATCCACCGGGAACAACACGCGTGCGGTGTCCGACATCTCCCCCAGCAATGCTTCGCCAATGGTCGGGTCCTGGTGTGACTGCTCGTTCTTGCTGTTCTCCCAGGTGTGGGATGTGACGATCAGCGGGACGGAGATCCAGCCTGGCGGCTGGCCCAGTTCCTTCTGCCGACGCGCGAAGATGATCTCCTGGCGCATCAATCCAAGCATCTTGACCGCGAAGGCCTCGTAGCTGACGATCAGGTTCAGCCCCCCTTTGTTGGCGAGGGCGGCGGCCGCAACGGCTTCTTCATTGAGTGCGGTGACCACCGAGCCATCCGTCGATTCCGGGGCGCCGGGTTCGGGCACGTTGACGCGGTGCCTGAGCAGCGCCAGCGTGGCACCCATCTTGTTGCTGGCCAGTTCATCGGGATTGCCGATCCGGATGCGCAACTGTGGATTTGCCTGCACTAGCTCCACGAACCAACGGTCCAGTGCGGACATGGCGCTGCCCGACACCTCGGTTGGCACCCAGGCCGGCATCGGCAGATGAGGGCTCGCTGGATGGCGTCGGGCCATGGGGTGCTCGCTTTCGCGCGAGCGCTGGCTCTGGCCGTGATTCGCCAGGACGGTGAACGCGTTTGCCAGTTCGCTCTCAGGCACGAACAGCGCCGCAGCCCCTGCGTTGAAGGCCTCGCGTGCCTGCGCATCCTCGCGCGGATTGCCGTTCAGCGGCAGGTTGTGGGCGGCATTGGTCGCCGCGCCCGGGAAGCCAAAACCTTTCTCCGTCTCGGCGATCACGTAAGGCAGCTTGACCGGATAGCGCCGATCCGAGCGTGCAGCGAAGGCGCTCAGCGTGTCTTCGGCTTCAACAATGGCCCATGCGATCGCCACTGGATCGCGTCCATCGACGATGACGGGATCGAAGCCGTTGTGGCGCAGGTCTTCGGCCAGCCAGGCAGCGCCACCTTCCTGCACGATCTGGGTGCGCTGCTCGATGCGCCGTCCGTTGAGAATCATGACCGGGATGGCGAAGCCGCAGTCCTCGGCGCGCCACCAGCGCGGCGCCCAGTCCGAGCCACGTTGTTCCTCGAAAGCGCCATCACTGAGGAATGCCACCAGGCTTTCTCCCGGCAACGGCGTGTGCACATACTGCAGCCCGGCGAACCCCAGATAGCCGCCTTCGGAGATCGCGCCGGCCGTGTTCGGCCCGGCATGGCTACCCAGCGGTACCGCGGGCCGACCCTGCTTATCGATGGCATAGGAGTAGAAGTCCGCGATCAGGAGCGACAGGCCCGCCTCGCTGCGGTCGTAGCGTCCACGCTGGGCGGCGGATACATCGCCGGTCAGTGCGTTCACCGCCTCGATCGCGGCCACGCAGTGCCCCTGCCCCATGAGCCAGCCGCGTGTCGTCCCGGTCAGCGCGTTGGCCAACAGATAACCCACGAAGGCTGGCACCATGTTGAGCGAGCCGCCGGTGTGGCCTTCGGGCGTTTGTTTGAAATCATCGGAGCCCAGTGGGCAGCCGCTTCGGTCGATGCGCCGGGCATAGGTCATATGCGCCACTACGCTCATGGCCGTGCAGGCCACCCGGTCGGCTGCAGCCAGCAGCGCATGGGCCGAGGCTTCGTCTGCTATACGCCTTTGCGCGACCAGACGTTGCACTAGGGCCTGCATACGTTCGATGGTTTCAGACCTGTGCGCGATGGGCCCGTAACCAGCACGCCAATCGGTTGCGAGGTTAGCTTGAGAGGACATTTCAGGTCTCCTTGAAAATAGTTGGATCGATAAAAAGATCAGCCTCGCGGATCGGTTTTCCCGCTAGAGAGAGCGTCGGCAATCAGCGAAGCGAGACCAATCCGGTTGCTCGGATGCGGTACTGCGTCGGTGGACGTAATTCGGGCAAACAACGGTGTCAATTGGGCCCAGGCATCCTCGGCGAACAGGGCATGCACCACTACGCACTCCGGCTTGCGCATTCCTTGCTCGGCGAGCTTGCGCGCCGCGACGGCGAGCGTGCGGCCTGATGATGCGATGTCGTCCACAAGCACCGGCGTTCTGCCGCGCCAGATCGACAGGTCGGGAACATCGATGTCCACGCTGCGATCGCCATGGCGTGTCTTGCGAAGCACAGCGTGCGGTACGCCGATGCGGGACGCGATGGCGCCGGCCCACTGCTCGCTTTCCTCGTCGGGGCCCACGATCAAAGGTTCTTCGACATGATTCGCGATCCAGTCGGCCAGCAGTGGTGCGGCATGCAAGGTGATGGTGGGGATCGTGTAGACCGCTGATAGTGTCGGATAGCGGTGCAGATGCGGATCCACCGTGAGCAGCTTGTCGAAGGTCGATGAGACCAGACGTGCGAAGGACCGCGACGTCACGCTTTCTCCGTCATGGAATCGCTTGTCCTGGCGCATGTAGGCCAGATACGGTGCGATCAGGTTCACCTCTTGCGCGCCAAGTTCGCGCGCCGCGTCAGCGGCAAAAGCCAGAAGCAGGAACTGCGGATCAGGATGGGCCAGCGTGCAAATCACATCCACGATCCGATCGGCAGGTTCGCCATGCAACCGGACATAGCTCTCGCCATCGGGGAATCGGCGCGTTTCGATGCGGCCGGCTTCGCTGCCGCATGCCTGCGCGATGCCGCGGGCCAGATCTTCATTGCCGGGTAGGGCCAGGGTGAGTCGTTGCATCCATTTATCTCCTTATTTGTTGTCCTTGGTCTCTTATCGAGCGCGGGTGCCTTATCGTTCAGCTCGCTGTGTTCACCTTGCCAACTGGCTAATGACGACGGCATTGGCAGTACTGCGTCGACGTGGTAGCTCCACAAGCAACCAGGCTCTTGTCATGAACAGCAACAGAGTGGCTTGCATGGCGTTCAAGGAATCGATCTGCATCAGAATCGCCGTCCTACGGTGATCGTTCCGTAGACCGGGATTTCCTTTTGTCCACGAAATTCGCGGGTGCGGTGGTAGCGGGCTATCGCGATGCGCCAGTTGCCCTGAGTCATCGCGATGCCATAGCCCACATCGGCCACGAATGGCCGTTTATCAACACTATGACTGGACTTGAACGTATTGCCGTCCAACGTGATGTCGTGCAAAACCCAGCGACCGTCGAGTGCCACGAACAGGTGCCCGTTCCAGTTGCTGCCAGCGGTCTTACGCACGGGCGAGGTGTTTTCTCCAGCCGGGCGCAGCGGTGCGGTGCCTAAGTCGTCCGGCAGGCGTAGGCCATAGCGCAGTTCTCCGCCGACATTCGCGTAGGTGGCGAAATTGCCCAAGCTGCCGCCCCAGTGGCGGGTCAGATCCCAACCCCAACCGCTGACGTTTTCTTGCCTGATGACTCGTGTTCGGCGTTCGTGGAGCAACTGCAGCACGGGTTCGTCGCGCAGTTGATGTCTCCAGCCATTGAATCTGTCCACTCCGACGGTGTCATGCCACCAGTTCTGGACTTGCCTGGCCTGGGAGGAGGGCCCCACCACCCCCACGCGGAGTTGCGAAGTGCGCAGCGTATCGCCCCGCCTCGCGTTATAGCCAAGGCTCAACATCAAGGCGCCCGCGAAAGGACGATCATCCTTGATGAGATCGCTGCGCGTTTTGTCGTTCGGGGTGTACATCATCTGCCCGAAGCCGATGGTCATGTTCTGTTCGTCGAAGCCTTGGGGTTGGAGCATCGTGAGAAAGCGATTCAGCCCACGGACGAGACGCGGTAGACAAGGGTCATCGCTATAGTCCACGAGGTTGGGGGAAACCCAACTGGCGAGAAACCCGTTGGAGTACCCTTGATCCTGTCCCATGCCGCCGAACATGTCGTTGTCGATCCGCAGATTGAGCGTTCCGGTCGAGCGCAGCGGATTGTCACGGTGGCAGGACTGTGCCTGCGCGCAGGCACTCAGCGACAGCAGCAGCAAGGTAGCTGCGACTCTGAGCCTCCATTCAGCGAGGTCAGTGGGCTGAACTTTCGTCACGCTGGCATGCCACCCTGCCCAGGGGTTGCAGTAGCAATGACAGAATGGGGCTGGCGTACCAGCATCACGGGAACCGGTGCGATCCGAGCGAGCTGCTCGGCATCGCTTCCCAGCAGCAGCCTGTCCACGCCCCGACGTCCGTGGGTGCCCAGCACCACCAGCTCGCATCCGGTAGCCAGTGCCTGCTGCGCGATAAGTACCGAGACGCGCTCGCCCTTGCTCTCCAGAAGGACGGTCTCTACCGTCAAGCCTTCCTGTCTCAGCCAGAGCGCCGCCTCGTCGAGCAGCTTCTGCCCGGCCGCCAGGAAGCCTGGCCTTACTTCTTCAAGGTAAATTCTCGGCCTCTCGAAGCCGTTGCTGTGCTTCATTTCCTCGATAATGTGCAGCAAGATGATGGTTGCACCGCTTAGGCGTGCCAGCACCGCGGCGTGGTGGAGGGCCAAATTGGCGGTAGAACTTCCGTCGAGCGGAACCAGCAGTCTTGAGTACATGAATGTCTCCAGTTATCAAAGTAGGTGGGGTGTCGAATAGATATTGCGCATAGCGTGTCGCAATAGCGGACGCGGTATGCGCGTATTCAGCTGCGTACATATTTCCCCGGGGCGTCGCAAATAGTGGGATATCCACGGGATTCGGCCCCCATGAGCGGAGGCGCAACACCTTCACCAGAGCGCTCTCGAAGCCATGCTGACCATGCCGGCCACCACGAATCTAGATGCGTCTGTGCAGTGGCTTGCCACTCGTCCGGCGCCATGTATCCATCACCGGCCGCGCGGGTATGGATTTGATATTGGCGCTTACCTCGGCCGGGCTCGCTCACGATGCCGCCGTTGTGTCCTCCAGTGGTCAGCACGAAAGTC
>Ga0302250_1001498_pt1 | contig 17294 bp, 17 predicted proteins | sample AAG_RA_Asp_MG_FD_193536 | JGI IMG/M metagenome (GOLD analysis project Ga0302250, IMG submission 193536) | Enriched activated sludge microbial communities from anaerobic digester in WTTP, New Holstein, Wisconsin, United States - AAG_RA_Asp | ecosystem: Engineered > Bioreactor > Anaerobic >... | reverse complement strand
GAACCGTCTGACAGCTTCTCGGCGCCCTGCGCTGCCAGTTCGCTCGCTTTTCCCGCTATTTCTTCTGCTTTTTCCCTGGCAACGCCTTCAAATTCCTTCATACGCAAGGACGCCGCCTCATAGGCCACCCTGCCTTTTTCAGATGCTTTCTCATACTCTTCTTTGGCTTTTGCCAGAAGTTCATCCGCTTTCATGGACAGATCCTGACGCGTTTCTTTTCCGCTTTTCGGCGCAAACAAAATGCCGATAGCCGCCCCAATCAGGCCGCCAACCACCAACGCTTTAACCACATCCCAATCTCTTTCCGCCATTGGCTCACCTCCATAATCCTTATTTTTTCGCCGTCCTTATAACACATTTTAAAATGATTAGCCACGCCGGACAAAGAGGGAAAAGACAGGCGATGGGCGATGGGCGATGGGCGATAGGCAATGGGCAAAAACAATAAGTGAAAAGCAATGAGCAACGAGTGGTGAGTGGAAAGAGAAGTCGGTGTGACACAAGCGGCCGGAGGAGAGCGGCAAAAAAAATCGGGGAACCTGTGCATTCGCAAAGGTTCCCCGATTCCATAATCCTGCAATTGATTATAAGATTATTTCGCCGGTGCAGGGGCCGGGGCTGCCGGAGCTTCCGCTGCCGGAGCCGCAGGGGCTGCCGGAGCTGCCGGAGCCGCTGCCGGTGCCGCAGGCGCTGCGGGCGCTTCAACCGCAGGAGCCGGTGCCGGTTCTTCCTTCTTGCTGCAACCTACTGCCGCAAGAGACAGAGAAGCCAGGAAAAGCACGCTAACAAAAATGGCCATTACCTTCTTCATTAGACAATTCCTCCTTTCAAAAATTTTAGTGTGCAAAACACACTATGGTTTCTGGTGCGTGACATTACGCTTTTTTTTTGCCTTGTCAAGAGATATTTAAACATATATACAAACAAAAAAAATGACCAAAAGGACGCTCGAATGATACTTGGCATTGACGTCGGCGGAACCCACACAGATGCAGTTCTGGTCCGGAATTTTCAACTGATCAGGAAAGCAAAAGTCCTCACAAATCCGACAAATATCATGGCCTCTCTTCTGGAAGCGGCACAAAAGCTGATTTCCGACGAGAATATCAATAATATTGACAGGATCGTATTGAGCACCACGATCTCGACCAACGCGATTGTCCAGGACAAAACCAACCGCGTGGCCATGGTTTTGCTGAGCGGTCCCGGGCTGTCGCCGGAAACGCTGGACCTCGGCAAAGATGTTTATTTTGCCAGGGGCTACGTCAATCACCGGGGCATTCCCGTCAAAAATGTGAACAGCCGGCAAATCAACGAGATCAGCGGCGAGATTGCTCAAAATCAAATCCGGCACATCGGAATCGTCGGCAAATTTTCCAGCCGCAATCCGCAGCAGGAAATAGATGCGGCCGAACTGCTGCGGGATGATTCCAGGCACATTTCTTTGGGCCATACGCTCTCGGGACAGCTGAATTTTCCACGCCGCATCGCCACGACCTATCTTAATGCCGCCATTCAAGACATTTATCAGGGCTTCGTGCAGGATGTTCAGAAGTTTATCGAGAAAATCGGAGCGAACATTCCCGTCTATATTCTGAAGGCGGACGGCGGCACCATCCTGATCGACAAGTCCATGGAATGTCCCGTGCAGACCATTCATTCCGGACCCGCAGCCGGCATCATGGGCGTTCTGGCAACGGCGCGCATGAAGGAAGACGCCGTGGCGCTGGACATCGGCGGCACGACCACGGACATTTCCGTTTTTGCCGACGGCGTTCCTCTTCTGGAGCCGTCCGGGGTGGCCATCAACGGGCGCAAAACGCTGATTCGCGGGCTTTACACCAAATCGATCGGGGTGGGCGGCGACAGCGTTGTGAAGGTGGAAAACGGCGACCTTTTGATCGGTCCGCAGCGCGAAGGTTCGGCCGCCGCTCTGGGCGGACCCGTCCCGACGCCCACGGACGCGATGATCGTGGAAGGCATTGTCGATTTCGGCGACAGGCAAAAAGCCCGGGATGCGATCGCTCCACTGGCCAAAATGCTTCACATGGACGTTCAGGATGCGGCGCAGGCCATTGTGAAAAAGATGGCCGCTCTGATTTCGGACCATGTCCGCCAGATCCTCGCCGGAATCAACAATAAGCCGGTTTACACCATCCATGAACTGCTGGAAGGAAAAATCATTCAGCCGAAAATTCTTTACGTCGCGGGCGGACCGGCCGCGGTCGCCCCGTTCATCGCGGAGAATCTCGGCTATCCCTATTCCATCCCGGACCACTCGGAGGTTTCCAACGCGCTCGGCGTGGCTTTGGCCCGGACCACCGCGGAAGTCACCATTCTGGCGGACACGGAAAAAAGAGAGCTGATCATCTCCGAAGATGGGCGCGTGCAAAGCATTCCCCGCAGTTTCGCGCTGGCGGACGCCGTCGAGGTCGGCAAAACAACTCTTCGCGAAAAAGCCGCCGGCATGGGCGCGCGGCCCGAAGAAATCATCATGGAAGTCACCGAATCTCAGGAATTCAACATGGTTCGTGATTTTTACACGACGGGGAAAAATATCCGCGTCAAGGTTCAGATAAAACCCGGCCTGATTTCCGCCGGCGCTGAAAGGGTTAACGATGCCTAAAAAAATCAAGAAAACCGGCCTTATCTTTTTCCCGGCCTTTGACTGGGCCATTTCCCCCAACCATCCGGAGCGTGAAGAAAGGCTGCTCTACACGCAGGATCAGGTGTTTGAAGAAGGCCTGCTGGATTTTCCCAATATTGTGGAATACAAGCCGGATCTCGCCACCTACGCCGACATCAACCGCTGCCATATCTGTGTTCCGAACCCGCAGTATTTAACAACGAATTCTCACCTGATTTCCGCGGGCGGCGCGATCACCGCCGCGAAAAAAGTATTATCGGGCGACGTGGACAACGCCTTTGCCCTGGTCCGGCCGCCCGGCCATCATTCCATGCTGGTCGCCCACGGCGCGAGGGGATTCTGCAACATCAATATTGAAGCCGTGATGATTGAATACATCCGCCATCAATTCGGAGTTAAAAGAATTGCCGTGGTCGATACGGACTGTCATCACGGCGACGGCACGCAGGATATTTACTGGAACGATCCGGATGTCCTGTGCATTTCCATCCATCAGGACGGAAGAACGCTCTATCCCGGAACGGGCTTCACCGACGATTTCGGCGGCCCCAACGCGCTGGGCGCGACGATCAACATTCCGCTGCCCCCGCGCACATCGGATGAAGGCTTCCTTTTTGTGATGGACAACGTCATCCTTCCGATTCTGGACGAATTCAAGCCGGAGATCATCATCAACTCCGCGGGTCAGGACAACCATTACAGCGACCCGATCACCAACATGAGCTTCAGCGCCCAGGGGTACGCGCTGCTCAATGAAAAACTCGCGCCCGACATTGCCGTGCTGGAGGGCGGCTACTCCATCGAAAAAGCCCTGCCCTACGTCAACGTCGGCATCATTCTGGCGATGGCCGGGCTGGACTTCAGCCAGGTTCGCGAGCCGGATTACGACGCTTTGCGCATCCGCCAGTCGCCGGAAATTACCCGGCTGATCGAAGACGAAGCCAGGAATGTGATGACGCTGTGGAAGAAAAAGAAAAACCTGAAGAAGCAGATCACCGGGTCCGCCGCCTACATTCGCCGCGAAAAGAACATCTATTACGACACGGACAATATCATGGAGAAGCAAACCGAAACCGTCCGGGTATGCGACAAATGCGGAGGGGTGGTCATGATTGACTCGGCCGCCGACACGGGCAAGAGAATCTACGCGATCATTCTGCCCAACAGCTGCTGTGCCGAATGCCGCGAAAGCGGAGAGAATTTTTTCAGTCGCATGAACAGTTCGCAATACAACCATGTTTATTTTCAGGACCGGCAGAAAGATGTCTTTATTGTAAAGTAACCCCCGGGAGCCGCCATGGAAGATCAGAAAACAAAGGATAAAACACAGGAAACGGCCGAAAAACTTTTTTCCGGCGGCGCAAAACTGGACCGCCCTTACTCGCTGTGGCGCGCCTTTGACCGCGGGCTGGCCAATGATTTTTCGCGCTTCATCACCGGCAACCTTTATTCGCGCGAGGTCCTGTCGCTTCAGGAGCGCCAGATGGCGGCCTGCGCGATGCTGGCGGCCCTCAAGGCCCGGGAGGAGCTGAAGGTGCACGCCAACGCCGCCCTGAACGTGGGCTGCGATCCGAAGAAACTGGTTGAAATATTTTTCCAGACGGCAACCTACGCCGGGATGCCGGCCGTCAATGAAGCGCTGGCCGCCTTCAGGGAAGTCCTTCAGGCGCGCGGCGAGTGGCCCCTTCCTTAAGGCATCATGAACCAGACCCAAACCCAACTTCAGGAGCTGATGGCGCTGATTCAAAGGCTGCGCGCGCCGGACGGCTGCCCCTGGGACCGGAAACAGACCCGGCAGGATATCGGAAAATATCTGCTGGACGAATCCTATGAGACGCTGGACGCGCTCACCGAAAACGATCCGGGGCATATTCAGGAAGAGCTGGGCGACCTGCTGTTCCAGATTTTGTTTATCGCCGAGATTTCGGCCGAAGCGGGCGAGTTTACCCTGTCGGATGTCATGAAAGGCATCCGGGAAAAAATGATCCGGCGGCACCCGCATGTTTTCGGCGACGTCAAGGTTGAATCCGTCCAGGATGTCAGGGACAACTGGCAGGAAATCAAAAAGCGGGAAAGGGAAGGTTCGCAGCGAAATCAAGACCCCTTCGGCAATATTCCCCGTTCTCTCCCGGCTTTGCAAAGGGCGCAAAAAATTACGGCGGCGGCCTCCCGCTGCGGTTTCGACTGGCCGGACGCGAACGGGGCGCTGGATAAATTGAAAGAGGAGCTGGATGAGCTGGAAGAAGCGCGAACAGAGGGCGATGCCGCGAAGATTGAAGAAGAGATGGGCGACCTCTTTTTTACGCTGGTGAACCTCAGCCGTTTTCTGAACGTGGACGCCGAAAAGGCGACCGACCGGGCCGTGAATAAATTTCTGGGGCGCTGGTTGTACATCACCCGGAAGCTTGCCGCACGAGGCCGGTCGCCGGAGGACGCGACGCCCGCGGAGCTGGATTTGATCTGGAACGAAGCCAGGGAGAAGGGACTATAGACATTGGACTATTTTCTGTGCGTCATCGGCATGGTCTTCATTATTGAAGGCCTTCCCTATCTGGTTTTTCCGGAAAAGCTGAAAATCTATCTGATCAAAATCTCAACGCTGCCGGAGACCGTGCTGCGCGTCATGGGCATTGGCGCCATTGTCCTGGGGCTGATTCTTCTTTATTTCGGGCGGCGCTGACGGTTTTCATTGACAGTCCCGGCGGATTCTGATTATTTGCCCCAACTTTTTGACGAAACCAGGAAACGATGCAGTTAAAGGATTTTTCATACTTTCTGCCGGAAGAACTCATCGCCCAGCATCCGCGTCCGCAAAGGGATGCCTCGCGCATGATGAGGCTTCATCGCGGCGCCAAAACCATTGAGGACGACCTGTTTGCCGCGCTGCCAAAATATCTGGAACGGGGCGACGTTCTCGTCATCAATGATTCCCGCGTGATTCCGGCAAGAATTTACGGGAAAAAACCGACCGGCGCGATCCTGGAACTGCTGCTTCTGACCCGCAGGGGAAAAAACGACGGAGAGGAATTGTGGGAAGTTCTGGCGCGCCCGGCAAAAAGGCTGAAAGAACAAGATGTTATCGACCTCGGACATTCCTGCGAGGGAAAGGTCATCGCCCGGCTGACGGACAAGAAATGGCTGATGGCCTTCCGTGCAAAAAACGGTTTTGAAAACTATCTGGAACGCTTCGGGCGCGCTCCCCTGCCCCCTTACATCAAAAGAAAAAAAAGCGCGGATCCGGATCAAACGGATGACCGCCGCCGCTACCAGACCATTTACGCGAAAACACCCGGCTCCGTCGCCGCGCCCACCGCCGGCCTGCATTTTTCATCGAATGTTCTGAATGATCTGCTCGCCAGAGGCGTTCAGGTAGCTTCCGTAACGCTGCACGTCGGTCTGGGAACGTTTATGCCGATTGAAACCGAGCAGGTGGAAGACCATGTCATGCAGCCGGAATTTTTTGAAATCAGCGCGGAGACCTCTCAAAAAATCAACGGGGCCAAACGGGTGATCGCCGTGGGAACAACCTCCACCCGGACGCTGGAGAGCGCGGCAGACATTGACGGCCATATTTCGCCAGGGTCGGGCGAAACGAGCCTGTATATTTACCCCGGCTACACCTTTAAAAGAGTGAACGGGCTTTTGACCAATTTTCATCTGCCGTGCTCTTCCCTGTTTCTGCTGGTTTCGGCGTTTGCCGGCACGGATTTTATCCGGCAGGCCTATGCCCATGCCGTTAAAAACCGTTATATGTTCTATAGTTACGGTGATTGCATGCTGATTGTATAGGATGACTTTCATGCCTTTTGCTTTTGAATTAACCGGGAAGGATCCGCAAACCCGCGCGCGGCTGGGAAAAATATCCACCGCGCACGGCACGGTGGATACTCCCGCGTTCATGCCCGTCGGCACGCAGGGAACGGTAAAGTCTCTCCGCCCTGAAGATCTTCTGCAATGCGGCGCTCAAATGATCCTGGGCAATACGTACCATCTCTATCTGCGCCCCGGGCATGAAACCATCCGCCAACTGGGCGGTCTTCATGCTTTCATGAACTGGCCGGGGCCGATCCTCACGGACAGCGGCGGGTTTCAGGTTTACTCTCTGGCTGCGCTGCGTAAAATCTCACCGGAAGGCGTGATGTTCCGGTCCCATATCGACGGGTCAAAACATTTCCTGAGTCCGCGAAAAGCCGTTGAAATCCAGGAAGCGCTGGGCTCGGACATCATGATGTGCCTCGACGAGTGCACGCCCTACCCCGCTACGTTCAGGCAGACGCGGGATTCGCTGGCCCTGACGCTCCAATGGGCCAAAGCCTGCCGCGGGGCCAAAACCAACACCCATCAGGCGCTGTTCGGCATTGTCCAGGGCGGAACCTATCCGGATTTGCGCAGGCAGGCCGCGGAAGAGATGGTCCCCCTCGGCTTCGACGGGTATGCGGTAGGCGGCGTCAGCGTTGGAGAACCCAAAGTCATGATGTACGCCATCACGGACGAAATCACCCCCCTGCTGCCCGAAGAAAAGCCCCGCTACCTGATGGGCGTCGGCATGCCGGAAGACATCGTTTACGGCGTATCCCGCGGCATTGATCTGTTTGACTGCGTTGTTCCCACACGCTCGGCCCGGCATGGATTATTGTTTACAAATTCCGAAAAGATTGTTATAAAAAACGCCCGCTGGCGGGAAGATCATTCCCCGCTTGACGAAACATGCGATTGCTACACCTGTAAACATTACTCCCGGGCGTATTTAAGGCACCTTTATGTTGCCGGTGAGATACTGGCTATGATATTGAATACCATCCATAACATCCGGCATTATATGCGCCTTCTGGAAAACATACGGGCGGCCGTCAGGGAGAATCGCTTTGGGGAATGGGAAAAGGATTTTCTGAACAAGCAAAGATGAAACCATAAAAAAGGGCTGATTCAAAGCAACTTGATTGAAGGAGGGACAAACATTGATATCTACAGCATTCGCGATGGGCGGCAATCAGGGCGCGCCGGCGGCGCAGGGAGGCTTCGGCGACTGGAGCTTCATCATCATGATGGCGGTGATCTTCGGCATTTTCTACTTCCTGATGATCCGCCCGCAGCAAAAAAAGCAAAAGGAACTCAAAGCCATGCTCGATAACCTCGCATACGGCGACATGGTCATGACCACCGGCGGCATCCACGGCAAGGTTACGGGACTGGCCGATGCGGTGGTCACGCTGGAAATCGCCGACAAAGTCAGGATCAAAGTCGCCAGAAGCGCCATCGGCGCTGTTTTGCAGAAGTCAGGCCAGCCGGCTCCGGCGGCAAAGGCCTAGCATAGAAAGGGGCGTTTCATGTTCAAATCTTTAAAGATCAGGTTGGCCATTACGGCGGTCGTGTGTCTTGTCGCTGTGTATTTTCTTGTGCCGACATTTGTCGCGCAGATTCCCTCCCCCCTCGATCGGTATTTTCCCAAGGACAAGATTCATCTCGGACTCGACCTGCAGGGCGGCATGCATCTGATTCTGGAGGTGGACGCGGACAAGGCTCTGGAATCCATGATGGAAAGGACGGCCGGCGACCTGAAGGAATCGTTAATGGAAAACCGGATCCGCTTCCGCAACGTGGAAAAGGCCAAAGGCGCCGCGATCACCATGGAGCTTTCGGAAGCTTCCGGAAAATCCGCCCTGGAGAAGATTCTCAATGAACAGTTTTCCGATCTGGAAATCACCTCCTCCGCGCCTCGCGAAGGCGGACAGTTGATCACCCTGGGCGTCAAAAACAAAAGGGCCGCGGATTTGAAAAAGCTGACCGTGGAGCACAGCGTTGAAACCATCCGCAACCGCGTGGACCAGTTCGGCGTTGCCGAGCCGGAAATTGTTCCGGAAGGCGAAAACCGCATTATGGTCCAGTTGCCGGGCATCAAGGATCCGGAACGGGCTAAAAACCTCATCGGAAAAACGGCGCTTCTGGAATTCAAGATCGTTGACGAGGAAAATTCTCTGGATGAAGCCCTGCGCGGCAATGTTCCGGAAGGCTCCATCATCGCCTACGGCGCACGGGAAGACAAAGCCAGCGGCCAGAGGGGCCAGGTTCCTTACCTGCTGAAAAACAAAAGCCTGCTCACCGGCGCGTCGCTGGAAACCGCCAAGGTCCAGATTTCCGACCGGTTCGGCGAGCCGCACGTCTCCATGAAGTTCAACTCGCAGGGCGCGGCCGATTTCGACCGCATCACCAACGAAAACGTCCGCAAGCGTCTGGCTATCGTGCTCGACGGCGTGGTCCATTCGGCGCCGGTCATCCAGGAAAGAATCTCCGGCGGCCAGGCTCAGATTACCGGAAACTTCACCATGGACGAAGCGCGCGACCTGGCCATTGTGCTGCGCGCCGGCGCCCTGCCTGCCCCCGTCAATATTCTGGAGGAAAGAACGGTCGGGCCTTCGCTGGGCTCCGACTCGATCCGCCAGGGAATTATGGCCACACTGATCGGCTTTCTTCTGGTTGTGGTGTTTATGTTCATTTATTACCGTCTTTCCGGGCTGGTGGCGGATTCCGTGCTCATTCTGAATGTTATTGTGCTGCTGGGCATCCTGGCCGGCTTCAAAGCGACGCTGACGCTGCCCGGCATCGCCGGCATTGTTTTGGTGATCGGCATGGCGGTGGACGCCAATGTGCTCATCTTCGAGCGCATCCGCGAGGAGTTGCGGCTGGGGAAACCGCCCCGCGCGGCCATCGACGCCGGATATGCCAAGGCCTTCGTCACCATTCTGGACTCCAACGTCACCACGCTGATTGCCGCCTTGTTTTTATTCGCCTTCGGCACCGGCCCGGTAAAGGGATTCGCCCTGACCCTGAGCATCGGCATTGTGGTCAGTATGTTTACGGCCGTCTTCGTCACACGAATTATCTTTGACTACTTTATCTGGAACAGAAGCATTTCGAAGATCAGCATTTAGGCGCAGGATCTTTACAGAGGAGAAGAGAATGGAATTTATCAAACCGGGAACACATTTTGATTTTGTTGGAAAAATGAAAATCGCCGCGGGCATTTCCGCGGCGTTGATCATCGTCAGCATCCTGTCCGTCATCCTGCACGGCGGATTGAATTTCGGCATTGACTTCGCGGGCGGCACCGTAATTCAAATCAAGTTTTCCAAAGTCGCCCCGGCCGACGCCATCCGCAAAGCCTTCAACGGCATCAACGTCGAGGACGCGGTCACCCAGGAAATCGGCGCCAATGAAGTCATCGTCCGCACCAACCAGTCCATGACCAAAGAGTTGCAGGCGAAGGTGGAACAAGCCATGACCGGGCAGTTTGGCGCCGGTCAGTACGAAATCCGCCGAATCGAGTTCGTAGGCCCCAAAGTCGGCAAAGACCTGACCCAGAAGGCCATTCTGGCCATTATCTTTTCCTGGATCGGCATGCTGATTTATATTGCCTGGCGTTTCGAGTTTCGCTACGGCCTGGGCGGCATCATCGCCCTCGTTCACGACACCATCATTACCATTGGTGCGCTTTCCCTGCTGAACAAGGAATTCACTCTGACCATTGTGGCCGCTCTGCTGACCATTATCGGTTATTCGATCAATGATACCATCGTCGTTTTCGACCGCATCCGGGAAAACCGCAAAAAAGACATCAAACGCAGCCTGGGGGATATCATCAATGCCAGCGTCAACGAAACGCTGAGCCGCACGATTCTGACGTCTTTCACCGTGTTCCTTGTCCTGCTGGCTCTGTTTTTCCTGGGCGGGCCGGTGATCCACGATTTTGCCTTCGCGCTTTTGGTAGGCGTCGTGATCGGCACTTATTCATCGATCTTCATCGCGAGCCCCATCGTGCTCGCTTTCGAAAACCTCCAAATTTCCAAGGGAAAGAGGAAAAAATAAATTGTCGTCCTTGGCCGCGGCGGGATTTGTTGTTTTTATCCTCCTGTTATTTTCCGGAATGTATCTGAGTTTGTTCGGATGGCCCGGAACCATTATCATTTTCCTGGATGTTTTGTTCTACGCCACACTGACGGGTTTCGCACAGGTCGGCTGGAAGATGCTCCTGGTCCTGCTGGCTCTGGCCGTTCTTTCCGAAGCCGCCGACTGGTGGGCGGGATCCAAAAACGTTCACAAAATACCGGCAACCGCAAAAAGCGTCCGGGGAGCAATCCTCGGCGCCTGCGCCGGCATGATTCTTCTGACGCCGTCTTTGTGGGGCCTCGGCATCTGGGGAGGCTTTTTTCTGGGCGGCCTCGCCGGCCTGCTGATTGCGGAATGGATCCGCCAGTTTCAATTGAAAATTCCCTTTCAGGCCTCCGGCGGAGCATTTCTGGCCATGATCGGACAGAAGGCGCTGAAAGGCTTCCTGTCTCTCGTTATGATTTTGATTTCCCTGTCCGGCATTTACTCCTAGGAGTCCGATAATCCCATGAAAGAAACTGAAACCCCCTCGAAAGACCTGCCCAAAGAAAAAAAACCGGGGCATTCCTCCAAAGCCAAAGTTCAGGAATTTATCGAAGCGATCATTATCGCCATCTTAATCGCCGTCGTCGTCCGGGCGCTGATTGTTCAGGCCTATAAGATCCCGTCGCAGTCGATGGTGCCCACCCTTCTCGTCGGGGATCATCTGCTCGTCAACAAATTCATTTACGGCGTCAAGATCCCTCTGCTGAGAAGAACGATTATTCCCGTGACGGATCCGAAAAGAGGAGACATTGTCGTTTTCATTTACCCCCAGGACCGCTCCAAGGACTTCATTAAACGGGTCATCGGCGTGGGGGGAGACAAAATCGAAATTCGCAATAAAAAGATATTGATCAATGACCGGCCCTACGAGGACACTGTAGGCATTTACTCCGATCCGGTTTCCTACCCGGCCATCGTCCAGCCCCGCGACAATTTCGGCCCGGTAACCGTCCCCAAAAACGCTCTCTTTGTGATGGGCGACAACCGCGATCAGAGCCTGGACAGCCGCTTCTGGGGCTTTGTGGAGTTGAAGGACGTGGAGGGAAAGGCCATGATCATCTACTGGTCCTGGAACAGCGACAGTCAGAGCAATCCTTTGAAAAAAATCCGCTGGGAACGTCTGGGAAATTTGCTGCACTGATGCCGCGCCGGCCCGGCATATTTTTATCTTGACAGGCAGGGCCCCCGGTTGTATGAACTCCACAGGAAACTTTTAATTCGATCCCGTGAGATTGAAAAAGAAGAAAAAATGAAAAAGATCTCCATCAAGCCCATGAAAGCCTTTCTCCGCAAGGGGAAAGGCTTTTTTTATAACCGCCGCGCATTTTTCATCAACACTCCGCGATGACTTGAAACTGCCGCGGCGGATTACAAAACGAAAGGGACATCATCATGGACAACCGGCCGAAAATCGTGATGGACAGCGACGGCATTGAACGCTGTCTGACGCGCATCGCCTATGAAATCCTTGAGAAAAACAAGGGGATGGACAATCTGGTGCTGGTCGGGATCCGCACCGGGGGCATTTATCTGGCCAAGAGGCTGCAAAAAAGGATTTCGACCATTGAAAACAAAAAAATTCCCATGGGAATTCTCGATGTGACGCTTTATCGCGACGACATCGCCAAATCCGGCAAAAAAGCGCCTCTGGGAAAAACAGATATTCCCTTCGATCTCACGGATAAGAAGGTCATTCTGGTGGACGATGTCCTTTTTACCGGACGGACCATTCGCGCCGCCATGGACGCCCTGATCGATTTCGGCCGTCCGAAAATGATCCAACTGGCCGTCCTGATCGACCGCGGGCATCGCGAACTGCCTATCCGCGCCGATTACGTCGGGAAAAACCTCCCCTCCTCTCTTTGGGAAGCGGTAAGCGTCCACCTACTGGAAAAAAACGGCAAAGATGAAGTGATCATTGAAGAAGGAACCTGAACCCAAACAAGCAAGGCAAACGTATGATAAAACTTGGGAAAAAAGATATCCTCGGCATCCAGGACATGACAACGGACGAAATTTCCCTGATCCTGGAAACCGCCGAGTCCTTTCTGGAAATCTCAACGCGCGAAATCAAGAAGGTTCCGACGCTGCGCGGCAAAAGCGTGATCAACCTGTTTTATGAAGCCAGCACGCGCACCCGGACCTCTTTTGAAATCGCGGGCAAAAGACTGAGCGCCGACACCATCAATATTTCCGCTTCCACCAGTTCCGTGGTCAAGGGCGAAACGCTTCTGGATACCGCGCGCACGCTGGAGGCGATGAATCCGGATATTATCGTGCTCAGGCACAGCGCCGCCGGCGCGCCGCATCTGCTGGCGCGCATGGTCAGGCAATCCATCATCAACGCCGGCGACGGCGCGCACGAGCATCCCTCCCAGGCGCTTTTGGATATGATGACCATCAAGGAAAAGAAAGGCCGGATCGCCGGTCTGAAAGTCGCGATTGTCGGCGATATCCTGCACAGCCGCGTCGCCCGGTCCAACATTCACGGACTCACCAAAATGGGCGCCCGGGTGGTCGTGGCCGGACCCGCCACCATGATGCCCCGCGACATTGAACGGATGGGGGTCAGGGCCTATACAAAGATTGAAGAGGCGATTGCGGATGCCGACGTCGTTATGATGCTGCGCATTCAGATGGAGCGCCAGAAACAGAATGTTTTCCCTTCGCTTCGCGAGTACGCCCAGCATTACTGTCTCTCCCGCCGGCACATGAAGCTGACCGGACCTGACGCCATCGTCATGCATCCGGGTCCGATCAACCGCGGTGTGGAAATCTCCCCCGATATTGCCGACGACCCCGCCTGCTCCGTCATTCTCGACCAGGTCAACAAAGGCGTCGCCGTCCGCATGGCCATGCTGTACCTGCTTTCAGGAGGAAATGAATGAAACTGCTGTTAAAAGGCGCCCGGGTGATTGACCCGGCCGGGGACCTGGACGCCCCCATGGATGTGCTGGTGGAAGACGGGAAAATCGCCGGCTGCAAACCGGGCATCAAGGCCCCGTCGGGCGCAAAAGTCCTTAACCTGACCGATATGATTCTCGCGCCCGGACTCATTGACATGCACACGCATCTTCGCGAACCGGGATATGAATACCGGGAAACTGTTGCCAGCGGCTCCGCCGCCGCGGTGGCCGGAGGCTTCACGTCGATTGCCTGTATGCCCAACACCCACCCGGTGAATGACAACCGCTCGGTCACTGAATTCATCCTGCGAAAGGCCGCTGAAGCAAATCTGGCCAATATCTATCCCATCGGAGCGGTCAGCATGAACTCCGACGGCAAACAGATGACCGAGTTCTGGGACCTCAGGGAGGCGGGCGTCGTCGCTTTGTCGGATGACGGCAATCCCGTAATGGACGCGGCCCTGATGCGCAGGGCTATGGAATACGCTTATTCCCTGGACCTGCCGGTGATTCAGCACTGCGAAGACAAAAATCTGTCCGCGGGCGGCCTGATGAATGAAGGATACCCCTCCACGCTTCTGGGGCTGCCGGGTATTCCCGCCATCGCCGAAGAGATCATGGTGGCGCGCGACATTCTGATCGCCGAGTACACCGGCACGCGCATCCACTTCGCGCATGTGAGCACGGCCGGCTCCGTGCGCCTGATCCGCAACGCCAAAAAACGGGGCCTGCGAGTGACGGCGGAAACCGCCCCGCATTATTTTACGCTGACGGATGAATCGCTTCGAGATTACGACACGAACTACAAGGTCAGTCCACCGCTGCGGGGCAAGACCGACGTGTCGGCCGTCAAAGAGGGCCTCGCGGACGGAACGCTGGACGCCATCGCCTGTGATCACGCGCCGCATGGACGCACGGACAAGGAAGTGGAGTTCGAATACGCCGCCAATGGCATCAGCGGTCTGGAAACCTCGCTGGGCCTGAGCCTGAGCCTGGTGCATGAGGGCGTTCTGTCGTGGCCGGAACTGATCGCCAAAATGAGCTGCAACCCGGCGCGCATTTTGAATCTGCCCAAAGGGACGCTGGCCAGGGGCGCCGACGCGGACATTACGGTTATCCATCCGAAGCTTGCCTGGAGCGTCGATGCCGCCGCCTTCCATTCGCTGGGAAAAAACTCGCCGTTTTCCGGAAGAAAACTGAAAGGGCGCGCCGTTTTAACCATCGTGGGCGGCGACATCAAGTACGATGGGCTGGCATCCAAACCGTGAGCGCCCGGGAAACCCATAAAACCGCCGGTTTTGTCCTGCGAAGCCTTCAATACGGGGAATCGGATCTGATCGTCACATTTTACACCCGTGAGTTCGGCAAGCTCAAGGGCATTGCCAAGGGCGCCAAACGGAGCCGAAGGCGGTTCGCCAACGTCTTTGAACCCTTTTCCCTGACGCAGATGATTTTTTCACGCCACAACCGCGACGCGCTCGCGTTCATCGATTCCTGCGACATCCTTGAACACTTTGCCCCGATTCGCCTGGATCTGGAAAAGACCCTGACCGCTTCCTATTTCATCGATCTGGCCGAACACTTCAGCCCCGAAGGCAAGCCGAACGACAAGGTGTTTGCCTTGCTTGCGGATTTCCTGTCGCTCTTGACCCGGGAAGATGTTTCGGAGCCCATGATCCGTTTCTTTGAAATGCGGCTGTTGAAGGCCGTCGGATTTGAACCTGCGCTTACGGCCTGTGTGCGCTGTAAAACGCCCGTGACCAACGGCGCCGCCTACACCTTTTTACCGAATGAAGGCGGCATTTTCTGCGCGGCCTGCGCCCGGCCGGAAAGATACGACCAGAGCGTCTCCGCCGGCGCCGTCCGTACGCTGCTCCTGGGGAAAGACATGGATCTGGATAAAATGAAAATGGTCTGCATGACGGAAAGCCTTGCCTCCGAATCCCGCAGCATTCTCTGCGGCTTTATTTCCCATGTACTGGGAAAAGAAATCAAATCTCTCAAAGTACTGGAGCAGGTGCGCAGGTATTGTCCCTGACGGAGGTTTCGATGCAACAGCCTGAATTGCTTGCCCCTGCCGGCAACCTGGAGAAACTGCGCACCGCCCTGCTTTACGGAGCGGACGCCGTCTATGTCGGCGTTCCCGGTTTGAGCCTGCGGGGAACCTCCGCCGAAATGTCCCTGGAGGATCTGGCCCTGGGCGTTTCCGAAGCGCACACTCAGCACGTCCGGGTGTATGCCGCTATCAACACATTTGCCCGCAAAGCCGACCTGGACCAGGCGGCACGTTGTCTTCCCGACTGGGCCGCAACGGGAGTGGACGCGCTGATCGTCAGCGACCCGGGGCTGGTCCGGCTGGCCCGCCGGAGGGTTCCGCAGGTTCCGCTGCATCTCAGCACGCAATCCAACACCACCAATGCCGAAGCGGTCCGCTTCTGGCAGGACCAGGGGGTGAGCCGGATTATTCTCGCGCGGGAGCTGCCTCTGTGCGAAGTGGGGGAAATCACGGCGGCGGTTCCAAGCATGGAGCTGGAGATCTTCATCCATGGCGCGATGTGTATGGCGTATTCCGGACGCTGTTATCTCTCGGCCTGGCGAAACCGCAAGAGCGCCAATTCGGGGGACTGCACCCAACCCTGCCGCTGGGAGTACCGTCTTTCGGAATCCACCCGCCCGGATGATCCTCTCGTGCTGGAAGAAGACGACCGGTTCTCGTATCTGTTGAGCTCCAAAGATTTATGCCTGCTGGAACATCTGCCGGAGGTCCTGGCGTCCGGCGTCGCCGGCGTCAAGATTGAAGGAAGGATGAAATCCTCCTATTATCTGGCGGTCGTGACCCGCACCTACCGGCAGGCGCTGGACGCCCTTTGCCTTCATCAAGAGACCTATCGCTGTGACCCGAATTGGATGGAGGAGTTAAAAACCGTCTCCCATCGGGGCTACACCACGGGCTTTGCCTTTGCCGAAGAAAAGATCAACGAATCCAGTCCGGCTATCAAAAATATTCAGACGCATGAACCGGCGGGAATGGTTGTCGGCTATGACGATGTCCGGAAACAACTGCGGATGGCGGTCCGTAATTTCCTGCAGGCGGGCGAGGACATGGAATTGCTGCTGACGAAGGAAACCCTGCCCGTCGATACCCGATCGATGACGGATGAGGAAGGGAACGGAATCGACCGGGCTCACGCGGGAAACCTCATCCGCGTCCCCCTTCCCTTCCCGGCGCCGAAAGGCGCCCTGCTTCGGAAAAAGACCGCTGGGGCGAAGACGCAAGGGCCGGCGCGCAAACCTGCCGAAAACGGTTGAAGATCCTCACCTCACTTCTTTTTCTTCTTCTTGACGACAGGCTTTTCCTCGGCAACGCAAATGCTTTTCTGCAGCGTATGAGGATCCGTCACAAATTTAATGGTTTGCCAGGCTTCATTTTCGTAAGTGTAATGATCCAGAACGCTTCCCTTGTCGTCGTAATGGATCAGATCTTTCACCCGCCATTTTTGATTCTTGCAATCAATCTCATCCACGCGAACATCATGTTCGTAATAATGGTATTTTACGGCTTTCTTCGGATTGTATTTCTTCACTTCTTCAATCATCTGTTTCCTGCAAAGATCCGTCACGACCCGATAAAGGGTGACGGTCGCGATATTGGAGGATCTGCTAATATTGGTTTGATTGTAATAGTTTTCTCCCATTTTGGTTTTTCCGTAACGCACCCATACCTTGCTGTCCGGAACGCTGCGCACAACGTCCGGCAGTTTTTCGATGACAGGGGCCGGTGGAGGCGGGGCAACAGGAGGTTTTTTCACCAC
>Ga0302250_1001497_pt1 | contig 17295 bp, 11 predicted proteins | sample AAG_RA_Asp_MG_FD_193536 | JGI IMG/M metagenome (GOLD analysis project Ga0302250, IMG submission 193536) | Enriched activated sludge microbial communities from anaerobic digester in WTTP, New Holstein, Wisconsin, United States - AAG_RA_Asp | ecosystem: Engineered > Bioreactor > Anaerobic >... | reverse complement strand
GAAGAAGAAAATGTCAAAAAAGTCAGCACTATGCTTTCGCAGCTTTATGCCATCATGGAAAAGGGCTGGCACATTCATTTCTCCGATATTGACTACGCTCACCGCATTCTTTCCGAGGATATAACCTTCGATCTGGCGAGGATATTTCTCGACACCGTATTTATTTCTTCCAAGAAGAGGATCATAACTCCCAAAAGCATTTCCCAACGACTCTATATCGATTATATGAGAAACTTTGATATGGTTTTCGCCATCGGCCCGGCCGGCACCGGAAAAACATATCTGGCGATGGCTATGGCGATATCGTCTCTGCTGGAGAAGAAAGTCCAGAGGATTATTCTGGCCCGTCCGGCGGTGGAAGCGGGCGAAAGGCTGGGTTTTCTGCCCGGTGATTTGGCTGAAAAAGTGAATCCTTATTTACGACCGTTGTACGATGCTCTTTACGATATGATCGACCTGGAGCGGGCATCCACCCTGATCGGCAAGGGATTAATTGAAGTTGCCCCGCTGGCCTTCATGCGCGGAAGAACACTCAACGATTCGTTCGTCATCCTGGATGAAGCCCAAAACACTACTTCCGAGCAAATGAAGATGTTCTTAACAAGACTGGGCTTCGGCTCCAAAGCGGTCATCACGGGCGATATTACCCAGGTGGACTTGCCTCAGGATAAAAAATCCGGATTGGTTGAAGCGGAAAACATTTTGCGAAAAGTTGACTGCATCCGCTTCATTCATTTTTCGGAAATTGACGTCGTCCGTCATCCGCTGGTGCAGGACATCATCAAGGCCTACGCCGCCCGGGACAAAATAAGAAGCATACATACTGAATAATATTATGGATTTTATTGATTCTGGAACAAAAAAAGCCAATGAGTTCCTTAAATATTTTAAGGGAAAGAATTTTCTTTCTCTTCTCTATCCAAGCGATCCCTTATACCAAAGATGGACGATCGCGGTGGTCCTCTGTCTGCTTTTATCCGTTATACTCGCGCCCGATGTTCACTTGTTTGCCCCGAAATATAAAATAGGCATGATCAGTCCGGCAGATATCAAGGCGGACCGTGATTTTCTGGTCGAAGACCTGGAGTCAACAAAACAAAAAAGAAACGAAGCCGCTAGAGATGTGAAATCGGTCTATGATTATGACCGTAATATCGCCGGTAAAATCAAGGACAAACTGGCCAGAACTTTCAATGTGCTGAATGAATTTCGCCCGACCCTCCCTAATGAAGTAACGGACGCCTATAATGAAAACGATATGCAGGAAGAGCAGAAGGCAAAAAAACTTTTGGAACAGATTCTTGGATTCTCTCTGAGTGCCGAGGAATTCCGTCTATTGATCAGCCATAAGAATCCCGTTAAATTACAGCATAAATTAAACCGCCTGGTCTCCACTTTTTATGAAAACAATAATCTAACCAACGCTGTTTTTATGAAAAGTGAAAAAGAAAAAGGCATCATTCTTCGAAATCTGGAAACACAAGCCGAAGAAGAAATGAAAGACATCAGCCAGATCTTAAATATAAGAGATATCGACCCTCTGCTGGAGAAACGGGTAAACGCCGTCTTTTCCAATGAATACAACGGCAACAGGCGCACCATCCTTTCTTTCTCTAAAAAATGTATTGAACCCAATCTGACTTTCAACAAAGAGGCCACGGAAAAGAAAAAAGCGCTCATCATGGAGGATGTAAAGCCGGTATTTTTCCAGGTGCAAAGAGGAGAAATGATAGTTCGGGAAGGCGAAAAAATAAATCCGGTCGAACTGGCCAAATTAAACGCCTTCTATAAAGTGACCGGCGACAATAGATTTCCCGGCATCTCGGTAATTGTGGGCATATTCTGCACAACGCTGTTTCTCTGCCTGGTCCTCTACTTCTGGAGAACCAGAAACTGGTTGAAAAAAACACGCGTGTCCAATGCTGATTTGCTTGCCTTTGGTCTGATCGTCATTTTACAGATAATATTCATCAAAATTGGAATTTTTATGTCCAGTGCGGTCAACCGCGCCTTCCCCTTTATCTCGGTGGAAGCTTGTTATTTCGCCATACCCTTTGCCATGGGATCGATGATCATCGCCATCCTGATCAACCGGAATGTCGCCCTCATCATGGCCGTGCTGACGTCGTTTCTTGTCGGCTTTCTCTACGACGAAAAAATGATTTTCCCGCTGTACTCATTTCTGGGTTCGGTCGCCGCTTCTCATCATATCGTTAAAAGCCGCCATCGCTCTGCTTTGCTGAAAGTAGGTATTTTGCTCGGCGTCGTCAATATGGCGTCTATCCTTTGTTTGAATCTTGTTTCAGGCAATTTTTTCAATGATTTAATCTGGCGCCTGGCAACGGGATTTTTCGGAGGCATTTTAACCGGTGTTTTCGTCGCCGGCATAACGCCCGTTTTTGAAAGTATTTTCGGCTTTATGACCGATATTAAACTTTTGGAGCTGGCCAATCTCAACCAACCTGTTTTCCAGAGAATGATTATCGAAGCGCCGGGAACTTATCACCACAGCATAGTAGTCGCGTCTCTGGTCGAAGCCGCCAGTGAGGCCATCGGCGCCAATTCCGTGCTGGCTAAAGTAGCCGCTTATTACCATGACATCGGCAAACTGAAAAAGCCTCAATATTTTATTGAAAATCAACCTAAAAATGAAAACAAGCATGAAAAGCTTTCGCCCAAAATGAGCAGTCTGATCATAATTTCGCACGTCAAAGACGGCTGCGAACTGGCCTCCGAGGCAAAGTTAGGGCGGCAGATTATCGACATAATTCGTCAAAGCCATGGCACAAGCATTGTGAGCTTTTTTTATGATAAAGCCAAAAAGGATAAAGACGAATCAATCCGTTCACTGTCCGAAAGCGATTTTCGTTATCATGGCCCCAGGCCGCAGACAAAGGAAGCGGGGCTTGTTATGCTGGGGGATGTTGTCGAAGCTTCGTCGCGAACGTTGACCAACCCGACGCCGGCAAGAATTCGTTCCCTGGTTCGAGAAAGAATTGAACGTGTTTATACCGACGGCCAGCTCGATGACTGTGAATTAACATTACAGAATTTGAGTACCATAGCGGAAACTTTTACGCGAATACTGACCGGAATATTTCATCAGCGCATTGACTACCCTGCTGACCAGCATCATAAGGACGCGGGCAGTAAGAAAGAAAATCATGAAAATACAAATCGGCAATGATCAGAAACTGATTCAGATCGACAGACGAAAAATACGCAGTGTAATTACGAAACTCTGCAAGCATCTGGACTGCACCGGCAAGGAAATCAGCCTTACCTTCGTCAGCGACGCAAGAATTCAAGAGTTAAACAGAGAATATCGCGATAAAAACAAGCCCACCGACGTTCTTTCGTTTTCTCTGCAGGAAGGGGAATTCAGCGAGATAAATCCGGATATTCTCGGTGATATTGTCATTTCCGTCGAGACGGCAAAAAAAAATGCACAAAAGAACGGCCTTTCCCTCGAGCAGGAAATTAATTTTTTAATCATCCACGGACTGTTGCATCTTCTCGGATATAATCATGAAAATACAACAAAAGGAGAAGCAGGAAAAATGCGCCGCAAAGAAAAAGAGTTGTTGAATGTATTAGAGCCTCCGCATCAGTCTTTGCCGGACAAATAGTGATAGTTGCCTCAAACAAAAAGAGTGCGGCTCATCCAATGAACCGCACTCCTACCTTTACATCTTTATCCTTTCTTTTTACCCGATTCTCTTTTTTCTTCACGGGGATCGTCTGAATCAGCCCGAGACAGTTTCAGCACCTGGCCGGCGTGAACGGAATTGCCCTTCAATTTATTTAACTTTTTCAACTGTGAGACGGGAATATCAAAGCGCTCGGCAATTTTCGCGAGTGTATCTTTCTTTTTCACTTTATACACCTGCTTTACTTCGGCTAAAGTACTCCTTTTTTTGCCTGATTTAGCGTCCTGCCTGCTTTTGGCCACACGAGTCACATCCATTACGGGAACCTTTATTTTTTGTCCCGATGCCAGTCTCTTGTTTGTCCTGATGTTGTTGCAGGAGGCGATTGTGGAAGGAGATACTTTATACCTCTTGGCTACGGAAGCAACAGTTTCTCCCCTCTTTACTTTGTGTCTTGCATACACCGTGTGGCTGCGATCGGCGGCGACGGCGAAGCCCGGCTTTTCACTTTCCGGAATCTCTCCGACAACCAGGTTAAATTTAGAGACGGTGTTGGCGGGAATTTTCAGATCGTATTCTTTGTCCGGCGTGATTTTGTGGCGTAATTCCGAGTTAAGCAAATTTAACGTTTCTTCGGAAACTTCCATTCTGGAGGCGATATCCTGAAGCTTCATGATTTTGTTAACTTTTACTAACTCGTAAGCTATGGGCTTTCCTTCAGCGGCTCCCAAATCCATTCCATATTTTTTCGGATTTTTGATGATGTGCAGAGTGGCTAGAAACCGGGGAACATAGCGAGCTGTTTCATTCGGCAATTGCTTATAAAGATCCCAGAAACGGTCGAAATAATTGATATGCTGTTTGGAGATAACTCTGAGCACCCTTCCCTCGCCGCAGTTATAAGCGGCCAACACCGTCAACCAGTCTCCAAACATGCCGTGCAGTTCTTTTAAATAGGCGATAGCCGCCTGGGTGGATTTTTCTACATCCATGCGCTCGTCAGTCCATTCGTCACGGCTTAAACCGAATTTGTAGCCGGTGGAAGGAATAAACTGCCAGAGTCCCAGAGCGCGGGCGCGGGATAAGGCCATTATTTTGAAGCCGCTTTCCACCAGCGGCAGCCAGGAGAGTTCTTCCGGTATTCCCGCTTTTTTCAATTCTCTTAATATGATCGGGCGGTACATTCCCGACCGATGGTAAGACGCGATAAAGAAATCTCGCTCATAATTTTGAAAAGAACGAATTTCCTTTTCAACGTCGGCGTTCATCAGCAACGGAATTTCACTGGCCTTGCCGCTCGTTACCGTTTGCCTGGCTGAATATGCGGCTAAAATACGCTTGGACACCAGCAGCCGCAAATCGTCTTTCTGACGGGCAAGCGCCTGATCGCCATTCGTATCAAGGATCAGAGCATAGGCTTTATCCAGGACAATCAGGGTGTTGTCGACGTCTCCGTTTTCCCAGTAGTTATCGGCGACTTCGAGCAAATCCAGCGCCTTGTCCATCATGTCCTGTTCATCGTCATCCTGGTCATCTTTTTTCTTCGACCGGACCAGGTTTGCCTTGCTTTCCGCTTTGGCTTCGGATTTTTCTCTGGCGACTGCTGTCTTCTTGCCCTCGTTGCCCGTCGCCTGATGATAGCCGTTGATGATTGAATTTCCGGAAAAGACTTTGTCCATTGCGATTTGAGCATTGCCGCATTCAGGCAATATCAGAAACAAAAACAAAGTGAGAATGCTGACAATTACGGAATTTTTTATTTTTACCATTGAAAAAAGGCTCCTTATTGAATTTCAGAAATGAAGAGGAAAAACCTCCCATGTGGCATCGATTAATAAAAATCGAGTGCGTTCTTATAACATAGTTTCCCTTTTTTACCAAAAAATAAATGAATGCCGCTCTTTGGACGCAGGCACTGTAAAATTTACAGCGTCAAAACGTCCCAGGACTAACCGGAGACGTCAGGCGCCGGGCTAAAGGTTGTATTCATCAAGTATGCCTGGATAAATCCATCGATGTCCCCGTCCAGTACCCGGGTGGCGTTGGAGTCTTCCAAGTTTGTTCTGTGGTCTTTAACCATCTTGTAAGGATGCAGGACATATGAGCGAATTTGACTGCCCCAGGCGATGTCTTTTTTCTGTTTATTTTCTTCGCTGATTTTTTCGTTTTTCTGCTGCAACTCCCTCTCGTAAAGCCTCGATTTTAAATATTTCATGGCCATTGATTTGTTTTTGTGCTGGGAGCGTTCGTTCTGACACTGCACCACAATTCCGGTCGGCAGGTGGGTGATTCTGACGGCGGAGTCAGTTTTGTTTACATGCTGACCGCCTTTGCCGCCGGCGCGGAAGGTATCTATGCGCAGATCTTTTTCATCAATTTCAATTTTAATATCATCGTCTACTTCCGGGTAGACAAATACGGAGGCAAATGATGTATGACGACGGCCGCCGGTGTCAAAAGGCGAAATACGCACCAGGCGATGAATGCCGATTTCCGCTTTGGCGTATCCATAAGCGTATTCTCCTTCCAGTGTGAAGGTAACGCTTTTAACCCCCGCCTCATCGCCGGGCAGGGTATCGATAATTTTTGTTGCAAACCCTCTTCTTTCCGCCCAGCGCAGATACATCCTCAAAAGCATTTCCACCCAATCCTGGGCTTCGGTCCCCCCTGCTCCGGCATGAATGGAGATAATGGCATTCATGGGATCCTGCTCCGAGGAGAGCATCATTTTTAATTCTTCCTGTTGGACGCTGGAATTTAAAGCTTCGAGTTCATCGCTTAGGTCGGCAAGAACCTGTTCGTCTTTTTCCTGCAGCGCGATTTCCCGGAGATTTTCGATGTCATCGATCTGGTTGACAAATTTTTTCCAGTTGCTCAATTTTTCTTCGTATTTTGTTTTCTCCTGCAATACAGACCGCGCCTTGCCCTGATCGTCCCAAAAATCGGCTTTTAAAGACATCATTTCCAGGTCTTTTATTTTCAATTCCAGTTCCCGAACGTCAAAGACATTCTCCAATATATTGGACGCGTCTTTTTAAATCATTAATTCTTTCCTGAATGTTTTCTATCGACATTGTTTTTCCCCCTTTTTTAATATAACGAATGCGAAAAAGAACAGAACCAGAAGACAACAGACAAGTACCACAATATCACCATATTCAGCGTATATTGTCTGTATGTTGGAATACTTCACTTTTCCCTTTATCGCCGCCCGTTCAAAAATATTGGTTCCGGCAACGATTCCCCCCCTGGGATCAACAATTGCGGAGACACCCGTATTGGCGGCTCTTACCAGATAAAGTCTCGTCTCCACCGCCCGGAATATGGCCATGGAAAAATGCTGAAAAGGAGCGGATGTGGCTCCAAACCAGGCATCGTTGGTAATATTAACCAGTAACTGCGCCCCTTCCTTTTTATATTCCCGGGCCGCAGAAGGCAAGATTCCTTCATAGCAGATCAGGACGCCGATTTTTTTATCCCCCCTCGTCAAAGAATAATACCCGGAGCCGGCAGTGAAATCGCCCATGCCGGCGGTAAGCTTGTTGATAAAGGGAAATACCGTACGCAGCGGAACAAATTCTCCATAGGGCACAAGATGGACTTTATTATATTTACCCTTGACTTCCCCCTCCGGCGACAGGAGATAGGCGCTGTTGTAATAATCAATTTTTTCTTTTGAATTTTCGTAGCTCGTTGATCCAAAGATAAACCAGCTTTTTGTTTTTAAAGAAACAGCGCGCACTTCTTCCTGAAATTGGCCGGCATCCTGATAATCAAAAGGCAGGGCGGTTTCCGGCCAGACGATCAAACCTCCCGGCGAGGGCATATTTTGTAAAGAAAGATTCTTATAAATATCCACCGTATTTTTCTGGAAACTATCATTCCATTTTATCGCCTGATCAATGTTGCCCTGGATAATGGAAACCTCCGTCTCCGGCGCATTTTTCAGAATCAGATCAATCTGTGCCGATCTTTTTACTCCGTAAAATAAGACGCCGGCTATAATCAAAATCACGGTGGCCGCCAGAATAAATTCCTTCCTGGTTTTTTTGCCTATTACTTCGATTAACGCCGCGTTTACCAGAACAATTAAAAAGGAGATGCCAAAGACACCGGCGATATCGGCAAATTGAATAATGTACTTGTTCAGATATTGCGAATAACCAAGGTTTTCCCAGGGAAAGCCGGTCAGTAAATATGATTTACCATATTCCAGACACACCCATAAAACGGGAGCCGCCAGCCACAGAGGAATCCGTGGCCGGAAAAAAATAACGCCTGCTGAAAACAGAGAAATGTAAATACTCAGATAGCAGGCCAGCAAAAGCATTAATACAATTCCCACATATATGGGCAGATAGCCATAATTGACAACGACGTAGGTTATCCAGTAGATGAGGCCGATGTGGCAAACCATGCCGGCAATGAAACCCAGAAGCAGCCCCTGTCGTATGGAAGAGACTCCTCTTATCGCCCACAACAACGGAATTAAAGCAATCCAGGCCAGAAACCCCGAGCCGTACTTGGGAAAGGATAAAAAAAGCAATACACCGCTGGCTGCGGCCAGAACAATTGCTTCCAGGGTAAGAGATTTGTTGGACAATAACTGCTGCTTTTTTGCTTGTAGAATATTTTTAGCCATCAAGGTTTTCTTTTATTTTTTTAATTCTTACTTTTTTGATGCTCCGTTCGTCTGCATTTTCAATTAATATTTCCAGTCCATCAATTTCAAATTTTTCGCCGGTTAAAGGAATTCTTTTGATGGAATTCAAGATAAAACCGCTGAGAGTTTCGTACCTTCCTTTTTTCAGCCGGACATTTAAATGTTCTTCTATTTTTTCTATTTCCGTTCTGCCGTCCACTATGAACGCTCCGTCGGAAACCGGAATAATGCCGTCGTCAATGGTCACCGTTTCGTACTCATGGCGGATTTCCCCGACAATCTCTTCGAGCAAATCTTCCAATGTTATCAGTCCGGACGTTCCTCCGTATTCATCAATTACAATGGCGATATGTTTTTTGTTCTCTTTCAATTCCTGGAACAGCAAGTGGGTGTTCTTCGTTTCCGGTATGTAGTAAGGCTTTGTCAGAATTGATAGTATGTCTTCCCTGGTAATTTGCTTCGACCAGAAAGCAAGCAAGTCTTTAACATTTAAGATACCGATAATATTATCGATTGTTTCGCGATAAACCGGAATTCTTGTATGCTTCGAGTCCGTTACTTCGGTAATTATTTCCTCCACCGTCGCCTGCGAGCTCACCGCCCTTATTTCTGTCCGGGGCACCATTATCTCCCTGGCCAGCATGTGGGTAAAATCCAGGATATTTTCGATCATTTTTCTGGAAGATTTATCCATTATCCCGTAAATCTGAGCTCTGCTCAGAATAGATCCGATAAGCTTTTTTACATATTCATCACTGCGCCAGAAAAATATTTTTTGCCTGTTCATTGTCAATAAAAAGCTGCCTCTTTTGTTTTATAGAGCACGCATATATTCCGGTCTCATCCTGCTTAAATCTCTGGTGTCGATTACGGAGCTAATCATCGATAATATTTTTTCCTTTTCCTGTGGTAAACTGGCCCGGATCGGCAGATAATTGGAGGCATGATTTGCCGTAAAAAAACAATTGGTAAAACTGGAGTTAGCGATAATCAGGTATAATTCGCGAATGAAACCAAATTTATCCGGCAAAACAAATTTCCCGGCCTGGAAATCCGCGTAGAGCTCCGTTCCGGGAACCAGCATCAATGTCAGAGCTCCGACGTAGTCGGGATCCATGTCGGTTAATATCCGGGCCGTATCCATTGCATGTTCAATGCTCTTTTCAATCGAGCCCAAGCCCAGAATCACCGTGGCGGAAAGCAAAATGCCCGCTTCTTTCACCCGGCGCCCCGCTTCGACCAGTTGTTCGTAGGTGGCGCCTTTTTTGATTTTTTTGAGCAGTTCGGCGTTGCCTGTTTCTACGCCAAGATAGATAATTTTCAAACCCAGCTCTCTTAATTTTTTGAGCTCATCAACTGATTTTCTTAATATGCTTTTGGCGTTGCCGTAAGTTCCGATCCTCTGCACACTGGGGATGTATTCATTGATCAAGCTGAGCATTTCTTCCAGCCTTGCCTGGGGTATGATCAGCGCATCCCCGTCGCATAAAAACACTTTTTCTATAGGTCCGTAGGCGCGGGCTTCCTGCAAATCTCTTTTTATAATATCCAGAGATTTTATCTTGAATTTTTTATCTGAATAATTTCCACAGAAGGTGCACTTGTTGTGCGAACAACCGGTCGTCACCTGCAACAACAAACTATATGCCTCACTGGGCGGCCGATATATTGTCCCCTCGTAATCCATATTTTGTTCCTTTCTTTTCTAATTTTATATAAAAATTACTAAATTGACCGCGAAAATGCAAGCTAATGAATACGCTCGACGGCCTCCGCCTCCGCCGCGTCCCGGCGTCATCAGCAAATAGAAATTTCGGAATTAAAAAAACACGATCAAAACCGGCCGGCAAGTGCAGAAAAAAACAAAAGGGAGCCGCCAATAATGGCCGACTCCCTTAGATTTTCTGGCGGGGCCGATGGGACTTGAACCCACGCCCTCCGGCGTGACAGGCCGGCGTTATAACCAACTTAACTACGACCCCAAAAAATCTTTGTTGTTAATGTTCTATAACCAGCTTAAATGGTAGGCGGGACAGGACTTGAACCTGTGACATCCACGGTGTAAGCGTGGCGCTCTCCCAGCTGAGCTACCCGCCCGCATCTTTAAAACGTTGGGAGGCTTCTAACAACATTAGGTATTACTTGTCAAGCAATAATTAGACTTTTAATTAACTGCCGAACTGCTCATCCCCAAACCCGGCTTGCGGGTGTCATTAAAGTTATCTTCATCTTGAACAAAAACCCTATCCAACACTTCGTCTACATGTTCGACATAAATAATTTCCAGTGCATTTTGCACATTTTTCGGCACTTCTGCAATGTCTTTTTCATTATCTTTGGGAATAATGACTGTTTTTATATTGCCTCGATGGGCGGCAAGAATTTTTTCCTTTAACCCGCCAATAGGCAGCACCCTTCCCCTCAGTGTGATTTCACCGGTCATGGCCAAATCGGATCTTACTTTCTTCTTCATCAACGCGGAGGCAATTGCCGTGGTCATCGCAATTCCCGCGGAGGGGCCGTCTTTGGGAATCGCCCCTTCAGGAACATGTACGTGAATATCAATTTCCTTGTAAAAATTCTTCGGCAAACCGAATTTTTCAGCCCGCGCCCGAATATACGACAGGGCGGCCTGAACGGATTCCTGCATGACATCTCCCAATTTGCCTGTCATAACCATTTTACCGGTTCCTTCCATAACGGAAGATTCAATGGACAAAAGCTCACCGCCGACTTCCGTCCAGGCGAGACCAATGGCCAGACCAACATCATTTTTGCCTTCCGTTTCACCGTGCCGGAATTTTGGAATTCCCAGATACCTGGGAATCGATTTGGTCGTGATGATTATTTTTTTCTTTGACCCGCTTTCCACCAATTCTTTAGCCACTTTTCGGCAAACAGAGGCTATCTCTCTTTCCAGATTGCGCACCCCCGCTTCCCGCGTGTATTGGCGGATAATTCTCAGCAATGATCCTCTTGTAAATTCAACACTTTCCGGCTGTAAACCATTGGCTTCCATTTCCTTATGCACCAGAAATCTCGTCGCGATCTGCAGCTTCTCCTGCTCCGTATACCCGGCTATTCGAATTATTTCCATTCTGTCCTGCAGAGGAGTCGGTATAGTCTGCAAAACATTTGCCGTGGTAATGAACATTATATCCGACAGATCGTAGTCTATATCGAGATAATTATCATTAAAGGCGAAGTTCTGTTCCGGATCTAGAACTTCCAGCAGAGCGGAGGAAGGATCACCCCGGAAATCCGACGAAAGCTTATCCACTTCGTCAAGACAGAAAACGGGGTTATTGGAACCGGCTTTCTTCAAAGACTGAATAATTTTTCCCGGCATGGCTCCGATATATGTGCGCCGATGGCCGCGAATTTCCGCTTCATCACGAACACCGCCCAACGATATGCGGACGAATTTTCTATTTGTCGCCCGTGCGACGGACTTGGCAATCGATGTTTTACCAACGCCGGGAGGACCAACCAGGCAAAGGATCGGACCTTTATTCTTCTTGACGAGCGATTGCACGGCAAGATATTCAATGATCCGCTCTTTTACTTTTTCCAGGCCATGGTGATCTTCTTCTAAAATCGCCTCCGATTCTTTCAAAGTATAGGTATTTTCCGTTTTGTCCGACCAGGGCATGTCCAGCAACCAGTCTATGTAATTTCGCACAACCGTCGCTTCCGCCGACATGGGGGCCATCATCTGCAGTTTTTTAATTTCCTGCCGGACTTTTTTCGTGGCCTCTTCGGACATTTTTTTCTGTTTCAGACGCTTTTCGAGTTCAGCTATCTCATTGCGGAAATCATCCTTTTCGCCCATTTCCTTCTGAATGGCCCGCATTTGTTCGTTGAGATAGTAGTCCTTCTGCGTTTTCTCCATCTGCTTCTTCACACGCCGTTTGATTTTTTCTTCGACCTGCAGAATTTCAATTTCCGAAAGCATCAGAGAATAAATTGCTTCGAGACGCTCCGTGACGTCAAATATTTCTACTATCTTTTGTTTGTCTTCCAGTTTCACATTAATGTGAGTGATGACAACATCAGCAAGCTTGGAAGGATCCTCTATCGCGGCGATGGTGCCCATCATTTCCACATGGATTTTCTTGCTGAGCTTAAGATAAAGTTCAAATGATTCTTTAATGCTGCGCATTAAAGCCTGCTTTTTTACATCGTTTTTATCGTCGATATCATCAATTTCTTGTATTTTGACAAGGAAAAATTCTTCGTTTTCTACGTATTCTTTAACAACGCCCCTCTTTTTCCCTTCAACCAATACTTTAACGGTTCCATCCGGCAGGCGCAGCAGCTGTATAATTATGCCGACCGTGCCCACAGTATAGATTTCATCCTTATCGGGGTCATCTTTTTTGGCATTTTTCTGCGCCACCATAAAAATGCCTTTTTCGGCCTTCATTGCTGATTCCAGAGCAGCTATTGACTTTTCCCGTCCAACAAATAAAGGCACTATCATATGAGGAAAGACAACCACATCTCTCAACGGCAGGAGCGGTATCACCAAAGTGGTGTCTTCTTCATTTGATTTTTCTAATTCAATATCATCTTTTTGATCTAACATAATTCTTTTCCATATTTTCTTAAGCCGATTCAGACTTTGGTTCGTATATCAAAATCGGCTTCTCGTTATTGGTAACTACTTCTTCATTGATGACGCATTCTTTAACATCAGGCTGCGAAGGAATTTCATACATTACATCGAGCATGGTATTTTCCAGGATTGAACGCAGCCCGCGGGCGCCGGATTTTCTTTCCACAGAGAGTTTAGCCACGGCCCGCAACGCTCCATCGGTAAATTTTAAATTTACATTTTCCAGTTCAAAAAGCTTTTTGTATTGCTTGATGATGGAGTCCTTGGGTTCCACTAAAATTCTGATCAAGCTGGCTTCGTCAAGATCATCCAGCGTCGCAATAACCGGCAAACGTCCGATGAATTCCGGAATTAAACCGAATTTCAACAAATCTTCCGCCCGGACTGACGCCAGAACTTCACCTATTCGTTTTCCCTTTTTACTCTTTATTTTAGCTCCAAACCCCATAGTATTTGCGCCGAGTCGCTTGGAGATAATGCTTTCCAGGTCATTAAAAGCCCCACCGCAGATAAACAGAATATTGGCGGTATCCACCTGAATGAATTCCTGCTGCGGATGTTTGCGGCCACCCTTGGGAGGAATGTTGGCCATTGTTCCTTCCATAATTTTCAGCAGAGCCTGCTGAACTCCTTCACCGGAGACGTCCCTGGTGATGGAAGGATTGCCCGACTTCTTGGCAATCTTGTCTATTTCATCAATATAAACGATGCCTTTTGATGCCTTGCTGACATCATAATCGGCATTCTGCAGCAGGCTTAAAATGATATTCTCAACATCTTCACCGACATAACCCGCTTCCGTTAACGTCGTCGCATCCGCGATGGTAAACGGCACATTAAGAATCTTGGCCAGCGTTTTAGCCAGCAGAGTTTTTCCGGAACCGGTGGGACCAATCAGAAGCACGTTGCTTTTTTGAATCTCCACGCCGTCGGCGTCTACATGCGACGATAAGCGTTTGTAATGATTGTAGACCGCAACGGATAAAATTTTCTTGGTCCTTTCCTGCCCGATAACGTATTGATCGAGAAACTTCTTTATTTCCTTGGGTTCAGGCAGCTCTTTCTTGTTATCCGGCTGTATCGCCTTTTCTTCATCTTCTTCAATAATACAACGGCAAAGCTCTATACATTCATCACAAATATACGCCGTCGGGCCAGCTACCAGTTTTTTTACTTCACTTTGCATTTTTCCGCAAAATGAGCAAAAAAGCATACCCTGTCCTGACCGATTGTCCTTACTTTTTTTAATCACGTGGCTTCTCCTTTATTTATTAACTGGAATCGCCGGCTTTTTTGATATAACTTCATCAATTAATCCATAATCCTTAGCTTGCGCACTGCTCATATAATAATCACGTTCCGTATCCTGCGTTATCTGGGCAAGCGATTTCCCTGTCAAATCAGCTAAAATGCTATTCAGCTCATCTTTTAATCTTAAAATTTCTTTGGCCTGTATATCGATGTCCGTCGCCTGTCCCTGAAAGCCTCCCAGCGGCTGGTGGATTAATATCCGGGCGTGGGGCAACGAAAACCTTCTCCCCTTTTCTCCCGCCGCTAAAAGCACGGCGGCCATACTCGCGGCCTGCCCCATGCAGACGGTCGATACCGCCGGTTTAATATATTGCATCGTATCATAAATGGCCATACCTGAACTTACCTGACCGCCGGGAGAATTCAAATAAAAGAAAATTTCCTTGTCCGGATCTTCCGCTTCCAAATAAAGCAGCTGCGCTACAATCAGATTAGCGACATTATCATCTATGGCTGTTCCTAAAAATATTATTCGATCCTTTAACAGCCGTGAGTAGATATCATATGCCCTCTCACCCCGGCCATCCTGTTCAACCACCATGGGAATTAGTGTCACTCTTTAACCTCCGGACTCATACCTGTTTTTTCAATGGCCTTAATATTGGCATGCTCTTGGATAAAGTCAAATACCTTTTTTTGGGCCAATTCAACTTTCAGACTGTCTTTTTTATCGTCTTTTTCGTAGGCGCCTTTTAATAGTTGATAATCCCGGCCGTGTTTTTCGGCCAATTCAGCAATATGTTTATCTACATCCGTATCTTCCACTATAAAGGATTCCTTTTCGGCGATCGCTTTCAGGATGAGGAATGTCTTAACTATTTTGGCGGCCTCTTCCTTATAATTGTCATGCATTTTGAAGCTGATATCCAGCGCACTTTGCTCATCCATGCCAGCCGTCAACATTCTGCGGTGTGCATCCGCCATCATATAATAAATCTGCTTTTCGACAAGTGAAGACGGGACCTCAATTTCGTTTTCTTTCAGCAGATTTTCGATTATGGATTGCTGCAATTTGGACTCCGACATCGTTTTACTCTCTTCCTCCAGCGATTTAACGATGTCCTTCTTCAAATCTTCCAAAGTGTTGTATTTTTCAAAATTTTTGATGAATTCTTCGTCCAGCTCCGGCAATTTCTTTTCTTTGATGGTCTTCATGGTGATCGTAAAACTTACTTCACGGCCGGCGAATTTATCTTTCTGATAGTCGTCGGGAAAAGTAATATTAAAGGTTTTGCTTTCGCCAGCTTTCATATCGACCAGTTGATCTTCAAAACCGGGAATGAATCTCCCCGAGCCAATTTCCAGAAAATAATTTTCCGCATTGAGATCATTGTCCGGTTCTCCATCTAAAGTGCCCGTAAAGTCAATCGTGACGAAATCACTTTTCCTGGCCGGTCTTTCTTCTTGCAGATCCTCCATGGTGGCATACATTTGCCGAATCTGCTCAAGTCTGTTCTCGATATCTTTATCGGTTATGATTATATTTTCCTTCTCCAGCTCCATCCCTTTGTAACCTTTGGGCTCTATTTGAGGCTCTGTTTCAAAAGATGCACTGAAGGAAAAATCGGTGTTCTCCTTTAATCCTTCCTGAGAAATTTCAGGTTTGGAAACAGGCAATAATCCTTTACTTTCCAGTTCCTGCCAACAATGTTTATTGATGATATTGTTGATGGCATCTTCTTCTGCCTGTTCTTTGAAATATGCCTCCAATACCTTGCGTGGCGCTTTTCCGGGACGGAAACCTTTTAACTTAGCTTTTTTAGCAATTTCCCTGTAAACGGCATCAAGCTCTTCCTTAACATCAAGCCAGGGTATTTCAAATGTCAGCTTCTTCTTAACCGCACTTAATTCTTCCATTTTTATGGCGACTGGACTCACTACTTTATCTCCTTTTTAGCGTGAAATGTTTGGCAATTTCTATGAGTAATGGTGCGAGAGAAGGGATTTGAACCCTTATGGTTGCCCGCTGGATCCTAAGTCCAGTGCGTCTGCCAATTCCGCCACTCTCGCCTCGGGATTTCTGCGGACTATATAATTAGTCCCCTCACAAATGTCAACGCGGATTATTTACCGCTCGTTTTTAACAAAATGAGTCAAATTGCACTATTTACCATCGGTCATGTAATTGATTATCTTTTGTAATGCAAGAAAAATGTACTGATTAATCCTTGGATACGGGTAATTGCATCGATTTATTGCAGCATGTTCTCCGGCTGCGGCTAATTTCGGAAATTAAATCGAAAATAAACAGGATTGACGATTTCCTGAAAAACGGGGGGGTACTTCCGCTGATGAATACCGGCAATTGTAATAACAGCAGGAACTTTAATTAAACGATCACATCCTCGTTTGCTAAAGAAAATCCAGTAAATTCCGACATAATAATCATATTTTTTTGGACAAATCCCGTTAAAGAGAGTAAGGACAGGAGATTATCGACGCGTGGAGTTCCTTAAATGCTGATGAACAAAAAAGTTGCCGTTGTCGTTCCCGCTTACAATGAAGAAAAACAAATACGACGGGTCATAGAAACAATGCCCGCTTTTGTCGACCGGATAATCGTTGTCAATGATTGCTCCAGCGACAAGACGGCGGATGTCGTGGCGCAATTTATAAACAAAAATAACCTCCTTCCTCTTTCCGGCACTGAAACCGGTGATGCAGTAGATTCCGAAAACCAATACAACCGTGCGGATATATTACTAAAAGAACAACAGCAGGCAGATATTAATTTTTTTGTTGCATCACATATAGTCAACGACAATCCGTCCACCGACCGGGTTATTTTAATTAATCATCTTAAAAACGGCGGCGTCGGCGCTGCTATCGCCCGCGGCTACAAATGGTGTCGCGACAATAACATCGACTGCACGGCGGTAATGGCGGGAGACGGTCAGATGGACCCGGCCGAGCTCGAATCCATCTGCCTGCCGGTTATAAATGAAAACATAGATTATGTTAAGGGCAACCGCCTGATTCATGGCAGCGCCCGTCTGGTCATTCCCAAAACACGTTTTTTCGGCAATTCCATTTTATCAATTTTAACAAAAATA
>Ga0302250_1001496_pt1 | contig 17296 bp, 11 predicted proteins | sample AAG_RA_Asp_MG_FD_193536 | JGI IMG/M metagenome (GOLD analysis project Ga0302250, IMG submission 193536) | Enriched activated sludge microbial communities from anaerobic digester in WTTP, New Holstein, Wisconsin, United States - AAG_RA_Asp | ecosystem: Engineered > Bioreactor > Anaerobic >... | reverse complement strand
GGTGATGATGCCGGCCTTGGGCGCGTCTTTCAGGAGGAGGGTCAGCAGGGCCAGGAGCAGGGCGGCCAGGCCGACGGCCAGCGCCAGCGGCACGAGCAGTTCGCGCAGCGACAGAAACATATAAGAGATGCCGTGGGCCATCAGCGAGAGCGGGGGAAAGAAGGCCAGGAGCAGGGGGTGGAATACCAGTGGTTTCTTCAACAGATCCTCCGGCCCGCAGAACCTGGAACCGGGGTCCCCCGGGACGGCAACACCCTGTGCCAGGGCGCTTGCGCGGCCGGCCGGAGGCCACCGGCGCTGCCGAACAGCTGCCGGGCCCGCCTACGGTGCCAGGGGCTTGTAGTCGTTCCCCAGGATAATGACGATGTCGGCCTGTGAAGGAGGCACGAGCTCCTGGCGCACATTTTCCGGCGCAACGTTCAGCAGCGTGGCCAGCTGCTCGCGGGTAAAGGGGTGGTCGCCCGTGTCCAGGATGAGGGTGTGCGTATAGTAGCCGGCGTTCTCGGCATTGCCATAGGTGAGCACGGTAAAGCCGCGGGAGCGCAGGTTCTCCCCCAGGCTGGAGGCGCACCCCGCGCACGTCAGGGTGCCGTTCTGGACCTCGATCTGGGCGCCTTCCTGGCGCAGGCTGCGCAGCGCGGGGTCCATCTCCATGTCGCGGACCATTTCCGCCACACACCCCATGTCGGGCTCGAGGTCGGTCGTGCCGCTGATCTCATAGATGCAGCCCAACCCGAGGGCGTAGGAGGAGATGCTCTCGCGCTCGATCTTGGGGGCCAACTGGGCCAGCGCAATGATCTTTTCCCGGGGGACGTCGGTCTCGAACGTCTCGGCAAACTGGTTCAGCACGGCGTCAAGGTTTTCGATGTAGTAAAAAACGTCGCGCTGCAAAAGGCTGTCGCGCATGGCCAGCAGGACTTGCTGCTGCCGCTGGTTGCGGTAGATGTCGCTGTCGGCGTGGCGCGAGCGGGCGTACTTCAGGGCAGTCGCCCCATCCATGTGCTGCGGGCCGGCCGGGATATAGACGCGGGTGTAGCCATAGTCCTCGGTGGGGTACTCGTTGTCCACCAGGGGCTTGGGGACGTCGACGGTGACGCCGCCGATAAAGTCCACGATGTGCTCAAAGCCGCGAAAGTTGACCTGCGCATAGTAGTGCACCGGCACACCCAGGAACTGCTGCACGGTGCGCTTGACCCACACCGGCCCGCCGCCTTCCAGGGAGTGATTGTTCTGGCCGACGTTATAGGCGGCATTGATCTTGGCGTAGCCATAGTCGGGGATATAGACGCGCGTGTCGCGGGGGATCGAGAGCATGCTGGCAAAGCGCCGCTGCGGGTCGAGATGGACGAGGATATTGACGTCGTTGAGGGTATTGGTGTCGCCGTCGCGCCGGTCCACGCCGATGAGCAGGATGTTGACCGGTTCGAGCGGCGCGGGCGTCGATTGCGGTGTGCCGGTCACCGGCGGGGAGGTGACGATCACCTCCCCCAGGGCGGTATCGATGCGGCGGATGATGCCCGAACCCACATAGGCCACGCCGGCCACGAGCAGCAGCACCACCGCGAGCAGGAAGTAGACCAGCCCGCCGCCCTTGCGGCGTGAGGTGCGCAGCGTTCGTTCGCGCCTGGATGCACGGGTCATCGTTTTCTCCAAGAGATCGATCCTCCGTATTATACCACAAGGGGGCCAACTCCACAACGGTTTCGGACGGCTTGCGCCCAGGGTGTCAGACGCCTCGCGGCGGCAGCAGGTTACATCGGCCGCGCAGTTGCGACCACCGGCCCCCTATGCTATAATCGCTGCGGCTAGCGATCCCTCTTCAGCGCAGCCAAGGTGCTTTCCGCGCCGGCCAACGAAGAACAAGGAGGTTCTATATGGCAGAAACGATGCGCGCGCTTGTCAAGGCCCAAGCCGGCCCCGGGCTCGAGATGCAGCGGGTCCCAATCCCCGAGCCTGGCCCGTTTGAGGTGCTGATCCGAGTCAAGGCGACGGCTATCTGCGGCACCGACCGTCACATCTATCACTGGAATCCCTGGGCCGCCGGCCGGATCAAGCCGCCGCTGATCGTCGGGCACGAGGTCTGCGGCCACGTCGCCAAGGTCGGCAGCAACGTGACGCTGCTCAAGGTCGGCGACTTTATCTCGGCCGAGAGCCACATCCCCTGCACCGTCTGCCCGGTCTGTCGCAACGGGCAGCAGCACATCTGCGCCAACCTGAAAATCCTGGGCGTGGACACGCCCGGCACCTATGCCGAGTACGCCGTCATTCCCGAGGTCGTCGCCTGGAAGAACGACCCCGACCTGGACCCGGCGATGGCCGCGATCATGGAGCCGCTGGGCAACGCCGTCTATACCGCGCTCGTCGAGCCAATCGCCGGCAAGAGCGTGGCCATCTTTGGCGACGGGCCGGCCGGCCTCAACGCGGTGGCCGTGGCCCGCGCGGCCGGCGCCGGCACCATCTACCAGGTCGGCATGGTCCCCTTCCTCCTCAACCTGGGCCAGCGGCTGGGCAGCGACGCGGCCTATAACATCACCGAGCCCGGCACCGACGTGGTCGGCGCGATCCTGGCCGCTACCGGAGGGGTGGGCGTGGACGTCGTCCTGGAGATGAGCGGCGCGCAGCAGGCTATCACCCAGGGTCTGCAGGTCCTGCGCAAGGGCGGGCGCTTCTCCGCCTTTGGCCTGCCCGACAAACCGGTGCTGATCGACCTCAACAACGGCGTCATCTTCAAGGGCGCGCGCATCCTGGGCATCAACGGCCGCCTGCTGTGGGAGACGTGGTTCCAGATGGCCGGCCTCCTGCGCTCCGGCAAGCTCGATCCTTCCCCCGTCGTCACCCACCGCATCGCGCTCGACGATTTCGAGAAAGGCTTTGCCGCGCTCGATTCGGCCGACCGCACCGCGGCCAAGGTCGTGATGTTTCCCGATCCTCAAGACATCTAGAGATCACTTTTCAGCCGATGGTGACTGGAAACGAGAACGCTCCCAAGGAGAGCAAAGCTATGGCCGACAAGTACGATTTCATTCGCGAAGAGATGGCCCGCTTGACCAACGAGGGCCTGCTCGTCCGCATCCGCACCATCGGCTCCGCGGCGGGCGCCCACATGGTCGTGGACGGGAAAAAGGTCCTCAACTTTTGCACCAACAACTACCTGGGGCTGGCCAATGACGCGCGGCTGCGCGCGGCGGCGAAATCGGCCGTCGACCAGTGGGGCGCGGGGCCGGCCGCCGTCCGCTCCATCGCCGGCACGCTGAGCCTGCACGTGGAGCTGGAGCGGGCCATCGCCCAGTTCAAAGAGGTCGAGGATGTCCTCTACGTCCAGTCCGGCTTCTGCGCCAACCAGGCGGCCATCCCGCCGCTCGTGGGCAAGGAAGACTGCATCTTTTCCGACCGCCTCAACCACGCCTCGATCATCGACGGCTGCCGCCTGGCGGGGGCCAAGATCCTCGTCTATGAGCACTGCGACGCCGCCGATGCCGAGCGCGTGATCCGGGAGAACCTGCCCAACTACCGCCGCGGCCTTCTGATCACCGACGGCGTCTTTTCCATGGACGGCGACATCGCCCCGCTGGACAAGCTGTACGCCGTCGCCGCCAGGTACAATGTGCTGACGATGGTCGACGACGCCCACGGCGAGGGCGTCCTGGGCCACGGGCGCGGCATCGTCCACCACTTTGGGCTGCAAGGTCAGTTCGACGTCGAGATCGGCACCTTTTCCAAGGCGCTCGGCGTCGTCGGCGGCTGCATCGCCGGCAAGAAGCTGGTCGTGGACTATATCCGCCAAAAGGCGCGCCCCTTCCTCTTCTCCAGCGCCACCACCGCCGCCGATTCGGCCGCCTGCATGGAATCGATCCGCATCCTGATGGAGTCGGACGAGCTCGTCACGCGCCTGTGGGACAACACCGCCTATTTCAAGCAGGGCATGCAGCAGCTGGGGTTCAACACCGGCACCTCCCAGACCCCCATCGTCCCGGTAATGCTCGGCGAGGCCCCGCTGGCGCAGCAGTTCTCCCGCCGCCTCTTTGAGGAAGGCATCTTTGCCATGGCCCTCGGCTTCCCCACCGTCCCCAAGGGGCTGGCGCGCATCCGCGTGATGAACACCGCCGCCCACTCGCGCCAGGACCTGGACCAGGGTCTGGCGGCCTTTGAAAAGGTCGGGCGCGAACTGGGCGTGATCTAGCCGGCCACCCAGCGGTAGCCCGCCGGGCAAAGCCAGTCGGCGCTAGCGATAAGATATGGGGGGCAGCAGCATTGTTGCTGTACCCTATGGAAAAGGACCGGGGATCGACCACCCCCGGTCCTTTTCCATGGAGGAGCCCGCAGCGGCCGGCCGTCACCACACGCCCCCCCACAGCACAAAGGCCACCACGCTCAACGCCTGTATGGTGAGGCACAGCCAGCGCCAGAGGAACCAGGTGGGCCGGCCGCGCCGCAAGATCTCGCCCAGGAGGACAAAGGCGGGAAAGACCATCAGCACGTAGCGGTGCAGGCTGACGATCACGCCTTCCGCGTCCACCTTGGACATCGACAGCAGGAGCACCAGGAAGCCATAGGCCCAATAGGCCGGCGGGAGCTTTTTCAGCCCGGCCAGGAGCGGGAGGAGCACCAGCATCGCCGAAAAGAGGTTGAGGAGGACATAGGTCCCGGTGGAGGCCATGTTGGACAGCCCCTCCCAGACGGCCATCCACGGCCAGGCCCAGTGCAGCCCCCAGCTCGACTGCAGCGCCGCCCAGAAGGGACCGTGCTGCACGTAGAAGCTGGCATAGCCGGCGTAGAGGAGCGTCGCCGCCGGGATCAGCCCCAGGGCGAGGAGCGCGCCCCAGCGCCAGCGCGTCGGCGCGGAGGCGTCTGCCTGCTTGCCGAACAGCCGGGCGACGAACGCCCGGCCCGGCGATGCGAGGAACCAGGCCAGCAGCAGGGCCGGAAAGAGCAGCAGGCCGTGCGCGCGGGTGAGGGCGGCCAGGCCGCCCAGCAGCCCGGCCCAGAGCCACCTCTCCCGACGCCAGAAGAACAGGGTCAACGCCGCCAGGAGCAGAAAGAGCGACTCGGTATAGGGCATCACCAGGAAAAAGGCGGTGGGGAAGGTAACCAGCACCTCCAAGGCCGGCCGGCCGGCCTGCGGCCCGCGCTCCGCGTCGGCCAGCCGGTAAAAGACCACGCAAAAGGCCGCCGCCGCCAGGTTGGCGACGGCCAGGCCGGCCCAGAGGTAGCGCCCTCCCAGCAGCCGCCCCAGCCCGCCCGTCAGCAGCGGGTAGAGCGGGAAAAAGGCCACGCTGCCGTCGCCGGCCCGGTAGCCCCACTGGGCGATGCTCAGGTACCAGGTGGCATCCCAGCGCATCCAGGGCTCGGCCAGCGGGCTGGCCAGCTCGCCCGCGGTGGGCACAAAGCCGTGCATGTAGGGGGAAGAGAGGGGGAGGGCCGGCAGCGGGAAAAAGGCCTGGACCGCCAGGCCCCACGCCAGCGTAAAGAGCCGCAGGAAGAGAAAGGCGCCGAGGCCATAGAGCAGCGCCCGCTTCCACGGGCCCCCCTCAGCGGCGGTGGAAGACAACGGTGTCCTCCTGGGCGTTTTCATAGACCCATTCCCACACCGGGGACTCGCGCACCTGCGCCACCAGCCCGCCCTGAAAGGAGCGATTGAGCACCAGGACCTGCACCTCGTACCGGTCGAGCAGCTCCTGGTAGCCCGGCCGGCCGGCCGAGATCTGGAGATAATCTTCCCAGACGCCGCCCGGATAGAGCTCGATCCGCGAGTCGATAAAGACCTGCACCTCCGGCCAGAGCCGCCAGACGAGGTAGCCGCCGCTTTCCATCTGGTGGAAGACGCGGCCGTTCAACCCGCGCTCGCGCAGCGCCGTGCACGTCGCCACCGGCGTATCCGCGGCCAGGGTCCCGCGCAGGTTCGCCGGCAGGGGGACCAGCCCCTTGAGCCACGGGGTGGACAGCAGGACGATGGCCGCGACCAGCGCCACCACCAGCGTGTTGAGGACGGGGTTCGGGAGCGGGTCGGGCGGCTCCTCGCGACCGGCCAGCGCCCGCACCAGGAGCGGGGCTATGATCAGTCCGTACCACAGCAGGTTGCGCACCCCACCGAGGGCCAGCCAGGCCGTCGCCAGGAGCAGCAGGAGGTCGGTCGGGTCGGGATACCGGCGGCGCAGGACCAGGACCAGCAGGTAACCGACGAGCGAGCCCAGGAAGATGAGGCTCGTGCCCATCTCCGTGCCCGTCGGCTTCCACTCGGCGATAAAGCCGCGGATGGCCGGGTTGCCCCAGATAGTCAGGACGTAGCGCAGGATGCCCGGCCCCACCGGGTTGGCCAGGATCGCCGCGGCCGAGAGGACGGCGGCCAGGGCCAGCCAGCCCAGGCGCCGCCAGGACATGACGGGCAGGGGCCGGCCGGGCAGCCACCGTTTGAGCACCTCGCCGGCCAGGGTGGCGCCCAGCAGGAGAAACCCGGTGATAAAGGCCCCGTGCAGGTTGGCCCAGAGGCCCAGAATGAGGGGCGCGGCCCAGAGGGGGCTGCGCTTCCCCTGGCGGTAGCGGTCCAGGATACTATAGAGGGCGACAAAGAGCAGGACGGAAAAGGTCTGGGGACGCACGGCCCAGTTGCCGGCCGCAACGACCAGGGCCAGCAGGGTCGCCGCCACCGCCAGGCGCGTGTTCTGCCCCTCGACCCGGCAGTGCCACAGCAGCAGGGCATAGGCCGCCAGGAGCAGCAGGGCATTGCCCACGATGACCAGCGCGGCGCCGCCCGCATGGTACGACAGGGCCATCACCACGCCGGCCAGCCAACTCTGGTAGAGAAAGGGCCGGCCGGGCACGGTGTAGGAGAACAGGTCCGCCTGCGGCACCCGCCCCTCTGCCAGGACAAGCTCGCCCATCTGGACGTGCCACCAAAAGTCCGGCTGGTAGATCGGCTGGACCAACAGGGCCGCCAGGAGGAGCAGCAGCAGGACGGCGACCCATAGGGCGCGCATACTGGAGAAAGGGGAGAAACGGCGTAAGGCAGACATCGGTTTCCGTGGGCCGGCACTTGCCGTGCGGTTCTGTCATGCGCTGTAAACACAACAGGAGAGTCTCCTCAGGCGAGGAGACTCTCCCGTTTGTTGCCAGGCTGCCCGAGTACTAGGCGCCGCCCAGGCTGTTGTACACCGTGCCGAAGATGGCACTGATTCGCGGGCCCAACAGCACCAGAACTGCGATAACGACGACTGCGATCAGGAAGAGGATCAGAGCGTACTCGACCAGACCCTGGCCTTTCTCGTGAGCGAAGAATCTGCGCAGCATGTGATTCACCTCCTCTCTTTATCATACTCGATTCCCTCCGGAATCGGCAAAGCTATTATACCACATTGGTTGTACAAGTCAATAGGTACATGGTACTATTCCGCACTAGTACCCCCCTCGGGCAGCGGGATCGTCGCAATCACCCGGGTACCCTTGCCCGGCGTGCTCTCGAGCGCCAGGCGGCCCTTGAGCAGTTTCTCCACGCGCTGGCGCATGTTGGCGATGCCCATGCGGCGCGAGCCGCGCCGGTCCGCCTGTTCGGCCTCGACCAGGTTAAAGCCCACCCCATCGTCCTCCACAACCACGGTGATCTTGCGCTCCTCGATCTCGAGGGCGACCCGCGCGTGGGGAGCGTGCGCGTGCTTGGCGACGTTGGTCAGGGCCTCCTGGATCACGCGAAAGAGCGAGATCTCGAGGTGTTTGGGCAGGCGGCTCTCGCTGCCCTGCAGCACAAAGTTGGTCTGGATGTTGTTGCGTTCGCCAAAGTCCTGCAGGTAGCGCCGCAGCGTGGGCACGAGCCCGAGGTCATCCAGGATCATGGGCCGCACGTCAAAGATAAACCGGCGCATCTCCTGCAAGGTATGATGGATCGTTGTCTTGAGGCCGGCCAGCTCGGCCTTGGCCTCGTCGGGGTCCTTGTCGATGAACCGCTCGCAGACCTCGGCCTGGAGCACCAGGTTGGACATCGTCTGGGTGGGGCCGTCGTGAATCTGCTGGGAGATGCGCTGCCGCTCCTCCTCCTGGGCCTGGATGATGCGCGAGATGACCTCTTGCTCCGTCGCCTCTTCGTCCCCCGAGCCCACCGCCGCCGTTGTGGCGGACAGGCCCTGGGAGCCCAAGTCGGTCACCAGGGACAGCATCGTCTGCAGATCACGCTGCCGATCCTGGAGCGCCTTTTGCCTGTTCTGCTGCTGCTCCAGTTGGGTGCGCATCATGTACAGGCGCATCTGGACCTCGTGCAGGGAGACGTAGAACTGGCGGATGTCGCCGCGGGGATAGCTCTCCAGGTTCATATCCATCTCGCGCTGGCGGCTGGAGATGGTCAGCTCGCGCTGGGCCAGGCGGTCCACCTCGGCCGAGTTCTGGGGAATTCCCACATTCAGCTCGGCCAGCTCACGGCGAACCTGGTCCAGGTCCCCTTGCAGCTTCTGGGCCGCTTCCTGCACGCGCGTCGTCAAGTCGTGTGTCTGCTCCATCGTTCTTCTCCTCCGAAAAGCCGTCAAGGGCTCCGCCGGAACACGGCGGCCGTGGCGTCTTCATAGACCGGCTGCCAGCCGGACGCGGCCGTTAACAACGCTGCCAGCGGTCCGCGGCGTTCGCACAGGACCGCGTCGATCTGATAGGTCGAGAGGACTTGATCCCAACCCGGCTCTCCCCGGGCCACCTGGAGGTACTGGCGAAAGAGCTCATTGCCGTACAGGTCGGCGCGCCCGTCGATAAAGACCAGGTGCTGGGGATAGAACCGCCAGATGAGGTATCCGCCCCAGTTGTAGGAGTTGAACATGCGCTGCGGCGCGAGTTGGCCCAGGGCGGCGGCCGCGTCCCGCGGGACGGCCCGCTCGCCGTCAAAGCCGTGTTCCCGGCCCCAGGCCGCGTACTCGACGCCGCAGGCGGCCAGGAGCAGGAACACGAGCAGGAGGGTCCCGCCGTACCATGCCCAGATCGTGGTCCGGGCCGGTGGACGCCAGGCCCCTCTCCGGTCCAGGGCCGGCCGGGGCGAGATCCCCTGGCCCATCACCCCCGCGATGGCCATCACGAGCAGCGGGATGGCGCTGCCGGCCGCACGGATCGAGACCAGCGTCAGTCCCACGAACAAGACCAGGGCCAACGTCTCGGCCGGCCCGATCGTTCCCCGCCGCCAGGCCAGCGCCGCGATGAGCGCCAGGAGCAGCAGCGCCAGGAGCAGGTTGCCCGGCTCGTGAAAGTTGGGCGAGAGCCACTCGGCGACATAGCCGGTGTGCAGCGTGATCCCGCCCAGGTAGTAGCTAAAGGGATAGAGGAGCAGGCGTGGGCCGTACGGGTTCAGCGCGACGGCCGGGACGCAGAGGAGGGCCAAGAGGCCCAGGCGCAGCCGGCGCTTCGGCTCCAGGGGCATCGGGTCCGGCCAGAAGCGGCCGGCCAGAAACTCCCCGGCAAAGAGCGCCGCCAGGAGGGCCAGCCCATAGATCCAGCCCGAGTGTACGTTGGCCCACAACACAAAGAGCGGCGGCAGCAGCCAGAGCCGGTCCCGCCCGTGCCACTTGAAGCGGTACCACAGGTAGAGGACCACGACAACCCCGACCAGGCTGGCCGTGTTGGGCCGCGCCAACCAGAACTTGGCCGCCGCAAAGGAGGCAGCCCCGAGCAGCACGAGCGGCCCCCACAGCCGCGGCCAGCGCTCCCACAACATCTTGAACAGCAGGGCCCACGTCCCCACCTGGAGCAAGGAGCGCAGCACGAACAAGGAGGCCGGCCCCACATAGCGGTGCAACAGAAACATCGCCACGTCGGCCAACCAGGAGTGCGCGACCCACGGCTGCCCTTGCATCGTGAAGGAGAAGGGGTCGGTGTAGGGGATGCGCTGCTCCTCGACGATCCACTGGCCGGTGCGGAGGTGCCACCAGTAGTCGGCGTCGACGACGCGGTTTTGCAGGGAGAGCGCCAGAAAGAGGACAAAGCACAGCGCCACGATCGAGATCTGGGGGCGGATCTCTTCCCACCAATGCTCGCCTGGTTGGGCTGCTGCTGTGACCATGGCCGGTCCTCACCTCTTGGCTGCTGCGTGGACGCATTATAGCACAAGAGCGCGGCGGGACGCAAACGAGGAAAGCGTTCAGGGGGCATTTCAGCTATCGGGGAAGGGACGCAAGACCTGGCAGGCCTCCTGCGCATAGCCTTTTCGCCAGGTTTGTGGCAAAGCACAGCCCCGATGACCGCAACAACGTCATTCGGCGCAAGACCTGCGGCCTTTTCCCGTCCGATGAAATGCTCCCAGCGTTAACCAGTCGTGGGCGCAAAGGCCGTCCTGCCCGGCGCTCAGAGCTCTGCAAAGCCCTCCAGAATACGCGCCACGTGCCGGATGCCCTGGCGGAAGTCGTCCAGGCGGATGTGCTCGTCGGGCGCGTGGGCCCGGCTGCCCCAGTACCCTACGCCGGCCAGGACCACGGGGATACCGCCCAACGGACCGGAGAAGGCGTAGCTGGGGCTGCTGCCGCCCTCCAGCGGGTCGAGCAGGGTGGGGCGCCCGTACACCTCGTCACCGGTCCGGGCGGTCAGCATGACAAAGGGGTCGTCGGCTGGCGTCTTGGCCGGCGACATCGCCCCCAGCCGGGTGACGACGACGTCGCCGTACCCCTCGCGATCCAGGTGCGCCCGCAGCCCGGCCAGGATCTCGTCGGGCTCCTGCCCCGGCACCAGGCGAAAGTCCACCTTGGCCGAGGCCCGCGCCGGGATGACCGTCTTGGTCCCCGGCCCCTGGTAGCCCGCCGTGATGCCGCAGATGTTGCACGTCGGCTCAAAGACGGCGTGGTTCAACTCCTTGCCCTTGGCGCCGCGGCAGAAAGCCCGGAGGCCGTGTTCCCGCCGCAGGAGCTCTTCGTGCACCGGCATCTCGTCCAGGATCTGGCGGTCGCGATCGGTGGGCGGCAGGGCGTTTTCGTAAAAGTGGGGGATGCGGATGCGCTCGTCGGGGTCCTTGAGGGTAGCCAGGGCCCAGAGCAGGCGCCAGGCGGCGTTGGGCAGGATGTGGGCGCTGCCCGAGTGGGCGTCGCCGCTCATCACCTGCACCGCCAGCTCCACGCTGAGGATGCCGCGAAAGCCCAGGGCGATGACCGGCCGGCCGTCGGGGTCGGGCCCGCCGACCTCCCAGATCGCCCCCTGCGACTGCAAGAGGCCCAGGTTCTGGCGCACGAATTGGGCAATGTGCGGGCTGCCCACCTCTTCTTCCCCTTCGACGACGACGGTCACCCCGCAGGGCAGCGCCCCGCCGTGGGCCGCGCGCACGGCATCGATCGCCGCCAGGCGCGAGACGAGCTCGCCCTTGTCGTCGGCGACGCCGCGGGCATAGAGCGCGCCGTCGCGGAGGGTGGGCTCGAATGGGGGGCTCGTCCACAGCTCCAGCGGCTCGGGCGGCTGGACGTCATAGTGGTTGTAGCACAGCAGGGTGCGGGGCGATTTCCCGTCCGCGTGGCCGACAATCACCGGGTTCCCCGGCGTGGCGATCGTCCGCACCTGCAGCCCGTGCGCTGCCAGCATCGCCGCGACCATGTCCGCGCACGCCGCGATGCCCTCGCCGCGGGCCGAGACGCTGGGCTGTGCACAGAGGCGGATCGTCTCGGCGATGTAGCGGTCAAGGTGCTCCTGGACAAAGGTGTCGATGCGGCGGGCGGCTTCGGACATGGGCAGGATCTCCTTAGCGCGATTGTTATTTTTGACACGACCGCCGCATTGTACTACAACATCACCCTTCCCGCAACCTTACGGCCGCACCACCAGCGGCAGGTAGGCCTGGTAGGGCCAGGCGTCCAGCACGCGGATGGTGCGGCTCCCCTGGGCTGCTCCACAGGGGTTGGCCACCGTCACCGTCAGGGGATAGGTCCCCGTCAGCGTCCAGGAGTAGGTCGCGGAGGCACCGGCCGCGCCGTTGTCCCACGTCAGGGTGAGCGGCCGGCTGGCGGTGATGGGCCAAGCGGCCGCCCGGTAGAGCCCCTCCTGCCCCACGAGCAGGGCGCCCGGTCCGGTGATGGCGGCGCCCGTTACCGGCTGGCAGAAGACGGTGACCGTGAGCGTGTCCGCGGCCTCACCGCAGGCGTTCGCCCCGGCCACCGTCACGGTATAGGTCCCCGTGGCCGGCCAGCTGTAGACGGCGGTGGGGCTCACCGCCCCGTTGCCCCAGGTGTAGGTCAGGGGCAGCGTGGCGGTGAGGGGCACCGGCACGGCCGTCAGCGTCACCGGGACGCCCAGCGGCCAGGCAGCCGGCCCGGCGATCTCGACCCCGCCCAGCGGCGCGCACGTCTGCCGGGCGTACTTGAGGTCGCCGTGGGTAACGTCCGCGTAGCTGATGTGCGCCCGGCCGGCCGCGTCGAGCGCCAGGGAGACGCTCCCGCTCCAAACGGTGTCGATCGTCTGGGTGACCCAGGCGGTTCCGGTCCACCGGGCGTAATAGAGGCCATCGTCGCACCCGTAGGCGATGCGGGGCCGGTCCGCGGCGTCCAGGGCCAGCGCGGGTTCTGCGTTTTGGCGGCTGTCCACCGTCCGGGACAGCCACTCCGTCCCGGTCCACTGGGCATCGTGCAGCCCGCTGCCGTTGCTGAAGGCGATGTGCGGCCAGCCGGCGCCGTCCAGCCGCAGCGCCGGCCCATAGCCGGGCCCGATTGTCGCGGTGATCCACGCGCTGCCCGTCCAGGCGGCATAGTGGAGGGTAGAGCCGGTGTTGTCCTGGTAGGCAATGTGCGGATACCCGGCGGCATCCACCGCCAGGGAGGTACCGTAGCCCACGTTCGTAGAGATGACGGTCTGGATCTCCCAGGTAGCACTGACCCAGCGGGCATATTTGAGGTCATAGGCAAAGCCGTCATAGTAGCTGATCTGGGGCCCGCCCGCATGGTCCAGCGCCAGGGAAGGGGCGTAGGCCGCCCCGAACTCGACGCTCTGGGTGTACCAACCAGAGGCCATCGTGCTGGCGAAGCGCACCTCGCTGCGGTTCAGCGGGTAGCCGATCTCGTAGGCGACGGCCGGCCGATCGTCGGGGCCAACCGCCAGCGAGGTCGATGCGGCGCCCATCGGCTCCCCGTGCCACCCACGGGGCACGTCGACCGTCGCGGTGACCCAGGCGCTGCCGTCCCAGCTGGCATACAGGAGGCCGTAGTAGCTGTAGACAATGTGCGGGCCGTCCGCGCCGTCCAGGGCCAGGGAGCTGCCGCCGCCGACATCGGCGGGGCTCTCGACAGTCTGAAATTCCCAGGCGGCGCCGGTCCAATGGGCGTAGCGGAGGGTTGTTGGGCCCCATTCGGAGGTGGGCGAGCCGATATAGGCCAGGTGGGGCCGTCCCGCGCCGTCCAGCGCGAGAGAGGGGGACTCGCCAGCGGCCGCCACATGGATGTCCCAGGCGCTGCCGGTCCACACTGCGTAGCGGACCTGCGCCGGCCCGGCGCTCCAGGACCAGTAGGCGATGGCGGGACGCCCGTCGGCTTGCAGGGCCAGGGAGCTCTCCCAGGCCTCGACGGTGTCGACGGTCTGGGTGCTCCAGGCGCCGCCGGTCCAATGGGCGTACTCGAGCGTCTGGTTGGTATCGTCGCCGTAGGCGATGTGTGGCCGGCCGGCCGCGTCCAGCGCCAGTGACGTGCTCCAGGCGGTCGTGTTCAGGCTCTTGACCACCTGGACGTTCCAGAGTCCCCCGGCGCGATGGGCGTAGCGCAGGCCATAGTTGCCATAGTAGCTGAGGTGTGGCTCGCCGGCCGTGTCCAGCGCGATGGAGCAGCCCAGCCCGACAATGTCCGGGGCATCCACGGCTTCCACGATCCATTCCGTGCCCGTCCAGGCCGCGTAGCGCAGGCCGGCCCCGCCCTCGTTGGCGTAGGCGATGTGGGGGCGGCCGGCCGTGTCCAGGGCGATGGCGGAGGTCCAGGCAGCCCAGCCGGTGTGGTACACGACCTGGATGTCCCAGGCGGTGCCGGTCCAATGGGCATAGAGCGGGTGGCCGGTGGCGGTGTCATAGTAGCTGATGTGGGGCCGGCCCTGGGCGTCCAGTGCCAGGGAGACGCCATCGCCCACGGAGGAGGCGGCGTCCACGATCGCGACGTGCCACGCGCTGCCGTCGAACCAGGCGTAGCGCAGGTCGCTGCTCCCCGCGTTATAGTCGCCGCCGTAGGCCATGTGCGGCCGGCCGGCAGCGTCGAGGACCAGGCTGCGGCCTCCGAGCCCGAGTGAGTGCGGTGGGCAGACGACGCATTGGACGTCCCACCCCGGCGCGAGGACACGCGCCGCGCCAGGGACCGCCGATCGTTGTGCAGGCTCTATCCCTACCGCCACCGCCGAATCGGCATCGGCCGATACGGCCGCGGCGAGGTCGACCACCTGCAAGATCGCAGGGGCTGCCGGGAGCGCCGATGGGCCTGACAGGGCAAGGAGAAGACAGATCGCTACGAGTCCATGGACACAGGAGCGGACGATCCCGTGAAGGCTTCGCATCGCTGCCCCCTCATTACAGCTCGCGGGCTATGCTCTCCGCCGTGTCGCGATTCGGCGCCCAGATCAGCCAGACCTCGTCCCCGGTTTGCTCCAGGTACAAGCCCGTAGCGCCCTCCCACCACATCCCATCCCGCGGGGTTCCCTCGCCGGCCACACCGTAGCGCGCATCGGCATAGTCCTCGTACAACTCGACAAACTCGTCGCCCTCGTCGCGGTCGTCCCAGCGCACGACGAGCACCAGGCATTGGACATGGCGTTCGGCGTGGGTGTAGAGGAGATAGTGGTCCCCCCCCCAGCCGGCGGCCGCCTCGTCCGCCGCGTCCTCGTCCAGGAAGAGCGCCAGGTGCTGGCGCAGGAGAAACTCGCCCAGGGTGTCCTCGCCGGCCAGCCGCCAGCCCGGGCCCAGGGTGCCCTCCAGCCGGGGCAGCGTGACCAGGGCCGGGGCGTCGTCGGGGTAGCGCTCGGGGTGCAGGATCTGCTCGGTCGATTGGGGCGGATCGGCCCACAGCTCGTCCACCGCGGCCCAGCCGGTCCGCAGGTAGGCCTGCATCACGAAACGCGTGCCGGCCTCGTAGGGGAACAGCAGCATCTGCCGCACGATCTCGGGCGCAGCGTCGAGCCTGGGGGTGTCGATCCCCACGCTCTGGCCGAGCAGGTCGGCGGCAGAGACAACGTCGGGATAGTCCACGACGAACTGGGCCATCGCCAGCGAGGCGTCCCCCTCGGCCAGTGCCGTGAGGGCCGTGGAGCGGTCGCCGTCTTCCTCGACGGCCTCGACCTGCGCGCCCAGGTCAAAGGCCTGGTCCTGGATCGCGTGGACGTACTCGTGAACAAAGGTGATCTTTTCCAACGGGCCGAGCTCGCCCCCGCTGACCAGGTACATGGTGCCGGCCTCGAGATCGTAGAATCCGGCCACCTGCTCGGTGTAGAGGTCCAGCAGCAGGGTGTACAGGTCGGTCCCCGGGGGCAGGAGGCCGAGGAGCGCCAGGAGCTGCGACTCGGCCGCGGCCTGGTCCTGGGGATAGTCGCGCGCGAACTCTTCTTCCAGGTAGGCGCGCAGGTCTTCCCGAGAGACAAAGGCGCGCTCCACCGGCTCGGCGGGCGTGCGGCGGCGCACGGCGCGCGCGGCCGATTCGAGCTGATCCAGCTGCTCCAGAATGTCGGCGTTGTTCTGCAGCGGCTCCAACTGCCCCAGTAGACGGCTGTTCTCCTCTTCCAGTCGCTCCTTCTCCGTTTCGAGCGTCTGGACCTGCTCCGCGAGCCGCGCCTGTTCCTCACGCAACGCGCGCAGCTCCTCGAGTTCCCCAGCCTGGCGGGCCAGGTCCTGCCGCGCCTGCCGGAGCTCAGCGCGGGCCGGGGCGTAGAGCCACAGCAGGCCGGCGTTGGCGACGAGGGACAGGAACAGGAGGACAAAGAGGACGATCTGGATGGGTCGGGACATTGTCTTCTCCATCGGGCAATCGTACAATCACCAGATTCTGCCGCCCGGATGCCCCCGCTTTCAAGCGTGGGGAGGAAGGGCGGCTAGTTCCTTCGACTTCGCTCAGGGCAAGTTTCCTCCGGCCCCTGTGGGGCGGAGGGAAACGTAGGGAAGGGGGGGCTGCCCCCCGTGGCTCTTGACGGAATAGACCATCTGTTCTATAACTGTCCTATGCGCAATATGGAGTGTGTTGTCGTCAAGGTCATCCCCCCGAACCGGGCCAAGCGCGAGTGGCTGGAGCGCACCGCGCGGGCCTTCGCGCAAGCCGTGCAATGCGGTTTGGCTGAGGCCCAGCGCGAGCGCACCGCCAATCGCAATCGCTTGCACTACACCGTCTACCCCCAGGCGCGCGCACTGGGGCTGCCCGCGGACTATGCGCGCATGGCCGTCAATGCCGCCGTCGCCCTGGCCCGCTCCTACTACGGCCAGCGCAAATCCCCGCACTTCCGCAAGGTCTCCTTTCCCCACGTCAACGGCAGGCAGGGGATCGGTTTGGGGGTGCGAGCCTATGCCATCGTGCGGGACGGCGACCGTTTCGTTCTGCGCGTCTCGACGGGCCACCGGGGGCAGTATGTCTGGCTGCCCCTGGCGGTCCCAGTCCGCTATGCCGAGCGCGTGGCGGCGGCCCGCGGGGATGCCCGCCTGTTCCAACGGGGCGCCGACTGGTACGTGGCGCTGGCGGTGCGCGTGCTGCCGACGCCGACCGGATGTTCCGGGGAAGAACCAACCTTCATCGGCGTAGACCTGGGGATCGTGCGACACGCGGTGGTCGTCGCGCCGGGAGCGGTGGCCTTCTTCGACGGCAAGGCCGACCGCTGGCGGCGGGAGCATGGGGCGGCGCTGCGCCGCCGTTACCAGCGCCACCGCCGCACCGACCGGGTAAGAGCGCAGCGGGGGAAAGAGCGCCGCTGGATGCGCGCCCTTAACCACCAGATCAGCCGCCAGATCGTGAACCTGGCGGCCACCTATGCGCACCCGGTCATCGTGCTGGAGCGGCTGGAAGGCATCCGCTACCGGGCCAAAGGCGGCAAGCGGTTCAACCGGATGCTGTCTTCCTGGGCATTCCGCGAACTGGTGGACATGGTGCGCTACAAGGCGGCGCGGGCGGGCATCGCGGTGGTGCTGGCCGACCCGCGCAACACGTCCAAGACCTGCCCGGAGTGCGGGCACGCCACCCGCGCCAACCGCCCGGAGCAGGGCCGCTTCCGCTGCGTGCGCTGCGGCTACCAGGGGAACGCCGACTACGTGGCGGCGCGCAACATCGCTGCGGCAGGGCCAACGGCCCTGTTGCACGGGCGGCCTGACACCGCCCGCCTCGCCTCGGCGGGGCAGGCTGGGGACGCTGGTTCCCGGCTGGATGGGGTA
>Ga0302250_1001495_pt1 | contig 17311 bp, 15 predicted proteins | sample AAG_RA_Asp_MG_FD_193536 | JGI IMG/M metagenome (GOLD analysis project Ga0302250, IMG submission 193536) | Enriched activated sludge microbial communities from anaerobic digester in WTTP, New Holstein, Wisconsin, United States - AAG_RA_Asp | ecosystem: Engineered > Bioreactor > Anaerobic >... | reverse complement strand
ACCGAGTCAAACAAGCTGGTAGATATTTTCATCGAGCGTGAGGCGATTTCGCTGTCATCAGTATCTCCCGCAAGCGGCCGGACCAACAACGTAAGCACGAAAATCTCGGTTGTCGGTGAGGGGCTTTCCCATATTTCCGGAGTATTTCTTTATAATTCAGAGTACTCCAACTCCTCAGCAAAAACCCCAACATATGTATCGGCTACCCGGGTTAACGCTACGTTAGACCTGACCGGAAAGAGCCTGAATACATACCAGGTGTGTGTGGTGGATAATTACGGCACACAGAAGTGTGGACTTTCATTTAAGGTAACTTCCGCTGCTGTCGGCAGTATTGAGGTATCCTCATCACCATCAGGTGCCACATTTTATCTTGACGGCATAAGCAAGGGTACAACGCCGATAACTATTGACGACCTTGATGCAGGGACCTACAAGATCATGGTGAAAAAAGACGGCTATGCCGACTGGATGAGAGCGGTAACGATCAAGGACGGCACAACGGCCTCCTATACAGCAAACCTCGAAGTCAAAACCACCGCGACCACGGCAACACCCACCTCAGCCCCGACCACGATACCGACTTCCATTAAAGTGACACGAAAGCAGACAAGCGCGACACCGACACCCTGGCCGAGCGATACACCGACGCCTGCATCCCCTCTGGATGTCCTTGTCATTGTCGGCGGCATCGGCCTTGCACTGGTGGCCCTGCGCAGGAAGTAACGCCCCCCGGTTTTTCCTCTCCTTTTTCTTTTGAAATCTTCGTGTAACCACAAGACGCCCCCAGCAACCCTGCGGGTGCTGCCGATTCTCCCTATCCCCCATACCTCAGTGAGTGGAGGGCCGGGTCGCCAGTGTGACAGGGAAGTACTGAAAAAAGAGTTACCCGAGGCCGGAGAACCGGTCACCCCGCATGGTAGCACGAGGACTTGAGGACTTCGACCTTCGTGGGCTTCATCAGCCCGTCGCGGTACACGCCTTTGATGACCGAGGTTGCGCAGAACTTTACCTGCACCCTCGCAGAGACGCGCTCCCGCTCCTCATACATGGTCCCCCCCTGCGAGAACTCCACGACCCGTTTCATGGAGAGGCTTGTCGAGAGGACAAAGACGCAGATCCCCGCGTCACCCGGGGAGAGGTCCTCGACATCGGTCGAGGTCATGAAGATGTGGGTGTCAGGGCCGGGCTCGACCTCGGCAACCGTGACGATGTTGTGTGTGCTCTGGAGCTCGATCGTCCGCGGCCTCCCCGACTTCAGTTCTTTGATGATGTCGGGGGAGATACTGGTTAATGCAGCGCACTTCATGGCAGGTCACCCATACATCGGCAGGTCTTTTTTCGGGCTCGTCTCCGCGGACTGCTGCACTTCCTCGGCAAGCTTGCCCATGCTCTGCTCGATCTCCACGGCCTGCTCGATCAGCGGCTGGGTCTCCAGGGCGAGGTTGTACATTTTATTGAGCACTTCAATCGTCGAGGCCGATGCCCGCGGGTCGGGTGCATTGACGGTCTCGCCCAAAAGCCCGATTGCCGGAATTTTCCGCGCCTTGCATTCGGTGAGAATGCTTGATGCAATCCCCGAGATGCTCCCGATAGGCAGGACGAGGGTGATGTCCTGGATCCGCTCAAGGGCCTGGGGCGTGGTTGCAACCGAGAAAACCCGCTTTTCCGGCTCGTTTGTCACGATACCGGCGATGGTCAGGACCTCTTTTGGCTTGAACGTCTCCAGCCATTCCATGATGCCGTTTGCGATCTCGTAGCAGATCGGGGGCGCGATGGGGATGTCGGCAACGATCGCGGCAAGGTTCATGTCGCCGGTATTCTTGGCATAGATGCGGACCGGGTCGTTGATGAGCCCCTTGTTCATCATCGCGAGCGGCGGGAAATAGCGGGAGTTCATGGAGCCGACCTGCTCGAACTCAAGCTGGTCGACCAGGTACTGGAGCGCAATGGTCCCGACTAGACCACTTCCTGGGAAGCCCAGCAGGACAGCGCCGTTCTCCGGAAGTGGCTGCGAGATGATATTAAGATCTTTTTTGGAGGCGATTGTGACAAGATCCGCGTGGACACTGTCCAGCTTTTTTGAGATCCGGTCTCCGAGCTCAGGAGCATCAGCCGTCATTACTTTAACATAGACCAAGTACTAAAAAAGTATTATGCAAGAGTATCCCATCAAGCGCGGGCTCACCAAGGATCTGGAGACGAGGGCCGTTTCAGAACTGAAGAACTGTTTTGGCGTTGCACCGGAAAAGACCGGCAAGGGCTACCGGATCGCGTTTGGCGCCCTGAAGCGGCTGGACGTGATCATCGGCGCCGGCGGCAAGACGGTGACCATCGACACCGAATCCGACCTGAGCGCAACCGATGTCGTCATTATCGATACCAACAAGCGGTTCCGGAAGTTCCTTGACGCGGTCACCGGGTTCTCCACCAAGGAACGGGTCAAGCGGGCCAAGAGCGCGGCTGAGGGATAGGGCACCTGCCATAAAGCGGGGTGCGCTGCTGCAGGTCCCTGTGTACCAGCGTCACCCACAATACCTGCACTCTTTTTTTCCTCTCCTCTTCCTGCGTGAAAATGTCAGCACTTATCAGCTATGAGTCCCACCATTCTACTACAGGGAACCACCCATGATGCGCGAAGAACGGGCGCCTGAGACTGCGTCCACCTGTCCTGCCTGTAACTCCCCGGTCAATGCCGGCGACCGTTTCTGCGAGAAATGCGGCGGGAAGATCCCCCCACTCCAGCCCCCGGCCCAGGCACCGGTCTGCCGTTCCTGCGGAACGCCCCTCCTGCCCAATGCACGCTTCTGCGAGAATTGCGGCGACCCGGTGAAGAAGGCCGACGTCCCTGCCGCCCCCTCTCCTGCAGGCGCACCGGCAGCCCCGCCCGTTTCCGGGGAGCCGGTCCTCCCGCGGGGGCTAATCGTTACGGAAGAACCGGTCGTTACGGCCAATTTTGGAGTACCGGAGGATTCCGGACCGGAGCATGCCCTGGAAGTTGCGGTGAAGGATGGTGCAGGACCGGTCATGGATGAGGAACCCGAGCCGGAACCCGTTCTAAAACCCAAGCCGGTGGAGGAACTGGCAGAGGAATGGGAAGAAGAACCGGTACAGGAACCGGAAACAGAATTTGAAGAAGAATCGGAAGAAGCACCGGAAGAAGAACCGGAAAACGAATTTACAGAAGAACCGGCAGAAGAACTTCCCGGTGAGCAAGAAGAAGAACCGGGACACGTAAAGGGGGAGCCCGGACCTGCCGCAGTCATTCCGGAATCCCGGGTCGGGCCGGTTGATGAACTCCTCCTCGGGCTTGAACCAGAGGAACCGACCGGCCCCAGACCAGAGAAACGTCCTGCCGGCGCTGCACCGACAATGCCGAAAAAACCAGCCGCGGCCACGGCAACAGCGCCACGAAAGCCCGGCTCTTCGAAAAAGACGTTCCTGGTCATCGGGCTCATTGCGGCAGTCATCCTGATTGCCATCGCGATTGTTGCCCTTCTGCCGGTGCTGAACGGTCCCGGTGTGTCAGGGACGAATGCACCCGCCGTGCAGGCAACGCCGGTTGCCACCGCAACACCGTTTGTCACCCCTGAGCCAACGTCTCCCCCTGCACCCGTCGTAACGGAGATTCAATCTCCCGCCCCGGCAGTTCCCGTTGCAACTCCCGCAGCCACTGAAACACCGGAGCAGGTCGATATCCTGCCCCCCCAGTACACGCTTCACTTTGAAGAGTTCAAAGACGTTGTGACCGGGGATGTGACAGTAACTGTCACCGGCCCGTCGCGGAACGTTGTAAAAGATATTGAAGTGACGGTATTCCACCCGGACGGGACAACCGATTCCGACCATCTCCTCCCGTCACAGGGGATGACCGATGTCACCGTAACCGGGACGCGGAGTGCCGAACGGGTCGTGGTGACGGTCCTCTTCTACTCAGGCGAGCGGTACAAGCTGATCGACCGGACCGTCTCCTTCTCACGACGGTCCTGAGGCACCGGGCTCCCATCAGCCACCTCCCTGTTCAGTTGCGGCCCCGCATGGCAAGCCAGAGTGCTCCCGTGGCTGCCGGGAGGAGCGCCCATGCACCGGACGGGGACGCCTTTGTTGTCGTCGGGGTCGGTCGTGCTTCTTCCGGCATCGTGACTTCCGGTATCACGGTCGTAGGTAGTGTTGTCGGCTCTGTTGTCTTGGGAACCGGATTGAGCGGGGCGGCGACAAAGATCGTCTCATCAGGGGTCTCGGACGCACTGTCATCGTGCAGGGAGAGGCCGTACAGGTAGCGCTGATCGGCAACAACAACTTTTGTCCCGTCGCGGCTCATGGCCAGTGTCCGCGGCTGGATGCGGAGATCGAACTGCTTTTTTGTCTGCTCTTTGCCGTGATGGTCGAGGATGATGACGGCCCCGTCATTCACACCCGCGGCAACTACCACTCCGTTTGCTGAGGTTCCTACCGCGTTGGGCCACTGGGCGGTCTTGAAGGTCCAGTGAATCTTCCCGTACCGGTCAAGCCCCCGCACTGCGTTGTCCTGGCTGCCGACTACGATGAACGAACCGTCCTGGCTGCACGCAACATCGTTGATAGCAGCAGTGGATACGTCCACCTGCCAGTTGAGCTCCCCTTCGGGCGTATGCGAGGAGAGACGTCGGCCACCGTACGTGAGGATGGTTGAGCCGTCTGTTGAAATGATAATGTACTCGTCAAGGCTCCCCTCACGCGGGTCGGTCCACAGGGGCGTGAGCGTGGAGGAGTAGTACCGCAGGCCGTTCTCGGTCGCGGCAACAATCAGGTTGCCGGCAGGTGCAATGGCTAATCGTTTTGCGACCTCGGTCTTGTTCCGGTGTAAGAGTTCCCCGTTCCGGTTCCAGGTGATCCAGTTCCCCTTCTCGTCGGTCGTGACAACGAACGCAGCTTTTGGGGCCACTGCCACTGCGCGGACTGCCCCGCCCATGCTCCGCGACCACATCTCCTGGCCGGACCGGTTATAGAGGGTTGCAGTGATACCATCGCTTGTGACCACCCAGTCCCCTTCGGAGCTCATGGAAGTGATGAACCCGGGCTGGCCTCCCCAGCGCATGCTCCCGTTCCAGTTCCGTACCAGGATCTGGCTTCCCCCGGCAGATACCATGGATGCGTCAGGAGTCATCGTGACGCCGGAGAAGACACTTTCGGGAAGGTAGGGGGTCTGTTTCCAGTCGATCCCGATGCTCATGGCTGCCGCATTGCCGACAAGGCTTGTCGCGAGAATGAACAGGGTTGAGAGGACGAGTATCCGAGTGCCCGTGGTCATAATGTATCTGAATGAAACGTATCATCCGCCGGGTTATCATTTGAGTGGAACCCCGGGGTTATACGAATGAAACGGCGGGTTGGTGAAAAAGAGTTATTCGATGATGATCGCCGGCTTGAACGGCAGCGCCGTGAGTGCCTTGACATGGCCGGCCTCTTCTGCCATGACAACGTGGACCGGCACACCGAACTCATGTTCGAGGAATCCCTTTGCCGCATCGAAGACAGCCTTTTCGTTGATCGGGTCCTGCACGAGCGGTGCGACAACGTGCGGGGGCAGGCGGTGGATGAGAGTGGTGCACTGCTTGGTTGTATCGGTGGTCTCCTTGCCGCGTTTCCGCATGGACTCGTCCTTCATGATCTCCTTGATCACGGTGTTCTTGTCTTCGGCCTTTGCGATCGTTCTGAAGATCTGGCGCTTCCATTCGGGGGCAAGGGCGATCGTGATCGCCTTGGGCTGCAGCTGGATCAGCTTCACGATAGACTCGATGTCCTCGACCGTCCGGGCCAGGAGTTCCTCGGCAAGCTCGATCTTCGGGCTCACGAGCTTTGCATCTGCCACCGGCCACGGGGCAAACGAGATTAAGCCCTCGCCTGCGAGTTCTTTCCAGAGGTGCTCGCCCGTGAACGGGATGAACGGCGCAAGGAGCCGGACCCAGACCGAGCAGAGATCGTGGAGCTCGCGGCTGCCGTCGCAGTTTTTCGGGAGGCGCCGGCGGTACCACTTGAGGTCGGTCTCAATCCCGAAGTATGCTTCCTGCAGGGCCTGCCGGGTCTGGAAGTTCTCGAGCGCTTCCGTGGTCTTTGCGATGTGCATCTGGAGACGGCTTTTCAGCCACCGGTCGATATCGTGCGGCTCACCGGCAGCGTCCTTGATCTCCATGACGGTGTTGTAGAACCGCTCGATCTGCTTCTTTGTCGAGAGCACGAGTTCGTTTCTCCAGTCAAAGTCCTGCCACGGCTCGGCGCTGCCCATCAAAAACATCCGGACGGTGTCGCCGCCAAACTCCTTGACGGCGTCTTCCAGGAGGAAGACATTGCCCTTCGAGCTTGACATCTTGGCGCCGTTCAACAGGCCCATGCCGAAGACGACCATGCCCTTTGGCAGCTTGTCCTTCTGCCCGGCAAAGACCGTGCAGTGGTGGAAGAGCTGGAAGGTGAGGTGGTTGGAGATGAGGTCCTTTGCCGAGAACCGGAAGTCGTAGGGGTACCAGTACAGGAATTCCTTTCGCATCGCGTCGAGCTTCTTCTTCTCGGGCAAATCTTCGGATTCTTTCCCGAGGAAGATGTAATCGAAGACCTCGGGGGTGAGGAGCTTTGGCTCGATCTCGCGGATCTTGTGGGCGATCGTATAATACGCCATGTACACGGTCGAGTCCGAGAGCGGTTCGATGAGCTGGGCGGGGTCCCAAGGGAACTTTGTGCCAAGGCCGACACGGCGGGTGCAGGCCCAGTCCTTGAGCCACCAGATGGTGCGGTCGAACTCGGTCCGCACCTCGGTGGGCACGAGTGCCATGGTGTCGAGGTGGTCCTGGACCTCCTGCTTCCATGCCGGGTCGCCGTACTTTAAGAACCACTGGTCGTGGAGGATCTTTACACGGACGCGGTTGCCGCACCGGCAGACAACCGGTCGCTGGTCGAACTCGTACATCACGACCGAGTCGTACTTCTGCTGCATCAGTTCGGCAACTTCCTCGCGGGCAACCCGCACGGGCTTGCCGCCGTACTTATCGAAGAGTTTTCCCTTGGAAAATTCGGCGGAGTAGATCTCCTGCGTGAGCGCGTCCATCCGGCTGTCCATCTGATTCTGTATACCAGCCTTCTCGACCGCGTACTGCGCCGGGATTTCCCCGTAGCCTTCGACCCTGATGAGCGGAATGGGTTTGATCTCCATGTACTGCCCCTTCTGCTGGAGGTCGCGGAGGGCGATGTAATCGAACGGTGCGTGGGCGGGGACGCTCATCACCATGCCGGATGCCATGTCGGGGTCAACGAACGGCGCCGGCAGGATCGGGACCTCGCCGCAGAGCGGGTGGCTGACCTTTTTGCCAACGAGATCGCTTCCCCTGATCTCGCCTGTGACTTCGACCGTGTGGTCCTGGAGGGCAAGTTTCTCGGCTGCCTCTTTCGAGACGATCCATGGCTTTCCGTCGAGCCTGATCTTCGCGTACGTGACGTCAGGGTTGGCCCAGAGGTTCGTGACGCCGTGGATGGTCTCGGGCCGGAGGGTTGCGCAGGGAATGAACGCATCGCCGAACCGGAACATGACGAGCGTGAACTTGATCACTTCGGCCTTGTCGCCTTCCAGGAGATCGTGATCGCCAACCGGGTTCTCGTCAACGGTACAGTACCGGACCGGGTGGGCGCCCTTGATGACATGGCCTGCATCGTACAGGTGCTTCCACTGCCACTCGATAAACTTCGAGTACGTCGGATCCACCGTGATGAACCGGCGCCGCCAGTCGATCGAGAGGCCGCAGGAAGTCATGACCCGCTGGTACTCGTCCGCGAAGTGCCTGACGATGGTTAAGGGGTCGGTGAACTTGTCGAGGATGTTCTGCGGCACGCGGTACAGGTCGCGGTACAGCCGGATGGTCTTCTCATCCTTGTTTGCGATCCGTTTGGAGATGCCCACCACGGGCGCTCCCGTGACATGGAAGGCCATCGGGAAGAGCACCTGCTTTTGCCGCATGCGCCAGAAGCGTGCGACAACGTCCGGCACAATGTATGTCCGGCCGTGCCCCACGTGCATGGCCCCGCTCGGGTACGGGAAGGCTACGTTCAGGTAATACTTTTCCAGATCTGACGGGTTGGACTCAAAGGCATGGGTCCACATCTCGTGTGCCTCTTCTTCAAAGGCGGAAAGATTGAACTGGCTCACGTTATGCACCTGCTCCCGGTGATTATACCGGTCTCAGCTTGATGACTTCGTTGTTCGTGTGGCGCCGGAGCATCTCCTGCGCAATGCTTGAATTCCTGGCAAGGTGGATCTCGCCCTGCTCGTTGACGGTGGCGGTGAAGAGGTACTCTTTCCCGGCAAAGACGTCCACGATCTTGCCGCTCTCGGACGGGGCAATGATCGTGAGCTGCTTCTTGTCGGTCTGGATCTTTATCCCGCCTCCGAGGTTGTACTCCTCCTCGCTCTTTTGTGCCTGCACCTGCTGGCGTTCGAACTCGGACCGGGGCTTGATGTCGATCCCGATGCCGAGCTTGTTCACGATGGCCGAGACGTTCTTTCCGCCCTTGCCGATGGCAGCAGGCACGTCCTTGTCATCGATATACACAACGGCTTTTGTGTCGCTCATCATCTGGACGTCCACAAAGCCATCGGTGTAACGCCCGATCTCGCGCTGGATCTCCTTCTCGGAGAGTTTCCAGCCGGGCCGGTCGTCGCTTTCCTTCCGTGCGGGTTCGGGAGCGGGGGCCGGTTTTGCAACGGGAGCCGGAGCGACCGGCTGGGCCGCGAACTGGACCGGTGCCGGTGCGGGCTTTGCAGCAGGGGCGTTCCGTCCCGCCATCACCGGCATCACGATGGTCTCGCCATCGTACCGGAAGATGTCGAGCACGAGTTCGCCCGTCTCGTGGTCAGTGACCGTGGTCACGGGCCGGATATGCACCTCGTCTCCCATGCCCTCGGGGACCTTGATGGTGAACCCGACATCGTAGACCCGCGTAATGACACCCTGTTTTACGAATACGATCGTGTTGACGATCTGCGAGAGGACCGAGAAGTCCACGCGGTTACTGAAGCGCTGGACCGCGTCCTGCACGCCGTTTGCGTGGATGACCCCGATCATGCCGAGGCCCGCAAGGCGCATGTCCGCGTAGGTTGCAAAGTCCTCGGTGTTCCGGAGCTCGTCGAAGATGACGAAGTCGGGCCGGACCAGCATCAGGATGTCGGCCGTTGCCTGCATGGAGCCGTCGAGCATCGTGTACTGCGTGATCTGGTCGGGCACCTGGAGTTCGCGGGGGGCTTCCATGGTTTTGACGACAAAGCCACTGTCAGAGAGATAGGTCGCAAGGCTCTGGGCGAGTGTGGTCTTGCCGCCACCCGGAGCGCCGATGATGAGCATGCCCCGCTTCTCGTTCGTGATCCTTTTCGTGATGATGTCGGACTTGGTGTAGTCTTTCAGGGTCACGTCAACGATCGGGCGGACGGCGGTTATCTCCATGCCGTCCGAGAAGGGCCGCCGTGCAATCGCGATCCGCATGGAGCCGATCTGCACAACCGTGATGCCCCGCTTCTCGATCTCGATGAAGCCGTCCGGGTCGCGCTTGGCCCGCTCCAGGATCTCCTGCGCGAGCATGCGGAGCTCGTACTCGCTTGTCGGTGCCTCGCGGATCTTCACGAGTTTCATGTCGTTGATGGAGCCCTTCTTGGCCATCGGGCTGATCCGCTCTTTTAAGAACACCGCGATGGTGTGCTCGTCAAAGAACTGGTCGATGGCAAGCGGGACAAAATCGGTCACCTGCGGTTTTAAGTAGATGACGTCAAGCCCCTTTGCCCGGGCAACCTCGGCCTGGACATTGTCGCTCGTGATGAACCGCGCCTTGTTCTCAATCGCGATGTTCCGGATCATCGCGTCGATCTCGCCGCCGCTTGCAAGCTTCACCTGCTCGAGCGAAGGCCGTACACCGGAGAATTTCAGTTCAATCGTTTTCTCTTCTGCCAGTTTGCAGAGCGACTGGAGCTCGCCGAGCCCCGAGAACCCGATCTCGCGCCCGTTGTTTGCCTGGGCCTCGAGTTCCGCCACCACGGCTTCCGGCACGATTATTGTTGCACCCTTGTATTCACCGGCCTGTATCATCGAAGTGATGCGCCCGTCGATAAGGACGCTCGTATCTGGTACTAAAATCATATGATATCCTCTTGTATGGTCTTCTATGGTATGCTATCATATTCTCTCGGGGACGCGCAGCACGCATCCCGGCTCTTCCTTGCATCCCACACCTATCGGGGCGGACGCACAGCTATTCAACGATGGGACATCGTTGATAGTGTATCATATGTGACCAGCAAGTTTATTAAGAATATGGGATTGCGCCGATGGAGGTGCGGTCCCGAACTAAGAGAAGAACGCGAAGTGTTCTTCGATTTGGTGAGGGGAGCATCCGGATGTGCACCATTCGTGCTTAAGTCATGAGCCTTGACAAACATGCTGAATGTATTCTTCTTGGATTTGAGTGAGGGAGAAATGCGGGATAAAATATTTCGTCAGAGTTGGACTATATGAAATATATTAGTCATGCCATTAGCAGCTCTTGTTAACGGTAAAAAGCAAATTGGGATGGATATTCCGTTAGATGAGTGGAAGATAATGCAAGAACAACATCGAAAAGGAACACTCTCCATTCGGATGATTGGATGCAATCAGCCCGGGCATATGGTAAGAAAAAAAGGATTACAATTTTTTCGACATGCACCAAACTCAATACCGTGTGATTGTGAGCGGGGGGAAACCGAACATCATCTCAGACTCAAATATCAGATTTATCATCTTTGTAAGTCTTATGGATGGGAGGCAGATACCGAATTCAATTCTCCCGATGGTTCGTGGAGAGCAGATGTTCTATCGTGGAAAAATGATCGAAAGGTTGCATTTGAGATCCAGTGGAGTCCGATTTTATTAGATGAGTTGAAAAACCGGGATCAAAAATATTCTAAAAAATCGATTGAGTCTTATTGGTTGCTTCGAAAATTGCCTAATGATTGGCACTTAGGATATATGGAGAAATATGGTGATTTAACACTCGCAGAGATTGATGAAATCGAACATACTAAAGAGCTGAAACGGGAGAACGCAATTTTTCAGTCTCACAAACTTAAGCAAGAAATTCGTTTTTTCACTTATCATAAAATAATGATGCGGGAATTCTCTCATGAATTGGATATACCCATGTGGGTTTTAACAATTCTGACAGAAGATTATTCTTATATTCTCAAAAATGGTGAAAATGATATCAATTGTGATATCGAAAAAAGAAAACTGGATAAAGAAAAAATCCAATCTTTCAGAATATTCGTAAATCAGCTCGGTTCATTGAAAGCCGGATTAAAATATTATCAAAAAAGAATAAAAAAGTGTAATCTCTTTTTTGAGGTCTATTCTAACTACATCAACGAAGAAACAATGAATGAGATAAAACTAATCCGTGATGATATTGAAAGTCTTGGAAATGAAATTTCTCTTTTGGAATTAGATTTACGTAAATACATCATTCCCAGCGATGCTGAAATTCTTGAAATGAGTACGCGAAAAGATAAAATTTTAAGTTTGAACAGGACATTTGTGGGCACCTTAGAAAAATACGAATGGATAATGCAAGATAATGAGAATTATAAACGGTTTAAGAGATTGGAGGCAGAAAAGAAAAGAATTCGAAAATACGAAATACTTGAACCAGTGTCTCTCCAAGAAGAGATTCAAACTCAGTTGTCAAAATTTTGTTAGGTCAAGTGTTCAATTGCAATCATGATTGCGATGATTTTTTCCTTCAAACCTTTAAGAATTAACAGAATAGGGCCGAAAAAATCTTTCCCCCTCGTGTCCCGCACACAAATCCGTGTTAGGGCATCCCACTACATTAGGGGCCTTTTCTCTAAAATAGATACGAACTCCCTAAATCCAATCTCTCCGTAAATCGCTCCGTTTTCGATTCCGGGCTCATTTTGAAAAACCGATTATCTGATACTCGCATTTTTTTGCGAATTACAGCGCTTCATTTTTAAAATATCTAAAAATTGAGAATATTTTTCCCAACGGAGCCGATATCGTGGTCTAAAAATCAACTAAGTATTGCCTTTCCAGCAATGGGCGACCATTTTTTCCTGACAGGAGCACGTGAAATGAACCGGGAGAGGTTTGTCATACGGGCCGCTCCGACGGAGAGTGGCCAGTCTGCATCGGAGTCGGCAAGGCTCTTCAGCCTCCTCCACCACTACTCCCGCTTCGGCACCGATCGCCTGTCCCAACCTGCGCATACCTGCCTGTCATTTCCCGACGTAATGTCAGCATAATTCCCCGCCAACTGGCTGCTTTTTCCGAAATGTCGAACCCTGAAAGGGTGAGACACGAGAAGACATCAGTCTTCGAGTTCTGCCTGCCCCCCCTCCCCTCTACACCAATCCGGGTCCCCTGCGGCCTCGGTCTGGCGCTGCCCACACCGCCTCTCCCCTTCACGCTGCCGGTTGATGATAAAGCCCTTACGCATGCGTCAGGAAAACCGGGTGATGATTTTTGTCTGAAAGATGGAACAGGAGGGAACTGCGAGCTGGCAGGATACCCCTGCTCACGCATTTTCCCGGAGCAGCACCTTCACGGCATCCGCAAGCGGAGCGAGATCGTGCCTGCTCGTCTCCCAGATGATCGCTGGGCTGATCATGAAATAGCCGTGCACCATCTTGTCCCGCATTCCCGCGAACTCTTTCCAGGGAACCTCCGGGTGGCGATCGATAACCTCTTGCGGGATCTTTTTTATGGCCTCCCCGATTACGACAAAATTGAGAATGATTGCCTCGCGGGTTTTCCGGTCAACGAGCAGTTGCTCGTATGTCATGTCCTTTGTGTAGGACTGGATCGCAGAGACAGCATCGTCAATGTCCGTAAGGTAGAGTTTCACCTCACGCTTAGACATAGATGACCTCGGCGAGTATATCCTGCCGGATCACCGGTTTTAAGGAATCTGAAGTCACCAGATCCACCTGCGTTCCGAGTTTCTCGGAAAGGAAATTTTCAAGCCGCATGAAGGTGACAAACCCCACCGGCTTTGAGAACTCCACCAGCAGATCGATATCGCTTGTGCCCGTTTGTTCATCGCGGGCAACTGAGCCAAACACCCCGATTGTCTTGACCGAATACTCTCTTGCAACATCTCCTTTGAGTTTTTTTAAGGAGGAGAGAATATCCTGCCGGGTGTATCGCATGATGGTACCTATGTAACAGTGGGTGATGAACTATTAATAAATATTTTACGAGGATGTGTCCGCGAGACCCTCAGGCCCGGCCTTGCCCACACCCCATGTACAAACCCCGGCAGTTTTACTCAGTGTTCCCAAGATCTCAAACAATACGCGTTTTCCCGCTAATCTGACGATTTTACAGGGATTTATAAAACGGTAATATACGCTTTCCTTTGGCCGATTGCCTCTTCCCCTGTCCCTTACCTGTGCCAGGGCGACTTTTGCAAGTCGAAGAACGCGTTTCGCGTTCTTCTCCAGCTCATACTACCCTTAAGGTAGTATTTCGCTTCTGGAAAGCGCCTAAAGAGACACGTGTTCCGGGCGGGAATTTGACTTATTTCGGTGATATTGGGGTGAAATGGGGGTTTCCGGAAATGTGAGACATGGAAAATCGCGAATAAGGCAGAAAAATGGTGGGGGGAGGGGGGATCCGGGGCAGAAATGGGCCCGGATGGGATCACCTCAGTTATGGAGGTGTGTCCAGCCTCTCACCTACCCCACCGGTATATCAGTTGAGATCCCGGTATCCGTCTTTCCTTCAATACTTTCGGCAACGCCCGGGTTGTTCTGCTTGAACACTTTCATCCATGCCTTCATGGCTTCACGGTCATTTGCTGCGAGTGCTGCCTGCACACCGCTGATGTCATAGCCCGACTCGCCGAGTTTCGCGCTGACCTCTTCGACCGGCATGCGGTCCGGCTTTTCCAGCCCGGACTTCTGCTTGTGCGCCGTTACGTTGCCGTTTTGGATTTTCTCAACGGGTTTCTGTCCGGTCACGTTGCCGGCGTTCTGCTTTCCGCCCGGACCCTTCTTTGTTGTATTGCCCTGCAGGCCGGTCTTATTGGTACCTGGCTGCTGGCTCACCAGCTGCTGGGCCGCAATCCATGCGGACATCTGCGTGCGGTCATAGGATCCCACGCCAAAGAGGAAGTCCGAGGGGACATTCTGCGGGTAGGAGATCTGCTGCGAGTACAGGTACGCACCGCTGCAGGTGTAGCCGTCGAGATTCCGGAGGGCAGTCATCTTCTGCTTCTGGTCGCTTGTCAGGGTCTGGCCTACTTCTGCGAAGTGCGTTGCGTACCAGTACGAGATCTCGCCGTCGAGTTCGCCATAGCGTTCTGAGAGGCTTCTGACCGTAGTCTCATCGATCGTCTCTCCACTCAGCGCCTTCCGGAACTCGGTTGCGATCGCGGTCCTCGTTGCAACAATCTCGTTCAGGTCCGCACGCTGGAGGTCGACAAGGCCGGTGATTTCGGATCGCTGGGTGTCGGTGAGCAGCGCGAGGAATGCCTCGCCGGAGTCACCGGTCAGGGTCGTGCTGATGGAATAACCTGCATTGCCCATGGCCGGGCGGTCCTTCATGTAGAACGAGCCGAAGTAGGTTCCCTGGCGCTCGGGACAGAAGTAGACATCCCTGTCAACCGATCCCGCATACCACGCAAACATCTCGCTTGCATAGGTGCGCATCGCAACCGAACTGCCCTGCCCGCTGCTCTTCAGCGCTGCGGAGGCATCGACACCCGGCATGTCGGCCATACCTTTGGTTGCCATCGTGTCAAGGTATGCCCGCTGGCTCTCGTTCAGGGACCGGATCACACTCGCATAGGTCTTTGCCCGGGCAATGCTGATGCTTGCATCAACATCGTACAGCTGCGCCGAATAGGCTTTGACCGCTGCCTGATCAAGGCCGCTGCTGCCGGATGGGATATTGCCCTCCAGCTGGGCACGGAACGCTTTCATCAGCGGGTACCGCATCAGGGCGTACTGCGTGGTGAGCGGTGCCTCGGTTGTTGCAAGCGCAGAAAACTGCGCCCGCTGGTCATCGTTCAGGATATACAATACATTATCCGAGATCCGGGTCACGAAGTCCGTGTTGTGTCCCATCTGCGTTGCATCATTGTCCCGCAGGTACTGGAAGCCGGCATAGTCGGCAACCTTGCCGGGCGGGATGAATGTGTCGCTGCACGAATCGCCGGATAAAAAGGCAAGCGCGTCGAATGCAATCGTTGCCTGCTGCCCGCGGTCGGACAGCGTCTGTTCCATTGTGTACTGCTGGCCTGCTGCACTTGCTGCCCCCACGGCAAGTGCCATGAGGCAGATTGCGACAGCAAAAAAGCCGGCAATGGTTCCTGTTCTCATTCTGGTATCTCCTTTCTGGTGTTACCCATGGGTTGTCAAACGGGTTTACCGGAAAAGGAGATAAGGAAATTCCGGAATCAGGCCCGTATTATACCCAAATTACGCCGTAGTCCGGCCAAAAAATTATTCAAGGCTGATCCGGATGAGGATGACCAGCGCTATCGTTGTGCAGAGGTCGGGGATGATCTGGAAGAGGCCGATGTCACCGGTCCGGCCACCAACGAGGCTGATGATGAGCGGGCAGGAGGTGACCGCGTACATCCCCAGGGCGAAGATGACCGCCATCAGGCCGAGGGTGAAGGAACTCTTCATCCGCCGGTAGATGCCGGCATAGATGATAAAGAGCGGGATGATGAGGCCGATGTTGATGAACGAGATCACGGTCTTGAGCTGCTTTGCCTCCTCTTTTGCCGGCTGCTGCTGGGGCGGGTTCTGGGTTTTGTCGTTGACCGGGTGCGGTGCCTGCACAAAGACCGGTATTGTGAGACTGAGGATTATCAGCAGGATCACCGATATGAGGATGATCCAGATAAGGTTCTTCTTCTCCATTTCTCTTACTCCTCCTGTGCTTCCCCGGGGATATCGACCTGCTTCCAGATCGCAAGGAAGTCATCAAAACTGGTTTTCATCGTCTCCGACAGGAAATACATGGTCCCGTAATCCTCACCTGTCGCGGTGATCACGTGGTGTTTTTTCAGGACATCGAGATGGTGGCGGACGGTCTTGTAATCAAGGCCGGATAGCTGCGTCAGCTGGTTGGCATTGTACGGCCGCTTCTGGAGCGCCATGATGATGCGGGCACGGTTCAGTCCGCCTCTCGACCCGGCGATCAGCCACCAGAGTATCTGTTTCACGAGGTTTCTCCCATGTCCCGGATAGATATTCTGTAGCAGTGTTTTTGGTTAAAAAGAGATGGTATATGGGAGGATCCGGAGCTGAAACAGGAGGCCGATATAGATCCTGTTGTCTTAATAAACCTCGTCGTGGGGGCCAAACTTCAACAGTAGCAGTGCTTACCGTAGGCGAGGAACCCATCACGATGACAATAAGACCTTCCATGTGCTTTAAAGCAATACAAAAGATCAAATCCGCTTACACCGGAAGCCCTGCCCGGCCGGTGACTCCCGGGGTTTCCATTGCCAACAAGAAGAGGGGTTATCGGGGAGCTTCCCCGGTTTGTCTCTCTTCCGTTACAAAAAGTTCATCGGTGCAACTGCCTGCTGGTTCGGCGCCACGGCCATGAAATAGATCACAAGCGTTGCCAGCAGGGCAACGACTGCAAGGAAGATCATAAACTTTACCAGGTTCCCGACTGCATCACTGGATTTTACGTCACTCATCACCAAACCTCCATCACACACTCGCGTGATACTCTCCACTTGGATGATGGGACGATAAACCTTGCGTGCGGGAGAGCAACGGTAAGGATCGGAAAACCGGTGAAAAGGACCAGGACGGTTTTTCCAACAAAAAGATGCCGGGATAGTCTCCGGTTACTTGTGGATGGCAGGCGGATTCTTGAGCACAGGCTCAAAGGCCTTGTTCATGTCTTTCACGTAACTGGTGTTCGAGAGTCCCAGCAGGTTCATCGTGTCATTGAAGAATCCGATGAGAGCCCGGCTGCAGGCGTTCAGCCACTCGACCATCTCCCCCATGGACTCCTGCGAGCCGAGCAGGGCTGTGCCCTTTTCCGGTACTTCGAGGCTCAGGTTCTGCGCATTCCGCAGCAGTTCGTCCTCGGACAGGTCTGCGGCCTGAACGGGAGAGAGGAAAAAAACAGGTACAACAACAAAAACAATCAGGAGGACAGGGCGGCAGTTCATAGCGGATCACGGAGGGATTCTGGTAAAACCCAGTCGGCGTGACGGACGAAAAAGATTCTGAAATGCACCAGGGCCGCGGGCAACTGCTGGATCTGGTCCG
>Ga0302250_1001494_pt1 | contig 17315 bp, 17 predicted proteins | sample AAG_RA_Asp_MG_FD_193536 | JGI IMG/M metagenome (GOLD analysis project Ga0302250, IMG submission 193536) | Enriched activated sludge microbial communities from anaerobic digester in WTTP, New Holstein, Wisconsin, United States - AAG_RA_Asp | ecosystem: Engineered > Bioreactor > Anaerobic >... | reverse complement strand
CAAGAACTGGTCGGAATACCCACTGCAGCCGAACCCGCAATGATTCGGAGGGTGTACAGAAGTGACAGTGTGAGCACGTCAATCAACACGTACGACTTCAGCATCCAACTGTACACACTGGTCAGCACGAGGTAGAGAAGCAGAAGAAGAAAGAAACCCTTCGTCACGAAGGCACTCATGAAGAAGCCTGTAGCAATTGCCACCAACGCGACAGTTAGACCAAGACGGATTGGCAATTTAGCGCTCGCAAAAGGACGATGTCGCTTGCGTGGGTGCGCTCTATCACTCTGTAAGTCCCACAAATCGTTTAGTACATACGTACCTGAGGCAGAGAACGAAAACGCCAGAAATGCAACAACAAGCGTTGCGAATTTGCCGATATCCAGGAGAGAGAAAGCGGTTAGAAGCGGGACGAAGAGGAGGAGGTTCTTGAGCCATTGATATACCCGTAACGCACGCAGCCAAACCGCTAACCCAGCAGTCTCGCTCGGAAATTCGAGCGCCACATTGTTATTCCGCCTAACTTCATTACGCACATCGGCGGAAGCGCCGACCAGTATTGCTGAGGAAGCTGCTTTCCAAATCGGAATGTCGGCTTTACTGTCGCCTGCATAAGCGAAATTATTCCCAACATGTTCACGAATTGATTCGAGCTTTGCAGTCCCTTTGAGATTTCTGCCACGCGATGTGGCCAAAACGTCGTCAAACAAGCCAAGATGTGCAGCAACTTTTTCTGCGATTGAGGAGTGTGCAGCGGTCGCAAGAACTATTTGACGCCCCTTTCCCTTTTCTGCGTACAAGTAGTCAAGGAAATCCTGACGGTATGGCAGCGTCGTCGGGTCAATGTCGGCATTGACAGCAACTTCATCTTTAAATGCAGCCTTCCCTTCTAACAAAGCATGGCCCAGCCTAAACAGCGAAATCGGTGACCGTTTGAGTAGCTGAAGCAAGGACTCGTGCAGTGTGTCGGTAGGTGTCAAGGTGCCATCAAGGTCGACGACCAGAGGAGCGGCTGATGTTGGATTCATGTCCGATGAATGAATCAGAAGAGTCTGACTACTTTATTGTGTTGGTATTACACGCTCGAGCCGAAACAACCAAGAGGCGCCTAAAAGGCTTTGTCTTTTCGCTCTCAACGAAAGCGAACACACCAAAGTCATATGCTAATCAGCATAGTCAGTTACCCACACTGTAAGTGAGGAATATTTAACGCTTTCAGGAAAATACGATCTGCAATGTGGCAAAAAGAGAACATTCTTAACCATGTATTAGCTGGAATTTCGCCCCCGTACCTTCGCTAGGAGGAGATACGCCACATCTGCCGTACGATTTTTTTGCCATCCCTCACTTGAAAGGAGCCGCCTATTGCCCAAATCCCGTCGCACCACCCGTAACCACCGCACAGTACGCCCCCTATCCCACAAATCCCTCCCCGTCATCGAGAAAGCCGCCACCGGCCTCTTCCACTGGGTGACCACGGACCATTCCGGTCTCAGCCAATCCCTCAGCGCCATGCCCTCCATGGGCTTCATCGACTGTCTGAAGTACACCCTCTGTCGCCTCCTGATCGCTATCTTCTGTTCGGTTCTGTCAGGAATCCTGATGTTCATCCTTGTGGCCTACGTCGTGCCGTACCTGCTCATCGGTGCCATTACATGGTGAGTTCTCCGATCTGCAGGTAACACCCATCACCGTCATCCCCCAGTAACTCGTCGCACCCGTCTCATCCGTCAGCCCCGTTGGCCGCTCTGGTCCTCGGGGCTTTTTCTTTTGCATTCCCACGAAAGGAGTCCGTCATGTTCGCCCCCGGTATCACCTCGCAGTTCCCGACCGATCTCACGCCGCGCCGACACGGGCGGACGAGGTCACCGTATCCCATCCCGTGTCACCCATTCATGGAGGAACACCATGCTTATCCTGCGTGATCCCGAGTCTGTTGCCTGTATTGCCGATGGAGATGTTCGTGATTTGGTGGAGCAGCGTTTCATGGACCTGTCCGCTGACGACGACTACGACCCGGATATCAATGGCTACTTCATCGTTGTCGAGCCATTCGATGGCGTTGATGCTGTGGAATCCGAAAGTGGGTGTCCGATCCTGCACAGCTATCTCGGCAATGCTCGTTTCGGTGATCCGCGATTCACACCGGTATTTGAAGTTCTGGAAGAGCACGCTGCGTGTTACGAGATGGTGTTCGTACCGAGTGACGGTGACTTCGGAATCGTGATCATCATCCCCAAGCAGGACGGGGTTGATCCCGAGCTGCTGTCCTTATGTGCTGAATATGCGGAACCGGCACCGTAGGTTTCTCCGTGTAATCGGTCGCTCCATCCACGTTTCATACCCCAACCCCTTCGTCGTTATTTCCCCACCTTCGCCACCCTGGCCTTCCCGGTCTCGGTGGCTTTTTCTTTTTCTGGAGGTTGTATGCATGAACGTCCTTTTCGCCAACCAATTGATGCCGTCGTCGCTGAACTGGTGCAGAGACTCGATACCCCTCAACAGGAGGATTTCGAGGAAAGGGCCGGCGTTCTGGAATTCGAGGCCTTACAACCGCGCAACCATGCCGAAAGTCTGGCCTTGCTTGATGTGTTCCGGCGACATCCAGATGTTCTGACTGGTGTCACGGTGCTGCAAATCGAACTGGACGGTGAAACACAGTGGTTGCTCACGACCGATGTGGATTTTGCTCGCCGGTATCTGGCCGATGTTGGCGCCAAGGAAATCGGAGTGCTCAGTCTGGCAGAGGTGATCCACAGGCAGTACGGCGGGATTGCCTTGCTCACAACGCTGGGGTAACGACTTCCTCCGTTTCGGGCTGCGCAAATCGAAGCATCTTATATAGGAGGGTCGTTTCTCCTGCATTCAATTCACACTTTCAAGGAGTCATTGATGAAGAAAATCGTAGTACCCAAGCCAGTACCAGCAGACAAAGCAGTTCCCGATACGGAGCTTTCCGTTCGCGTTCTGAAGTCCGCCACCTGTCCGACACTCTCGGGGAGATCAACATTGACCTATGAGATTGGCTGCACCTCCGATTCGGTCAGTGTAATTCGCTTGAAGTCGAACACCGGGGGCGGGATCTTCAACCAGGACTGGATCGAGTTATCGGTGATCCGTTCGTTGCTTGACGAACACCCGGAGGACACGCAGGTCACGTCCAATCTCCTGTTCCAACTCTTCACGGGTAAATCTGCCAACAATCAGGCCTTCCTGAGTGCTGTCTTGATCGCGGAGGGCCTGGTAGTAGGGAGTGTTGGAAAGCCTGTCATCTATCACAAGGGTGATACAGGGAAATTCTTTGCTGAGGTGGATGCACTGATGGCTGCATCGGGGGATGTAAGTAGTCACCCCGCAGATGAAACGGATAGCCAGGCCAAGCCAAGCCCCCGAAAGAAGTCGCCGGAAAAGATCCCGGAGTAGTCCATGCGTTGTTTCCCGTCCATTTACCGAAAGGAGGCTGGATGATTTTGACGATGAGTTTGCTGATTACCACCTTGGTTTGCCTTGCTTTTATCCCCACTCGGGCCGTCGGAATCGTCGGCCTTTTTCTTTTGCTGAACACGCACTTCTATTTCACCGTAACTTCATTACTGGTGGGTGGGGTCGCGTTCAACATCTATCAACACTATCGAAGGAGAAATTATTAGATGGATTGCCAATGTCATATCATGAAAGCGATCGATGCCGTGCTTGCGTGGGATGTCTCCGATGAGACGTTGCCCGATGCGCTTCAGGCACAGGCCCGGTTTCTGACCCGTAGCTTTTCGGATTAGAGGCGCGCACAACCAATGAGCAGGCTCCAGGTTTGTCACCGTTGCGGAAAATCAGTTTTCGAATTCGACAAACCTGCCCTGCCGAAGTCGTTGCGGGGCATGGAAAGCTGCCAGTTTTGCCTCAAATAAAGGCGGAGTGGTCGGGGGCGGGTGGGTGGGGGGGGTAGCACCAAATGTCACACCCTCTCCGCGCTGTAGGTAAACCGAAATACAATTCATGGTATTCAAATCAAGATCCATTCGTAAGGTTAGGCCATGGGTAGTTTTCCCCGTCGAACATTCGTTTCTGTCGATGAAGCAGTAGCTATTCTACTCAAGAGGCTTAATGGCCCCTGTGAGTTTGATATTGCCCCTGATGAGGCGACCTCCGACGATCTGGAAGAGGCCTGTTCATACGAATACTCCTTGCGAGAAGATTTGGAACACGAGAAAGACGAACTGCTTGAGGCACTTGGTAATGCAAAGCAGGAGCAAGACTCCGAAAAGGTGAAGGCGGCACGTGAGGCGTTAAAGCGACACACAGAAGTCGAAAAGTTGGCCTATAAATACCAATGCTATATCGAGGATGAGCTATCGAAGGGTGACGATTCTGCTCTCCGAACGACCGATTCCGGGGGAGGTGTCGAACGCATCTGGATTATGCTCCCAAGTCTTGACAATTGGGCGCTAAGCAAGGGGTTTCGGGGCAGTGTTTTTTGTTCCTCTCACGACGCCCGCCCGTCCTCGAAGGAGCTTAACGACAGCGAGACACTGAGCAGTAAAGATCGACAAGAGGGACCAGCACCTAAAGGGGGCTTAAGTAGAACGAGAGCAGAAAATTTGTACCTCAGCTACGCGTTTTTGATTGAAGAATTTATCAAGTGCAAAGTTGGTTTGGCATATTCCCATGAGGATGGACGCCCAAATGTGTCTAGGATTGCGAGCCACCTCTTCGAACAGACCAAAGTGGCTGCTGGAGGTCAGGAAATAGATGGAGTTCGTTTCGAAAGTATAGAAAATCACATTAAAGAAGCATTTAGAGTGAAGAAACTCCGGATACCTCCTAAGCGACCGTAATTTACTTTTTACTTTTGGTAGAAAAATTTATTACCAGACCAGAATTGAGAAAGTGACGGCTCCCTAATCAAACCTTCAACGGAGGATAGATGGAGTCGCCACAAAGCACGAAGCACCTGACAGTACCGCCCCTCAAAGAAAGTGTCCCAGCCGAGGCTGTGAAATCGACGGCAGGATTTGCGGTCCCGGTGGCTGGAGGAGGGAATCACGCGTTAGCCACTGATTCTGTCGATTTCATCAACCCGAAGCCAATTCCTCCTGACTCTTTTCCAGATGCCCCGATCGGTGACAGTAAGCTCCTGCCCGCAACGATCGCCAATGTTCGACACCTGCTCCAGTCGTACCGCATCACGGTTCAGTACGACGAGATCAAGAAAAGAATGACGATCCGTATTCCGGGGTATGCGGGGGCTCCGGACAATGCAGATGAAGTTGCGGTTGCCCATATATACAGCCTTGCCAACCTCAATGGCCTTTCCACAAATCAACTCCTGAACTATGTCTCTGCGATCGGGGACGCGAACCGAATCAATCGAGTCGCCAACTGGATTGAATGTAAGCAGTGGGATGGGCAAGATCGCTTGCCGGCGTTTTACGATACCTTGGAACACCGCCCGGATTTTTCGCAGCAACTAAAGGAAATTTTGATGTACCGGTGGTTGCTGAGCGCTGTAGCTGCCGTCATGAAGCCCAGCGGTTTTAGAAATCGCGGTGTTTTGACGATTCAAGGGCCTCAATCGATTGGTAAAACCACTTGGATCAGCAATCTGGTGTCCGATGATCTATTGCGTGACGATTTCGTGAAGCTAGATCATCACCTTGATGCGGGGAATAAGGACTCGCTTCTAACCGCCATTGCTCACTGGATTGTCGAGATTGGCGAACTCGATAGCAGTTTCAAAAAGGACATCGCTCGTCTCAAAGGATTTCTGACAACCGACAGAGACAAGGTTCGTCGCCCCTACGGACGGACTGACTCCGAGTATCCACGCCGCACCGTCTTTTGTGCAACGGTCAATGACCAGAGCTTTCTGATCGATTCCACGGGCAATACCCGCTGGTGGACGATCCCGGTAACGGCGGTCAACCACACACATCGCATCGATATGCAGCAACTCTTTGCCCAGGTCGCGATTGATTTCCGTAACGGTGAGCAGTGGTGGCTGACGCAGGCAGAAGAAGCCTGCCTAGAGTCATACAACGCCAATCATCGGGTCATTACGGCCATCGGTGAACGCGTACTCGGCGCACTGGATCTAAGCCGTGTCGGTGCTCCCGACCTGCCCGCAATGACCCCGACCGAGTTGCTGGGCAAGATCGGCGTCAACAATCCGAGCAATACAAATTGTAAGGACTGTGCCGCTGTTCTCCGCGAACATCTGGGGGACTCCAAGCGGATCAACGGACTGAATAAATGGCGTGTTCCCTTAAAGCAGGAGACGTGGGCAGCAAATCTGAGACCCAATCAGAGGCCCGATGATAGGTTTTGATTTTTCCGTATAGACGCCTTACGGTTGCCTCCTTCCCCCTGCTCCCCCTCGCGTTGCCCTTGCAGCGTCATTAACTTTCATAAGGTTACTCTCAGGGGGAGGGAGGGGTAGCAGCATTAATAAGAACATGTGCTGCTGGGGGTAAATAGCCGTGCCGGCCGACGCCCGGAATCTTCGGCCACGTGCTACCCCACCCACCATCGGGTCGCCCCGCAAACCGCCCCTCACGTGGAGTCTCCTACCGATGTGAGCGGGCCGTGGGGTGATCCCCTCCGCCTCGCCTATGTGGCCGCAGGGCGTGGTGCTCTCGGCAGTACCTCGCTCGACCCCTCGCGGCGAGATTCCTGTGCTGTTCCAGAACTCACAAGAAACCTAACGGCGATCGCGCCCTCGCTCGATTGTGTCCGCCGGCAAGTTGCTCTGTGATGTATGCGAATGGCAAATTTACTTTTTACTTTTGGTAGAAATATTTATTACCTCTTGCCGCTTGCGAGACTCCTTTTGCCGACACAAGACAAGGAGGACGAATACAAAACACTCGCGACATCCCGAATCTCCCTTCCAGTCACAAACACGCGTTGCCTTACTGATCACACCGCAGGCAGGCGCAAATCAGAAGAAAGGAATATAGAAATGACCAACTTCGCCACAGTAATTACATCGGACGCTTCCACCCCTCTTACCTGCAACGGGTTCTTTGACGATGATGCCCCCGCAGGACAAGGTACCTCCTACTACATCATCAGGGAACGCTTGGTTCCCGCCGCATTTATCGATCAACTTGCTGCTCATCTCGTCGATGTCGTGTTCGATCACGATGAGGTGATCTCGCCGCGTGAGGTTTGTGGCGAGGACTTCTGGGAGGCGCTCGATGCCCATGAAAAAGCCGTCATTCCCGACTGCCTTGTTCTATTGATCAAGCAGCACCGATTGGCCATCCGTTTCAACGGTATTGCGGATGCTGAGTTCCCGGCCGACTGCGGGAATGGCTTCTCCGAAACGCCCTGCTACTAACGCCTCTGCCGATTTGGGAAATTCACCCGGAGGCCTGTCCAGGGGAGGTGCGATGGCTCTCCATCGGGACGAGGTCTCCTTCAATGAAAACAATTATGAAGGACATGATATGAACCACTATTCCTCGAAGTCCCAGTCAGAAGAACGTGTTATCGCCAGGCTTTCTGACTGTCTTGTGCAAATCGATCCCTGTTGCTATTACGACGACTGGTTCCGCGTTCTGGCAGCGATTTTCTACGAAACGAAAGGCAGCGAGGCCGGCTTCGAACTGGCGGATCGCTGGAGCAGCGGTAGCAGTAATTACCGGGGAACCAAAGATGTCCGCCGGCAATGGAAATATCTGCGCCTTGATATCCGACGGCCAATAACCATCCGAACGCTGAAAAAGATGGCCGCTGAAGGTGTCGCGATTTCACCTTACAAATCTCGGCAATACGCCTGAGCTTTGACCTGCAAGGTTGGAAATCCCTTCGCAGTTTTTAGGAACTGTGGGGAGGGTGGGTACTCCCGCTCCCTGTCTCCTGCGGTAACGGCAATCGGGTCAGGTCGTATGTCGGTTCGAATGCTACCTGCCTCCCCCTCCCGCCCCCTTTGTGTGTTGCCACGATCTTTCGGCGCCCTTGATCCGGCGAGACTGATCCGCTTCAACCCAGTAAACAGCAATGACTCATCAATACAGCAGTTTTCTTCCTTTACTACATGGAGATGAAATCATGATCGTCACCCTGACCCAATCCTTTCTGAATTCCGACCTGATGGTCCCGGAAGGAAAGAAACGCCTCGAAATCTGCGATTCCGTCTGCCGTGGCCTGCTGGTCGAGGTGCGTGCGACGGCCAATGCTGTCCCCACGTGGTACCTACGATACAAGAGCAATGGCAAGACCGCTTATGACCGTCTTGGCAGCATCGACGAACTGACACTGGCGCAAGCACGGAAGCTGGCGACGCTGCGGAAGGCGGAGCACGCATCTGAAGCCAAGCAAGCACCCGAAGACAACGCCGTGCAGGGTGAAATCACGCTGGATGCCTTCATACGCGATCACTACATGCCGCACGCCAAGAATCAGAAGCGGTCATGGTTGCGTGACGATCAGCTGTATCGCCTTCGTATTGCCCCGAAGTTTGGTCATCTGCCACTGAAGAAGATCACGCGTTACGACGTCCAGCGGTTTCACAACGATCTGGTGAAGGAGGGATTGAGTCCGGCCTCCGCGGATCATCACGTCAAACTGATGCGTCGGGTTCTGAACGTGGCGATTCAGTGGGACCTGCTTGAAAGGAACGTGCTCAAGAACATCCCGCTGCTGATGGTGGATAACCAAGTCGAGAACTACCTCAAGGAAGATCAGATGCTTCGCCTTGTGGACATGTTGCGCACCGATGAGAATCGACCGGTCTGTCACATCCTCATGTTCCTCCTGAGTACAGGGGCACGGCTCAACGAGGTGATTCAGGCCAAGTGGTCGCAGGTCGATACGGAGAATGGTGTCTGGCGCATTCCGGCCAGCAATTCCAAGTCAAAGCGCACGCGAGCGGTGCCGTTGAACGAGAGTGCATTGTGGGTGTTGGAGCAGGCAAGAATGCAGGGCGATTTCGACCACATCTTTGCCAATCCTGCGACGGGAAAACCGTTCGTAACGATCACCCGTGTCTGGTACCGCATCCGCAAGCAGGTGGGTATTTCACATCTGCGTATCCATGACCTGAGGCATTCGTTTGCATCGCTGCTGGTGTCGGGCGGTCGGAGCTTGTACGAGGTTCAGCAGATTCTCGGACATAGCGATCCGAAGGTCACTATGCGATACGCGCATCTGTCGGCCAAGGCATTGCAGGAGGCGGCGAGTTCGGCGTCAGTGTTCGTGTCGAAGCAGGAACCGAAGCAGAGGGATGTAGAGATGCCGGAGGAAGTCTCAGTGAAGCCAACTGCTCAAGTCCTGCAATTGTCTAGGGCGGCGTAGGAAAGAAATCCCGCCTCGGTATGTTTGGTCAAGTATCGGGGTGGGAGATTGATTCATTGCGTCGAATCGCTGTGTCGTTTTAGATCCCTCTTGATCCAGTCGCTGGTGCGCTTGATGTTGCGTGATGTTTTACGTAGGTCGAGAATAATGACGGATTGGGGGTCAGATCTTCCACACTAAATCGAACGCTTGTTTGGCCAAGGATGCCGTTCTTGCCTCAATCTCCTTTGGAGTCCATCTCTTGGCATCATCGATATCAGAAGGAAGAGAATACCCTGCGTCTTTGAGTAACTGTTTTTTGTCTTTGAAGTCTTTATCTTTCAGCTTGTTGTTGATTTCGGAGGTGACCAAAAGAAGGTTCCCGAGTTGCCCGACAATTTCATGAGTCCAGTTTGTGTCATCAATGACGCTCTGGGGTGCAATATGTTCTATGGTGAGGTCGTCATAGTCAGCGGAGAAAGCCGTCTTGTTATGTTTTGCAAATTCAACCAAGACGTATTTCACAAGTGCCCTTTGTTTTGACACTTTGTTCGTGTATAGCAGCTCTGGGAATAGCGCAATGAACTCAGCCTCAGAAGGGATACGCTCTCGAAGTTTTTCGCGCATCTCTCCGATAATGGACGCTGCGGATTGGCTGTTTGTCGCAGTAGCAATTCGACGTCCGAGAGAAGCGTACATGCCAGAAATTCCACCCGATGAACGCTGCGACGTAATGGCGGTGAACTGGAAGTGAAATTTCTCGATGTCGATTAGTGCCCTTTCAAGCTGCTTTTTGCTGATAACTCCCTTTTCATAGGCTCGTAGTAAGGACAAAACGCATGGTACTTGCTGCCTAACGCGGAACAACACTAATGCGCTGAGTGATCCTTCTATTTCGGACTCCTGTTTGTTCCATTTTCTGTAATCTGGATCGTGGATGGAGCGATAGAGTTCTGCGTCGTCCAGCATGGCCTGAAGTTCGCTGGCTGCGTTTGATTTGTCAATTGCCCTACGAAATTCCTTGAACAGATTCTTCGCCGTGAGGTAATCGTATTTCGATAGCCAGTAGTGATGAATGAAGGTATCTGAATCTAATTCCACCTTCGACCCTTCAATGGTTTCCCGTAGTCGAGCCCATTTTTCCTTCGGCTGATCAATCCCTTTGTTTTTGGCTTTTAGAAGCTTTGTAAAGTGATTCTTAACCAAATCAGATAGTGCTAAGTCTTTCCCTCGGGTATTAAGGGTTTCAAAAATGAGATAAGCATCCTCTTCATCTTCTAGGCGAATTAAGATGATTTTCAGAGATAGCAGGGTATCCCGAATCGCGGTGAGGTCGCGTTTAACACTTTCTTGGGCTCGTTCCTCTGTCAGCCTTGGGTTGTTTTTTATGGCGGTAACCATTTGCCCGACTAACGTTCGGAACAGTGTATGTGCAGCTTGTAGGTTTTGCTCTTCGCGGTGGACTTCCGCTTTGAGTTCAGGCTCTTCTGCTTTCTGGATGTACTCTTGAAAATAGGGATATGACGATTCGGTCTGGAGGACGAACTCAGCCTCATTGTTGATATTTTCTCTTTCGATCAGTCGATGCAGTCCTTTCGCTTGATCGCCATGTCCTTCAGCTTGCAAGGCGTCCCTAAGGATGCAGAGCAAGATTGTTATTGTTGTCAAACGCTGCTGTCCATCTACTACTCCGTACTTGCGGTCGGCCATCTTGTATACGACCATGGAACCGATAAAGTAATCGTCATTACTGCCGCGCACGGTGTCATCCCAGAATTCAGTAATATTCTCTTGATCCCAAGAGTAAGGGCGTTGAAATCTTGGTATGACGTAATAGCCAGCATTCAATAGGTCAGCGATTGTCTGATCAGATGATTCAATTTTCATGGTGTTAGTCCGGCATGTGTAGCGACGCCTGATACGGGACTGCGTGGGGTGTGCCGCGTTCTATGGGGCGAATGGTTATGTGTTTGACGTGAGGGAAGGCAGGGCATCTCTGAGTGCCTCATTGTTCTCGAAGATCTTCGATTGGACGTACCGGTAGTATTCCTTCGGCATGTTGTGTTCTCCAAGTCCAGCCAAGATATGACTGACATAGGCAGCCGAAGTCTTCAAATTGGGTTGGCGATCCTTCACGACATAAGTTAGGGCACGGACAATTTCACCGACGTTAGTAACAACGTCAATGATTGCACGAACGTAATTTGTGCCTTCGCCTTCAATTGCGTCTAGGGACCTGCGGCCGCTCTGCTTCGCCGTTTCACGTGATAATAGGAAATCTGGGATTTCGTACAGCACACCGTAGACAGTTCTACCCGCGTTACTTGGCTGGAGATCAGCTGCCGCGCAGTTGTTGGATTTACTCCATACGGAAAAGACGAGTTCAAAGCGCTCCACGGTTTTTGCGACGCAAACTACCTTGGCATCACCTGCTAGTCGGTCGTCGCCGTTGAGTCTCGCAACAGACATATTTGAGCCGTACTGAAACACTAGTGCCATTGTGGAATTTTCCTCTGACTAAGATTAAATATCTTCGGTCGCTCTTGAGCTGTGCGTCATGAGGCGCCAACCTCAAATACGCTGCCATCTGCCCCGACGAGGCATATTCCAATCCCACTCGTCTTGCAACGAGCAATCATGCGGCCAGACAGTGTTTCAGTATCCTGTGTTTTCGGAACGACAGCGAACTGCATTTCATCGCCAATAGGCCGGGACAAAAGTAACCCTACCGCTTCACACAACCCCTTGCGGAGTCGAGATTTTTGTCCGGCATGCTTACTGTTGATGATTCCTCCTTTGCATTCTGCAACAATATGCACACCGTTCGTTGATGTCACAACATCACCAAGTCCAGGTTTAAGTGAGACATACAGTTCTCTGCTTCCATCAGAATATTCTCCGCCGTAAGACGTCGTTCCTTCTCTGCGAATGAGCGCGAATCCTTGGCTCTCCAGCCACCCTTGAATGTCGAAACGCTTCCCATGCTCTCCATCCGGATGAATCTCCACCCTCGTTAGTGAAGGATTCCTGCGGAATAAGTGAAACGCGAAGGCAAGCATCACCGCTGCTTCGGTAAGGTGCATCTCATTGCCGCCTGTCGCTTTAGCCGCTCTTTTCTCCGGGGGCGTTTTCAATATCACAAGGTCTCGAAGCACCGTGTACCTCTAAGCGCATAAATTTAGATGGAGAGACTGCCGGGGCGGCTTCCGCCACACGTTGCCGTCCTGTCAGAGCCGTCTCTTATATCAAGAAGCACCATGTTTTATCGACGCGATAGCCCCGAGCCTCGACAAATTGAGCAAAGCTTTTTACCCCGAAATTCTTGACATCGAATTCACCCTTCACCTGTTTGCGGAGTTCGCTGCCAACTGCCGACAGCATCGCTTTTTCTCCGCTATATTTGGTCGATGCTTTCGTAAAGGCTTTGTGTAGTTCATCTTGGAGCGCTTCCGGATGTTGTTTCGTGGTTATGGGCGATTGAGCAACAGATTTGGTCGAGGACTGCTTCCTCGGACAATCGAGTTTTCCGCCCGCATTGATGACCGCTGAGAGTTTCTCTTTTGGCGAGGCGCTACCCAATGCTTGGTTAATCTCACGACAACAGACCACCGAATTTCCCTCGCTATTGTCTCCGCCAAGTGCTTTGGGAATTACATGGTCGAGGGTGGCATCGTCCAGAGCAAGTTTCTCTCCGCAGTAAAAACATTTACCACCTTGGATGGTGAGTAGCTTGGTTGTGTTTGCCATACAGGGTTGCCTGTTTGGTAATTGAAAAATCAAAGGGGTCAGGTTCGCGTTTTCATTAGCGATTAGCCACAAAACTCCGACAGCATACCCGTAGCACTGCCAATTGTCCGCATCGGAGCTAAGGGGGGACGGCTGCTCCTGGTCGTCACATGTCCGAGTGGAGAACGTCGGCCTTCGTCGCGGGCCTGAATAAACGCTCCAGAAGAAAAAAGCGCCCGGCACGTTCGGCAAAGTTCGGGCGCGGTTCGGTCGAGTTCGGCGGGGCGGCATACGCACTTGCTTGATTCAGCTGGGCTTATAGCCCCCGGTGCAGCGTACATAGTTCGGAGAAAAGTTCGGCCATAGGTTCGGTCGGCAGCGGAGACGCAGCGGAAAACAGAAAAATCTGTTACCTTTCTTTGAGTTGGGCGAGAGTAAACATGCCAGTGTCTTGGATTGAAAATCCGCGTGTCCGTGGTTCGATTCCGCGACTGGCCACCAGAAATATCAAGCACATGGCCCGGTTTTTACCGGGCCATGTGCTTTTTTGCGTCCCGCTCTGACGTTTTTCTGACGTTTGCAACGGGGATCGGTTGCGCTCCCGTGCGCTTCAGGTCGTTTTTTTACGCAAATAGGTGCCGTCATGGGTAGCACGCGAAGCTATACGTAACTCCATATTCAAAGGAGTTGTCGATGCAATACCCTGCTTCACTCTGTTTTACCGTACGCCCCCTCCCTCTTTCTCAGGAGGTGCGCAATGGCTAAGCCCTACAAGGAAGGCTCCGGCTGGGCATACCGGCTGCGCGCTGCTGGTCAGGACGTCTATCGCAGCGGCTTCAGTTCCGAGGCCAAAGCCCGGCACGACATGGAGAAAATTCGGATCGAATTGACCGAAGGCCCCGCACAATCGGGTCATGGCCCGCAGCGCACCAGCCTGGGTGTGGCGTTTTCCGACTATGCGCGTCAGCGCTTGCCCTACCTCAAGGGGGCTCAACAGGATACGCGACGTATCAACCGTTACCTGCGCGCTCTCAAGTTACCAGTGATCTCCTTGACGCCTGTCGAGGTGGTCAAGGACGGCAAATGCACCTATTGGCAAGTTGAGTTCGTGCACGAAACCACCCGCGCCATCCCATCCTCGCTCGCGAGGCACCGCGGCGAACAAGAAGGCGCCAGCGAAGCCAGCGATCGCGCACGCAAGCGCCTCGCGATGACGATGATGTCCGAGGTCACGACGCATCAGATACAGGGGCTGGTCGACGCCCTGTCTGCTGAAGGCAAATTGGCCGCCACTATCCATTTGGAACGATCCGAGCTAAGACGGTTGTTCAAGCATGCAATTGCTGTTTGGAATTGGCGTATCGTCGGCGGCAACCCGGCTGGAGCAAACCTCAAGATGCCTGAAGTGGATAATGAGCGTAAGCGCATCGTGAGCAACGAAGAGTGGGCACGTCTTTCGGAGGTACTTGCCAGATACCCCAATCCACATGTTGCGCCGCTTACTTGTCTGATGCTTGAGACGTCCATGCGTTCGTGCGAGCCCCTCGTCACGTTGCGCTGGAGACACATATACTGGGATCAGCGCTACATCGCTTTGCCCGATGCCAAAGCAGGAGGCCGCCAAGTACCGCTCACACCAGGCGCACTACATATCCTCAAGCAACTCAGTGACCACGCCGCTACGCCGCCCCACCCCGATGACCGCGTATTCCCAACGTCCTATGAAGCCGTTAAAAAGGCATGGACTGTCGCACGGAAGGCGGTTGGCATACCAGACGTCAATCTGCATGATTTACGTCATACGTCAGCAACCAGATTTGCGCTTGAGTTCAAGGGCAATCTGCCAGTGCTGATGGTGATTACTGGACATAAAACGGCGCAGATGGCCATGCGCTATGTGAACGTCAAAGCCACGGAGGTCGCTACGATGATGCACGGCGAATCGCTGGACATCCAGAATGCGGCTGCCGGCTACCAGATGAGTGTGACCGAGGCATTGGACGCATCGTATTCCCAGTGTCGATCCGGAAAACCCGTGGCAACGGCGAAGCAGCCATCCCATTCTCGATCCGACATCGACAACATTTCGCCTCAAAGTGAAGGCCCTGCCGCTGAAAAGCCACCCGCGCAAGAGAAAAACCAAAGCCCGAGGCAGGCGCAGACCGTATCAAGTGGCAATGTGATTGCCGTTAATTTTCAACGAAAGGCGGCGTGATGTGTCCAAATCTCCAAGCACGACTGGACAGTGTTATTTGCCGATCGACGTCCGCCCTGAGTTGATGCTCAAGACTACGACGAGATAATTCGCGTGGTGGCGGATTAGTTCTCGCCGCTTTTGAAAAAGACCGGGCATCGAGCATGATGCCCGGTCTTGAGTGAAAAAATATCCCAGAAATTATCCTCTTTCTCGCTATCCGACCGGCCAAGGTCAGAGGTCATCCCTCCCGCCGCCAGGCGGCAGGGATGGCACATCGCTACAATGGGCCGCCAAGCCCTACCCCGAAGGGTCACACACATTTTCCACCGCTGGCGGTTTTCGAGTACCGGTCGCCCGGTTCGCTTACCCCTTGACTGATTAGGTCTCGAAGCTCACTCCGACTCTAGTCTCCACCGCTCCCTCTCTTGTGCCATTCCAGGTGCCACCCTGGTCGATCGGCCTTCAGAGATTCCCACGTTAGTTGACTGTGTCAAAACCACGATTTCGGCATACGTCGTCTCAGGTTCGAAGGCATCGCGTACGCTTACCCGGTTGTCCGGTTTCGGCGCCTCGATGTTCCATAGCAGGCGCTTACCCGCCTTCGAACTGTCTTCAACGAATCACCCCGTAAAGGGCGTATCCAAGGTTTCTTACCGCGATAAAGGGGACTCCCACCCCTAGTTACGTGCTTAAGCTATCCAGCGACCCTCCCATTATGGAGGTGCCGCCGCTTCCAGGTTTCCCCTCAGCGGCCTGACGCATTTCTACGCCCTCAGCAGCCCACACGCGCGGCCTCTGTCGCGCCGTTCGTTTCCAAACGCCCCAGAGTCCGGATTTGCACCGGTTCACAAGTCAACAGGGTTGGTCTGCGTTACCGCAGCTCCCGTTTCCGTGTCGCCCAACACCGTCGCATCGACGGATTGGGTCGAAGAGGACATGTCTGCCCCCAGCGCCCGTTTCAGCCGCACCAACCAGCGTTACCCGGTATGCAGCTAAGGCGGTGTGCGAAAGGCTGGCGACCCTTCGCGTGTCTTTCGACATGTGTGTGTTTGCAGTTGGCGGTCTGCGCTTTGCGCCCTCCCGGAAGGCGCAAAGCGCAGACCACCGCGCGTGCGAATCACCCAGGCCTTCGCCTGGTTGCCGTGCCCTTGCAAACACGTTTGGCCTATCTGTGTATAGCGTTTTTCCGTGCGATGCACGGAACATCATTACGTCTCCTGCCCGTAAAACCGAATCACACTGCGCTGGTGCGGTTTTGGCTATACAGAGTGTCACCTTCATTCGGAGCCTTCGTGCCTGCTTCCACTCCCATTGCCCGTAACAAAACGGCAGCCCTCGCTCGCATTCTCGATTGCGTGCCGAAGGGGTATTACAGATACACCTCCGGATCGGTGAAGGCGGCCAAGGCCGAGGCGCTGGCTCAGAAACTTCACGCCCTGTACGGTGTCGGTTGCACACCTGCGCAGCGCCTTGCCCGGAAAGGAAAAGGATTGGCCAACTCTGTGTTGGTGATGTACTGGCCACACGACGCTGAATGTGTCGAGTGGATGCTGCTTGCCGCAGATGGAGACGGGCTAGAAAACGAGACTCTGCATACAGTCGCCGAGAAGCCACGCATGAGATGGCTGGGCTACGAATTGGTTCGCCATGCGGCAAGAGGACGGGCTATATGGACATGGCGCCGCCCCAAAGAAGAGATGGCCGACCATTATGTGCTATTGGCCTCCTTGGCCAGCCAGCGGCACTATGCTGCTCTGCGAGGAATGCTGGAACGCCTCGCTCGGCAACCTGGATTTCACGGCGTTCGCGAACAAACACGTCAAATCTACCTCGAAGCCAGGAAACGAGGCTATAGCGATGATTTTCCCCCGTTGTTCTATGTTCAGAAGATTTCTCACGGGGAAAGGCTGATGCTCAGCTAGCACTAAGACGGCAGAAATTCGGCCGGATTCGCCAGAGTCAGCTTTCAGAGAAAACGCCAAATGCGTACAATCGGCCAGGAGCCGACCTTCGGTCTCCGCAAAGAGCTGCCATCCGTACGACCGGTAAACTTCGGAACCAGCCGGAAGGACAATTCAAGCAGCACAGCCTCAACGGCTATTCAGCCTATGCCACGTCG
>Ga0302250_1001492_pt1 | contig 17328 bp, 11 predicted proteins | sample AAG_RA_Asp_MG_FD_193536 | JGI IMG/M metagenome (GOLD analysis project Ga0302250, IMG submission 193536) | Enriched activated sludge microbial communities from anaerobic digester in WTTP, New Holstein, Wisconsin, United States - AAG_RA_Asp | ecosystem: Engineered > Bioreactor > Anaerobic >... | reverse complement strand
TTGGAAATCTCAGACAGACTGTTGGAGATGCCCGCCTGGCACTTGGATTTTTGGGACTTTTGATTTTAGCGCTGAATTTCAAAAAAAGAAATTTGGGTTATATTTTGGCCGCTTCCTGGGCAATCATGATTTTCATTATGGCAGTTTATCCGAAATTGCTGTTCGTAAACATTCCCAGCAACCGGATCGGAAATTATCTGACTTATCCATTGGCTGTTCTTTCCGCTTACGGGTTTTGTATGATTTTCAATCCCGGGTTCGTAAAAAATTCTGGCAAAAATATTTTCAGCTTGGTTCCGGAAAATTTAATAAAAACCATTTTTCTCATTGCTTTGACTTTTGTAATTTCCAGCGGAATTTCTGATTCCGCCCAAGCTTTCAAAAAAAACAATAATTCCCAGGAAGCTATCCAGACTTTTTCCGCTTCGGAGTATCTCGTTGGACATTCCGATAGTAATAATGTGGTTTTAAAGGATCATAATTATCTGACAGCTGACGCGTGGATAAAGCTGTATTTTATGCGGGATTACAAATATCCGGCTTCCAGAACAACGCTTTCTCGATATGAAGACAAGACGAAGCCGCGCGAAATGTGCACATACCATATGATTTCCGCTCCCGCGTCTTCGGAAGGAAAAGAATGCTTTGAAAATACCGGCACTGATTTTATTATGGTCAACCCTCTCTATGACAGCGCGCAATTTAGAAAGCTACCAGACTTTAATCAGGTTTATGTGAATGATGAAGTGGGAGTATATTATAAGAAATAAGCAGTAGGAAACATAAGGCGTTAGCAATAGGTCTGGTTATAGGAAATAAGTTATAGAAAAAATCTACGCCCTAAAACTTATGGCTTGTCCTACGGCCTAAACTCTATGTTCCCTACTTCCAATTAAAATTATGCAACAAAGAAAAATTATTACATTTATAGTAGCCTTATTCATCCTAAGCTCCGCTTATCTGCTTTGGACTGCCAAAAATTTCAACGATCCAGATTACGAGAAAAACTGGTGGGCTCTTTATTTTGAAAATCCGAAATCAGATGATTTGAATTTCGTCATCGAGAATCATAGCGATAAGAACAGCTTTCATTATGTAGTAATTAATGGAAACGATAAAGTTGAAGAAAAAGATGTTTTGATAAATAAAGGTGAAGAAAAAAAGCTCGACTTTGGGAATTCTTTAAAATCGAGCTTTGAGGAAAACAAAAAAATCACCGTTCAAGTGATTTCGGGAGATGAAAAAAAAGAGATTTATAAGAATTTTGACAAATAAAAAAGAGGAGTATCTAGTTTCAGATAAACTCCTCATTGATTTCCAGGCTGTCCTTATTTTCAAAGACAATGTCGGGGCTCCTTTCGGATGGGACCCGATCGCTTCCAACCTCTAGTGTTGGCCCGCGTTCTTGAAAATAAGGCACAGCCTTTCGAAACCTGTGATGTCCGCGCGGCGTCGGGGGTTTGAATTGCGGCAACCCCGACCCGATTCGTGCCAGTCCCCCGGCGGTTGTTTATTGGGGACGGGGCGCGTCAAGCGGCGCCATCACAGGTCCCTGCAGCCCGTATGCGATGCTGTTTTATCCGGTTCTCTGCCGGCAGCTACGAGACTGCAGGAAATTTGGATTCCAGGCCCGATGGGAGCATGCCCTATGACCGTATAGGGCAACGTCAATTTGACCTTTATGCGCGGCCCGGAAACCCAAATTTTCAATTAATGTACTGAAGCCTATTTGTAGCATATCATTTAATTTTTGTCAATAGCTGATTTATAAATATCTTATTTTGGCTTAAATAAAGCATAATAAATATGTCATCCCGGGCTTCCTGCCCGTCCGGCAGGCGGGGACCCGGGATCCAGTGAAATAATCTAAGTTCTAAGACTAGATTCCCGTTTTCACGGGAATGACAACTAAAATGAAGAAGATTCTATTAATCACTCGCCCCATCTGTCCGCCTTGGGATGAAGCTTCTAAAAATTTTGCATATACCCTGGCTAAAAACGTCAAAGATGTTGAATTTGGCGTTCTGACTTACGGACGAGTGCCGGATCTTCCGGAAAACACCCGCCAGCATGCCATTTATACTTCCGCGAGTTTCAGCTATCTCCAAAAAATCAGGCTCGTAAAAAATCTGCGGAAGATCAGAAAAGAATACGACATTTTGCATTATCTTTTCACTCCGACCAAAGCCAATTCTTTTCTTATAAAGCATTTTCTAAACTACAAGAAAACTGCGCGGTCAATTCAAACTATTGCTACGCTTCGGGAAGATTTGTATAAAGACAATGAAATAAAAAACCTGCTGTTTGGCGATCTGATCATCACTTATTCCGATTACGCCAAAGAAAAGCTTAATAAACTCGGGTTTAATAATGTCAAAAGAGTTTATCCGGGAATTGATTTGAATCTATATTCCCCTGCTCCAAAAAGCAGAGAACTTCGCAATAATCTAAATTTGGATGATACTAATTTCGTAATAGCCTATTCTGGTGAATATACCCGTCTGGGAGCAACTGAAGATATTGTCAATTTGATTTTGCAATACTATAAAGAATTTCATGAAAAAAATATCCGGTTTATTTTTGCCTGCCGGATAAAAAATGAAAAGGATCTTCGAAAAAGAAAAGAAATAATAAAAACTTTCAGCAAAAAAGGATTGTTGGAACTGGTCCGTTTTCCCAAAACTTTCAACTCGATGGAAAAAATGTATAATCTTTCGGATATCTATCTGTTCCCCGTGCAGGATATGAAAGGAAAATTTGACATTCCCCTTGTCGTTCCGGAAGCCATGGCTTGTGAAAAACCGGTCATTCTTTCTGACTTGCCGATACTCTCTGAATTAAACAATGGTAAAAATTCTGTTATAATTCCAAGAGGCGACATTTCCGCCTTAAAAGGAGCCATTTTGGATTTATACAACAACCCGGAAAAACGAAGGCAAATCGGAAAGGAAGCCAGAAATTTTGTCGAAGAAAGGTTCGATATAAAAAAAATCGCGGAGATTTATGGGAAGATTTATGCCCGGTTGTGAAATTTTGACCAATTTTTATTTTCAATAAAAATTTAATTATATCAGAACTTCGTTCAAATAAACTTTTTAAAATTAAACTTATTATTTACGCTTACTTTTTTATAAACATAAGTCAAAATTCTACAACCGGGTATGAAAAATTATAATATTGAAGATTTATCATCTCACAAAAAGCAATTCCAAACGGAAAAAATGAAAGTGCCGGCAGTTTTGCATGTGTCTGACGATCTTATGCCCAATGACGACACTTTAGCGGAAATTGAAAATGTTGCCTCTAATGAGCATGTTTTTCATCATGTCGCCGCGATGAGCGATGTGCATAGCAAAAAAGGGCGAAAAAACCCAACTGGAATGGTCATCGCGACCAAAAATTTCCTCCTTCCCCAAATTAATGACACAGCCCCTAATTGTGGAATGCGGTTTTTAAAGACTAATTTGACCGACCAGGACCTAACTCCGGAAAGTATCGATAAACTTTTTAAGGCTTTGATTAAACCGATTCCTACCAAAACTTATGTCGGAACAAAAATTCCTTATTCTCTGGTAATGGATATATGCCGAAAGGGTGTCGCTCCTGTAACTGAATATTTTAAAACGCGCACAAAAAATGAAGTTGAAAATACATATAAAAATGGAAATTTCTTCCCCGAAGAAGTTTCATCGTTTGATATCTTAAACTCAATTCCCAAATTATTCCTAAACATTGGGAGATACCGCCTGGGAATTTTAGGCGCAGCCGGCAATCATTTTTTGGATCTCATGAAAATTACCGACATTCAAAATCCAGAGATTGCTGAAAAATTAGGCATTCGCCACGGACAATATATTTTTCTTCTCCACACCGGTTCCGGACTTCTTGGCCAATATGCTTCTTATTTCTATACTCCCAAGAAAAAAGAGCATTTTAGTCAGCGGATGATACTTAAATTAGGAAAATTGTCCTTTTCCTCACAAATGAAAACGGTATACAAAAATTTATCGAAAAAAATAGAAACATACAAAAATAAACCGGAGTTTTTCGCTTACGACGATGAATCAGTGGAAGGAAAAATGTTTATTACAGCCAACCGGGCAGCAGCTAACCACGGATTTGCCAATCGCGCTATTCTCACGCATAATCTGGATCAAACAATTGAAAAAGTACTGGGGAAAAATCCAGAACTTGATCTGCTTTATGATATGCCCCATGTTTTTGTCGACAGAGAAAATCATTTCGGAGAAGATTTGTGGGTGCACAGAAATGGCGCAGTTCGTGCTAATGGACCAGCCAGAATGAATCATCCGATTTTTTCCCAAACGGGAGAGCCGGTATTTATTCCCTCTTCCATGAGCACACCATCATATATCGGAGTGGGAACGGATGAAAACGAATCAACTTTTTTTTCGGCCAGTCATGGAACAGGACGCAGAAAAACAGCCACGCTTTCAGCCGTGCATAATAAGGGCGAGCTGATGGCAAAAATGTATAAGCAGAATGTCCGGCTGTTCAACGCGAAATCAAAAGGCGTAGTCCAGCAGGACAGCGGGTATTATAAAGATGTGGAAGAAGTGATTGACGGGATAATGGACAATAAAATTATCAATGTCGTGGCAAAAATGGAACCGGTAGCAGTGCTTATGTACTAAAATTTAAAATTATGCAAATAGTTACAATTTCCGGCCTGGATGGATCTGGAAAATCAACTCAAATAGAAATGTTGAAAAATTACCTGGAATCGCAAAAAAAGCGGGTTTTTTATTTTCACGCAGTGGATTTTAGTATTGCTAACAAAATCATCAAATCTACTAAAAAAAACAGTCAGTCAAAAAGTGTTACTGAGGCCAACTGGTTTTCTATACAGTTAAGAAAAATATTTCTAAAAATTGATATTTGCCGATTTAAAAAACTTATTAAGGAACTGGAAAAGAAAGACTATGATTATCTAGTATCTGATCGGTATTTTTATGATACTGTTATAAATATTGAATATCTCAAAATAGCTCCAAAGGCGAGGCCTTTGGCTAGCCAAAGGCCTCGCCTTTGGAGTATTCCAAAACCAGACTTGTCTTTTTACCTTCGAATTTATCCAGAAATTATTATGTCCCGCAACCGCGTTCCGGATCAAGGAATTGAATATTTGAAAAAGAAAAAAGAATTGTATGAAAATAAAATGAATTTGTGGAACATGAAAGCAGTGGATGGGAACAGAGATAAAGATGTTATTTTTGAAGAGATAAAAACCTATGTCAACTCTCGCTAAATCGGCCCTCTGGGTCACAATTTCAGAAATAATATTTAATCTCTCGGGATTTGTCATCCACTCCGTCGTAGGACGGATTTTGGGTCCGGCGGATTATGGCCGATACGGCCTGGTCGTGACGCTGACAACCATGGTGATCATACTGATTGGAAATGGAATCCCGACCGCAATGAGCAAATATATCAGCGAGATTTATGACACTAATCCGCGCCTGGTCGGAGTGATAAAAAGGCAGACAATCATTCTCCAAAGCATTCTTATCGGAGTCGTAACTATTATTTTCTATTTTTCTGCTCCGCTTCTTGCCAAAATTCTCGGCGATCCAACTCTCACGCCCCTATTTCAAATTTCAACGCTCATCATTCCTCTCTTTGCCGCCGCTTCGTTTTATTTTTCCTACTACACGGGACTGCATAAATTCGGCATCCAGTCATTTTTAAAAGTTGCAAGATCGCTATTTCGAATTATTTATATTATCAGTTTTGCTTATTTTTTCGGCGTGAAAGGTTCTATCTCAGGCTACATCGCCGCGCCAGCGTCAATTTTTTTACTGGCGCTTTTTATTGATAAACTCAAGGTTTCAAAAGAATTAAAAGCGAATGAAATAGAGTTGTCTTCCTCTCCCTTAGGGAGAGGAACTAAAGGAGAGGGAAAAAATATTCAAGATGCCTCCCTCATCCGCCCTTCGGGCACCTTCTCCCAAAGGGAGAAGGGGGATGTAGTTACTTTTGACTGGCATAGGCTAACTAATTACGCTTGGCAAATTGTAATATTTTTTCTGGCCTATGAACTTCTTATTAGCATTGATCTCTATCTTGTTAAGGGCATCCTTCACGACGATTATTTGACCGGAATTTACAACGCTTCGCTTACCATCGGCCGTATTCCCTATTATATTTTTTACGCTTTGACCGTAATCCTTCTTCCGGTTATTTCAAAAAGTACGGCGGAAAAAAATAGCAAGAAGACTTCGGAAATCATATCCCAGTCCCTGCGGCTTATGCTTCTTCTTCTTGTGCCCATGATAATTCTCATGAGCATTTATTCGCGGCCAATCATAAAAATTTTCTACAGCAACAAATATATCGATGCTGCTTATCCAATGAGCATTTTGGTCTGGGGCGTCGGATTTCTCACTATTTTTTATGTTTTTTGTTTTGTGATGAACGGAGCCGGAAAAGTCAAAAAACCGATGATCCTTTCAATCATCGGTCTAATTATAAATACGGTGCTAAATTACATATTGATCAAAAAATATGGCATTGCCGGATCAGCCGTCGCCACTTCCATATCCTCCGCCATCATCACTTTCATTATGCTTTATTATATCTGGAAGGATTTTGGGGTAAAAATAAATCTTACCGGTTTTTCCAAAATGATCGTGGCTGGGATTATTATGTACGCCGCGTCTATGCTTTTTAATCGCGGCGAGCTGATTTTCATGCTTTGGTCTGCCATTCTTTTCTCTCTATATATAGTCATACTTATACTTCTTGGTGAAATAAAAAAAGCGGACATTATTTTAGTCCGTGATATGCTCCGGCGTAAAAAAGCTTCGGAAGTCGAAGAGGAATTTTCCGGAAATGAACCGAGCGCTTAAAAAACTATTCGCTTAATAAAATACAACCGGGCTTAGGCCGCGCGATATCCGGGTCTTTTTAATTTCCCCACCGATAAACCGACACTTTTCCCCGAACATATGAATTGGAAACTCTTGGTATGTTTTTATCAATCCATTCTTCTGCATCGTTGGCGATGTAAACATCGTCGTTGTCGGAAATAATCACCCAGCCGGAAGGATTCTGACTGACAATCTCCTGAATTTCAGCCATAGTCAGTTTATCATTGGAAATTTCTCCGCCGAAGCTGAAAATCTTTATTTTGCCGCCTTTCCAATAGAAGTTGCGGAAATTTCTTGTGACCAAAACATCTTCTGCTTTTCGGCTCTTGTTAAAATAAGAAAATATCTTTTTATAATTTACGCTGTCAGAGGCCGATGTTTGCCGATAAGCATTGGATTTTTCGAAAAAATAAGCCCAGTTGGGAAGAATCAGAAGAGCCAAGGCTAAAGGAATGTAAATTATTTTCTTTCCAAATTTTTCGAGATTTTTTTCGAAAAACCAAAGCATCGCATAAATGCCAGAAGCAATAAGGATAATAGAAAAAGATTCTGCAAAAAATATATATTGATCCCCCACATTCCGATCCCACAAAAGAATGGCCGAGAAAAGCACGGAAAAAAATGATACGGAAAGCCAAAGAGATTCTTTTCTGAGGTTTTCTGTTTTATACAGATGATAAACGCCCGCAGCAAGAAAAGCCAAGGCCAGAATCAAATTACTGTAATCGGAGAACACATTGATTATGTAAGACCAGTGGCTGTTGGGAAAATCAATTCCAGCCGTATAGGCTCCAAGCTGCGCCGGAAAAAATATTTTTCCCAAGATGAAACTAAAAACAATCGCGCAGATTCCCAAAAAATATTTATTTATAAAAGATTTATTTTTTCTGTATTTTTGCACAGCCAAAATCAAGGCGTAAACAAAAAATATAATTACGATGTTTCCAGTCAATTGATGGGTCAAAATGCTGATCGCGCCCAGCACCAGCATTGGAGCCAGATATATCAGATTGATTTCAAGCTTTTCATAAAAATATCGGGCTACTTTAATTTTTCCCTTGTATTCTTCCTCCAAAAATCTAAAAATCATCCAGGAAAACGCCAAAAAAACGGGAAAGAACATGGCATACATGCGAAGCCGCCGGTCAAAAATAATCCCAGTTATGCTGATTGCAAAAAGTGCCGCAGCTAAAAGTCCGATTTCTTTCTTTTTTGTAAAATAGGCGGCAACAAAATAAATCAGCCCTATGGAAATCAATCCCCATATGACGCTCACTGATCTGGCAGACACTTCTGATGCTCCGAATATTTTTAGAATCTGCGCTACCTGCCATTTGTATATCCAGGCGCGGGAATCCCGGGCTTCAAAAACATTATCCTTGTTTACCTGGCCGAAATTAAAATCCCAGTTCTGCCAAACTCCGGTTTTGGCATAAGCCATGCTGGAATTTATATCCAAAAATTCGTCCGCCACGAAAGAAGTAGCGCCAAGCTTGTAGAAACGAAGAATTGCACCGAGCAGGATTATTATGATTAGGATTGTAATAGTGTGTTTTTTAGTTAAATTCATAATAAATGGTTAAATAGTTAAGATAAAAAATAGCTTATATAAGCCAATAGCTGACATTTTTATTTGTTGGCTATTGACAAAATTTTAATAATATGATAGGATTGTTGCACATTACAAGACCGAGGCAGTGTGCGATAACCGGATAGGTTAGGGAGGCAGATAGTCTATATGGCTGTCGATAAGGACTCCTAATGCGAAACTCGCATTCATACTTATCCCAAGTCGCACACAAGACCGCCCGGTCTTTTTATTTTTTCAAAAAAACTAATCATTAGTATTTTCATCATCACTATTTTCATTAAATATTTCATCCCACTTAAATCTTTTAGGCGTTCCGGATGATCCTTTCGACTTGTCTTTTGAAAAATCCTGCTCTACGGCGTTGACAGCCTCTAGCCTTGGCTTGAGTTCAAAAAGCGTCAGAGTTCCAAATTCTTTCTGATTCGCAAGGTCGAATTTTCCTGCGTATTTATCCAGATCTTTTTTCCAGTTGGAAAACGTTGGGTAAATCAAAAAATAATTTCCATGTTCATAAACTTTATCGCTATTTGTCGCATTTCTGAAGTCATCTCTGGGAATATCATTTCTATCAAGATGGTAAAGAAATGATCTTCGGTATTCCGGATCGCTGTTGAGATAAACCGGATAGCCGTTGCTTTTTTGTATTAATAAAATGTAATTTATTATTTTATTTTGCTGTTCTAGCGTTACTCTCGTTTTTTCCTTGAGAATCCTGTCTGTTTCCACTTTAAAAGATTGAGTAGAAGCATTTTGCAACTGCCAAAAGCGCTGATTTATTTTCCAAAGATTATAGCCGCTGGCAGCTAAAATAAGAACTATTGTTAACATCGGACTTATTTTTTTGTTTTTTATGGTAATCTCCAGAAATTCAAACACAAATCCCAAAAAGATAAACGGAATAGCCGCCGCTAAAAGGAAAAAGCGGGGAGAAATATTATAAGCTATGGGAACATAAAGCCCCAAAACAACAAAGAACCAGATAGATGCCAGGATTAAAAAATCTTTTCTTTTAGGATCTTTTTCTTTCACGGCATTTGCGACAAGCAAAACCGCGCCCAAAGTGAAAAACAGAAGCGAAAAAATTCCCATCCCCAACTCGCTTTTGCAATCCGCATCGCATATAAAACTAAACAGCTTATTTTTTTCAAAAATAACCCGGGGAAGCTCCCTTTTTTCAATTCCAAATAAAACTGTTGCGTATCCCAAGGAATTTTCATTGTAGCTTTTTACGATCTTTTCAACGATATCATGCTCGCTTTTTTCCGATTTCCCCCGGGCGACTTCCAAAAACTGGCCGATATTATCGCCGCCGGTTTCAAAATCATTGACTATTGCCGGCAAATAGAGAAAAACGATCGCCGCAATGGAAAAAAGCCAGTATTTTATTTTTATTTTAGGCCTCTTAACAACTAGAAACAGAAAAGATATGGCCGGCACGCCCACAAAAGCCAAAAAATGAAACTGGGTAGCAATCGCCAATGATACTGAAAAAGCCACCAGCCAAATTCCCCTTTTCTTTTCGCTTTCGTTTGTATCCACTGCCCGAAGCAGAAAATAAAAAGTCAAAAGCGTAAACAGCGGCAAAGGATTAGGATTCCAGGAAAATCTTGAATACATAACCAGAAAAAGAGAAACAGAAAAAATAAGCATTAGGCCCAAAGATATTGACTCGCTAAAATACCTTTTTACGAATAAATAAAAAACCGGGATAGCCAAAATTCCAAAAATCATAATAATCACTGCCACCCCGGAAGGCGTATTGCCAAAAACCAGCGCACTCAGATATTTGAAATAATAAAAAGCCGGCCCGAGACGCAGGAAAGTTCCGGCTGCTTTGGGCCCAAGAAGGGGCAAATTGGACGGCCCTTCCTCAACAGCCAAATCAATGACCTTGGCATCTCTTGATTGATCCAGCTCAAAATGCAGCCAGTCAGAAAAATGATAGGCGCGTAAAAAGACGCCAATAAGAAAAATAACAGCAAAAGAAACAATGAGGAAATTTTTTCTTTTTCTAAAAAAATCAAGGGCTTTATTTTTCATCAATTTGCCTGTATAATATTTGTGAATACTCCAATTGTAGGTTATTTTTTGTTTTTAATCAAATAACAAATAACAGCCAAAATTTATGAAACTCGACAAAAAATTAAAGAGTTTTTTGACGTTGGAAAATCTGTCGCTTTTCTCTGCTTCATTTTTGTTCGCGCTAAATACCTTCTTTTATTTTTACTTGCGAGTTCAAAAAAGCAGTTTTCTCAGTTTTTTTGGAATCAACAAAATCAGCTTCACCTACATAATCCTGGCAATTTTTTTAGCAGGAATTCTTAAATATTATTCGAGAAATTCGCGCGAAAGCCTGCTTGCAATAAAAAAAATCATTTTTGTTTTTTTTCCCATGGAACTGGTTTTGATCTGCAGTTATTTTAATTTTGACTTGAAATATGAAAATGATATTTACATGTATACTTTGCGCCCATTTGTCGGAATTTACTTCATATTATTCGGTTTTTATTTTGTTTCCAAACATAAAAAATACTCGAAAATAAAAGATTTTTTCAAAGAGTTTTGGAAAAAAAATGAATCCGCTGCCGCAAAAGGAATCAACAAAAAATCAAAGTTTATCAAAATAGCCATAATTGTTTCGGTAATTGCCTTGAATTTAGGATTCGGTAGCTATCATATCGCTGAATTTGCCGCCGTTGACGAGCCTCTCTGGTCTCATGGCCGAATTCCCAAATTTTGGAGCAATGTAGCTGACGGAGAATTTCAAAAAACCATGGTAAGCGACAAGCCGGGCATCACTGTCGCTATCATATCAGGAGTGGCGCTAAATTGGGTAAATCCGATGTATTACAAGAACTCCCACTGGGAAGGAGAAAATCTGGGAAACTATCTTGATACCAGGGATTTAAATTTTTCTCTTAGATTTCCGCTTCTCCTTTTCAATTGCCTAATGCTCCTGATTTTCTACTTTCTGATTAAAAAATTATCAGGAGAAACTGCCGCGCTTATTTCTTTGATTTTAATCGGCCTTTCCCCGCTGCTTATCGGAATTTCGATTATAATCAATCCGGACAGCCTTCTTTGGACGTTTGCGCCGCTTTCCTTAATCGCTTATTTTGTTTATCTCAAAAACCATGAAAACAAATATTTATATTGGTGCGGGATCTTCCTGGGATTTGCTCTGCTGACAAAATACGTAGCCAATATTTTATACGTGTTCTTTTTTGGGCTGATATTTTTGGAATATATTCTAAACAGCCGAAAATACAAAGAAATGGGGCCGGCAAATTATTTTAAGGCTGTTTTTGCCGATTATTTCACCCTGATTTTTTTCTCTTTAGCAACTTTTTTTGTTTTTCTTCCGGCTGCCTGGGTTAATGCCGGAAGAGTGCTTGAGGGAACCATTCTTTCTAAAGCCTTTCTCTCGATCTGGCCTGTTTTTTTGGGAATAATCGCCCTCACGCTCTTTGACATAGTTTTTTTAAAAAACAAAATTATTGCTCCTTTGACTGATTTTTTATCCAAATACAAATCTTTTTTGATCATCGCCATAAATTCAATTTTTATTCTTCTGATTATTTCGACTTTAGCTGACACTTATCTGGGAATGAGATTCTATGACTTAGAGGCAATTCTAGCTTCACCCAAATCTTCGAAGACTTTTGAAGGGCTCGCGGGAATGATGCTGGCTAACTTTTATTCTCTGATTTTCGGCCTCACTCCTTTAGCCTTTTTGGCCATGTCTTTCGGGAGCCTTTCCAATATTTTTCCAAAAAAAAAGGCGTACGGTGAAACAACTGTCTGGTCTACCTGCATCGTTCTTTTTATTATCTTCTATTATCTGGCTTCCACAATTTCCGGAGTCAGCGCTACCGTCAGATATCAAATTATCCTCTACCCTCTCGCTATGATCCTTTCTGGCATTGGAATTTACCAATTTATAAACGCCAAACAAATCAAAAAATATATCGCTCCCGGCCTTGTTTATCTTATTGTTTTCATTTTCAGCCTTTACAGTTTGAATTCGATCAAGCCCTTTTATTTCAGCTACGCTTCTGATCTTTTACCGAGAAATTACGTTTTAAATCTCAAAGATATGGGAGACGGAAGCTATGAAGCCGCCATTTATCTCAATAATCTGCCCGATGCCGAGAAGCTGGTCGCATGGACTGACAAGCGCGGAGTTTGCGCCTTTTTCGTAGGAACTTGCCGCAGCGGATTTGATTTTGAAGACATGGAAAAAATCGATTATTTCGTAGTATCCTCAGGAAGAGAATCGCGAACCTCCAAAATGACCGCCGGAAAAGTAATCGGGGGAGACAAAATATCCGAAGCTGTAAACAAGTTCTATTCGGAAAATGTTTACGACTATAAGCTTGAGATTGGAGGAAGACCGAATAATTTCGTAAAAATAATTTCCGGAGAAAAATTAATGGATCTTAATAATTAAAATAAATTAAACCAAGATGCCCGACTTTCTCAAAAAAAACAAAACGATAATAATTGTTCTGACCATAATTGTCTTTGTCGGAATATTTCTTCGAACTTATGAATTTCATGACTGGCTTAGATTCAGCCGCGATCAAGTCAGGGACATAAAACTTATTGATGATGCGCTGGAAGGCAAAGATCATTTGCCATATCTGGGTCCTAACGCGGGCGTCACAAAATTCAGACTGGGTCCGATATACTATCAATTTTCCTATGTGTCGCAAAAGATATTCGGCAGCTATCCGGACAAAATGGCTTACCCGAGTGTTTTCTTTTCCATTATGGCTATTCCATTGCTTTTCTTTTTCCTGAAAGAATATTTCAGCGATAAAATTTCTCTGGCGCTCACCGCCATAATGAGTGTTTCTTATTTTCTTGTGATAAATTCCCGTTTTTCTTCCAATCCCAATCTTATTCCCTTTTTTATTCTTGTTTATCTGTATTCCCTGCTGAAGCTGATGAACCCGGACGAAAAAAGAACCTACCTTTGGGCTGTCCTTAACGGAATTGGCATAGGTGTCTGTATCCAGCTCCATACAACATTGCTCATCGCCCTGCCGCCGATATCTTTTTTGGTATTTATTTACATTTTACGGAAAAAAACCCCCAACATCTGGAAAATTTTCCTGATTATTCTAACTCTGGCATTAGCTCTAAATACAACCCAAATAATATCCGAACTTGATTCTGGCGGAAAAAATACCAAATATTTCATAAAAGGCTTTACTAACAGCTCCAGCTCCAGCAGTCATTTGGGACGGGCTACATTTCACATTAGCGCGTGCCAAATACTGGCTAATTCGCACACTATTTCTGCTTTTGGCAACGATGATCCATGCAAAGCCGTTTTTTACGCACCACAAGGCACCCAAGCGGAAAATTTCAAATATTACCTGGGCATGGCCCTGAGCGTTCTTTTTTCTCTGGTTGGATATTATTTGTTATTCAGATATTTTTTCCAGGAAAAAGACCAGCAAAAGAAAAATTTTCTGGGAATTGTTATTCTTTTCAACTTTTTTTCATTCATCATATTGATCCCTATCGCTAAAATCATGTTTGTTGGATATTTTATCAATCTCTACATGATCCCGCTGGTACTTTTGGGGCTTATTATTTTGGAGATGGAAAAAAGATTTTCTTCCAAAGGCAAGGGATTGGCCATAGCGATAATAACCATTCTTATCGTTCTTTGTTTGGCCAGGGACGCCAGAACAGCAGATAGCTATAGAAAAGGCTTGGAAAATAATTCTAAAAACAGCACGCTCTCCGAATCGGAAGCAATTTCTCAATTTATTTTGAAAAATTCTCCAAAAACATCTTCCAAGTCTCATCTCGGAGGCCAAAATGGCCTGGCGGAAAGATTTTTCCGGCCGGTTAACTATCTCACTAAAAAAGCTGGGATTGAAACCGCTCTTCTCAAAAAAGACGGCCTGGATGAAATCGACCCCGAGAATAGAGTTTTTTATCTGAAAGAGAATGAACCTGGGGAAATTCCTATAGGACAAAAAATATGGAATCTTGAAGTGGCAGCTGGAAAAAAACTTTCCGGGCTAACCATCCTTCTTCTAAAAAACTAACAACCTACTCGTATGAAAAAAATACTCCATAAGCTTCTCGCCTTTTTTAAAAAAAACAAAAAAATTATTATTCCGATAATTTTGTTGGCAATCGCCGGAGGGATATATTATAAGTTCATCTATCTTGCCAAGCCAGACATTGAAAATAAAAAATCTCTCAATGTAGCTATTGTCACCGACATTCATGTCGGACCGGAAAAAAAAGGTCATAGTGAATCAGCCGTAGTCTATCCAAAAGAATACAGAAATAACCTTAAACCTCTTATGGATTCCCGGCCAGATTTGATTATTACCCTGGGCGATAATGTTAATGATGACAATAAGTGCCATCCTTATGCCGATAATTTGATAAAGTTGCTCTCCCGATTCAACGTCCTCTGGGCTAAAGGCAACCACGATAAAGAATGTTTCAAAACATTTTCTGACGTCGATTATTATTATCATGATTACGATAAAGCCGGTTGGAGAATAGTGATGCTAGATCATGATATCGACATTGATCTAGACGAACTAAACTGGTTGAAAAATTCGCTAAAAACAGATAATAAAGTTCTGATTGTCACACATATTCCTTTCTTTTCTCCCAGCCGGGATGAAAACGCATTGCTTCCTCAATATACTGAAGCAGAAAAGGTAATTTCCGGCGCCGGCAACGTTAAATATGTTTTTATGGGGCATCTGCATAGCCGGCTTTGGGACAAAGTTTATAACGGCGTGCATTATTATATCCTTCCTTCGGTTTCCGGATCAGAATATCCGCAATATTTCATGAAACTAACTTTGAACTAGAAAAAATGCGGCATTTAAAAAAAATCTTCAAAACAGAATATGTGATTCTTGCTGCCATAATATTTACCGCTATATTTCTAAGATCATATCAGCATAAGGAATTTCTAAGCTTCCAGCTGGACCAATCCAGAGACGCGATAATTGTCGGAAATTTTGTTAGAGAAGGTTTTAGCAAAATACCGCTCTTAGGGCCGCATATATCAGGCAGCACTCTTCAGCTTGGTCCTGCCTATTATTATCTCTTATCTGCTTCCGCCTTTTTATTTGGAACCAATCCAAATTCTTTCGCCATTCCCGACTGGTTTTTTTCCGTCCTTTTTGTTGCTCTTCTTTATCCATTTTTTCGGCTTTATTTTTCAAAAATAACTTCTCTGGCCCTCACCGCCATAGCCGGCACTTCGCTTTTTTTAGTCATATATGGGCGTTTTGCCTGGAATCCCAACTCGCTTCCTTTTTTCACGCTACTCGCGCTTTTCGGACTTTTGAAAGCCGATTGGAAAAATATCGTTCATCCCGGCTGGTTTTATTTGGCTATTTTTAGCGCAGGAATAGCCACTCAATTGCATTATATTTATTTTTTCATAGCTCCAATTCTGATAATTATTTTCCTCATCATTTGGAAGCCAAAATTAAAATTTAAGCAATATTTTTTTGGATTTTTAATCATTCTAGCCCTTTATTTCCCCATGATCATCAGCGAGATAACAACAAAGGGTGACAATACTAAATTGCTTTTTAAAAACACAATGGAAAGAGTTCCCACCGCTGAAGACGACCACAACGTTGCTGACAAGACATTCTACGCTTTTCAAAAAATGGAGATAATCAATTGGCAAATGATAACCGCCGACGAACATGGCAGTTCCATGAAGTTGTCTAAAAAATTTCTTCCTGTTTGTAGCAAGCAATGCCGTAAAGATCTTCCCTTTCTCATTGCGCAAACTTTCATTTTTCTGGCGGGTATCGCCGCCAGTATTTTTTCTTATCTCCGCGAACAAGATAGGGATCGTAAAAAATTTATTTTCATGTCTTGGGCATGGGCTGGCTTGATGTTCATAATTTCTATTCCTATCATCTATAGGATGTCTCCTTACTATTATCTGGCAGCTGTTCCTCCAATTTTTGTGTTCTTAGGAATGATTTTTGAAAAAACAAAAATTTTTTTTGGTCGACATGCTAATTTGGCAGTCGTTCTCATGGCATCTGCTTTTATTTTTTTCAATGTAAAAAATGACATAACTTTTTTGCGCCAGCACAAAGCTTTGGCCAAAGACAATGTTGAAGATATGGTTGGACGCGTAATTTATGATGATATGAAGGTCACCCTGGAACAGATGGAAAGAGCAGTAGCCTATATCATAGAGAACAAAAAAACAAATTCTCCCGTGAGAGTCGTGGTTGATAATACTTTTGCCAGAGCTGTTTTTTATCTTCTTGAATATGAACACGGCATTCCGGCTTGTTACATAAAAACAAGCTCGTTTCATCTCTCGGGAAACGAAGATCATTTTTTCATCTACAGAAGAAGCATAAATGAAGAGATGCCGGAAGAGTTTAACAGCCAATTCACAATCAAAAACCAGCTTAAATTTGGAAATATTCTGGTAATAGACGCCAAAGCAAAAAATCCTGCCAGCGATCCGAAAGAAGCCAGCAGCTGTCACAAATTTTAGAAAAACAGCGATTATTATGGATATAAAAAGCATTGTGAAAAAAGCATCCAGCAAAATAATCCTCCATCCTTTTCTTGCGGCATTTTTTTTGGCTTCAGCGGCAATAACTGTCGGCAGCGGCTGGTTTTTTTCGGGCTATAATTATAAAACTATTTTTCATGGTTTATCTTTGATTGGACCCCAAACCATAACTATCGGCTTTGTCGCGGACATTCATGCCGGCAGCCAGGACTTGCGCACCCAGGGACTCGAAGACGAAAACATCCTATACCCGTCCAGATTCGAGGAAAATTTCAAGCCCGCTTTGGAAAAAATGG
>Ga0302250_1001487_pt1 | contig 17360 bp, 15 predicted proteins | sample AAG_RA_Asp_MG_FD_193536 | JGI IMG/M metagenome (GOLD analysis project Ga0302250, IMG submission 193536) | Enriched activated sludge microbial communities from anaerobic digester in WTTP, New Holstein, Wisconsin, United States - AAG_RA_Asp | ecosystem: Engineered > Bioreactor > Anaerobic >... | reverse complement strand
TCGGCCGGGATCGATCCGGGATCGGAGACTATCAACAACCGGATCGATCCGGTCCCGTCCGGCAGTGCGAGGTCGAGCCCACCGGCTGCGATGGCATCCCCGGTCACGCCAAACGCCGTGAAGATCCATTCGATCCGGGACCGGGCAAGATCGTACGACAACCCGGAATCCTCCGGCATGGTTCCGCTCATGATGAGATGGTCGCGGGCCCGGGTGAGGGCAACGTACAGCAGACGCTTCCGTTCGGCCCGCTCCTTCTGCTTCTGCTGCTCGCGCAATGCAAGGAAGACCGGGCTCTCGGTCATCTCGAAATTCTCCCGGGGATTCGGGACCTTCACACCCACCATCAGCGGGTTGTCGCCGATCAGGATCGGCGAAGTAGTGTTCGGGAAGCTCATGCCCATATCCGGCACGAAAACAATGGGGAACTCCAGCCCCTTTGCCGCATGCACGGTCATGATGTTGACGGCATTCGCGGCAAGGGCATCGAGATGGGCCTCGCCTTCCCGTTCATCCTCCTCCATCGCGAGTCGGAGATCCGCGGTGAAGTCGACAAGCGAATAATTCCCGGCCACCTCTCTGGCCCGGGCCATGGCAATCAGCTTTTCGATGTTGGCAAGGATTTGTTCACCGGCCGGGAGCGCTGCATAGACCGTGTAAACACCGGACTCCGACAAAATCCGGCGCAGCAGGGAGACCAGGCCGGTCCGGCCGGCATATGTCTGCCAGGATGCGAGAAGATGGCGGGCGCGGGTTGCCGGCCCGGGGCTGGTCCGCTCTGCGTACTTCTTGAGCTTGTCCCAGAGCGTCCGGCCGTTCTCCTGTGCAATGTGGAAGATCTCGGTATCCGGCAGGCCGAAATACGGGGACCGGAGAATGCCGGCAAGGCTGATATTGTCGTGCCGGTATTCAAGGAACGAGAGGATGTTTGTAAGATCGTACACTTCCTGCCGGTGGTAGAACCCGGTCCCCCCGTGAACATAGAAGGGAATGCCGTACTCGCCCAGCGCAGAAATATACTGCGGGAGATTGGTCCGCTGTTCGAGCAGGATCGCGACATCGCCAAACCGTGCCGGGCGTTGGACAAACGAATGGTCCGGCTGCTCCTCGTACACCGTAAGCGGTCGCGAATGTATCGCGGAGTGGATTCTCCGGGCAACCATCGCAGCTTCGTTCCGTTTGGTGCCGGCAGCATCACTCCCTTTCGGCGGCAGGAGGAGTTCAACGGAGCCGGAATGATCCGCACGGCTTTTGGATATCCTGACCGGCTCGTACCCGAACTCCCATGGTTTTTCTGCGGACGCAAGGAGTCGGGAGAAGAGGAAATTCGCAAGGCTGATCACTTCTTTCGTGCTCCGGAAACTGGTATCGAGATCGATCTTCCTTCCCGTGCAGGCCTTGGTGATGATCTCCTGTGCCTCCTTGAACCGTGTCACATCTGCGTCGCGGAAGAGATAGATCGACTGCTTGGGATCCCCGACAATGAAGAGGCAATCCGTGGATGGGGACGGTGTCCCGATAATGGAGAGGATGATATCGAACTGCGTCAGGTCCGTGTCCTGGAACTCGTCAACAAGGATGTACCGGAACCGGGGCATGAAGTGCGTGGTGACAAGATCGCGCTGCTCAAGGAAAAGCCGGCGGGCATGGAGGATCAGGTCCGAAAAGTCCAGGCCCCCAAGAGAACCCTTGCCGGTCCCGACCAGTTCCAGGTACCGGGAGAACACAAGGGACAGGTCGTGCAGGAACCGGATCGACCCGGTGATAACCGGGTCGGAGGGATCCACCGTCATCCGGAAGAGGGAAATTTTCTGTTCGAGAATGTCGTTCAGGCTCTTGCGTGCACTCCTGAATTCAGCAAGATCATTGCCCTTCCAGTTCTTTTTGCTCCCGATATTCCCGGGTCTCTTCCGCTCCAGCTCAAGAGCAGCCGAACAGAATGTTCCCGTATCTTCAGGATCAGAAAGCCGGGAGAGGAGGGGCTGGATCTCCCCTAAGAACTGTGCAGCCTTGTCATCAACACCTGCATACGCGGAGGCTAATCCCAGCAGGGTTCGAACGCTGGAAGAGAACGAGGGATCGTTCCGGAGTGCGGCAATCTCTTCGTCACGGAATTCGGATACATCTCTCTTCCAGGTTTCCAGCACATGCGCCTCATCAGTATCAAGAGCTGCAAAGAACTGTGCATAGCGCTCCCGCCGCTCGTACATTGTAGAGAGGATCTTCCGGAGGTTGGTCTGGTCCGTGATGGAAAGAACGTGCACGAGCGCCTCATTGACCGGCCCATCCTGCGGGGAATGAATGAGTTCGTCGAATGCCTGGTTGCGGATGCGGCCGGCCTGCTGCTCGTCCAGCACGACAAAGCCGGGCTCAAGGCCGGCTTCGATCGGGAATTCCCGGAGCACCTGCGCACAGAACGAGTGGAAGGTCTGGACCGGCGCAATCATGAAATCCTCGGCAGCCTTCTCCCACCGCGGGCCTTCGTGCCGGAGAATCTCGGCCCGGATCCGCTCCTTCATCTCGGCCGCGGCTTTATCGGTAAACGTCAGCGCAAGGATCTGGGGCACCGTGACGGGCCGGGTTTTGAGCAGGTCGATATATTTCTGGACAAGCACGTAGGTCTTACCGGTCCCGGCTCCGGCCGTGACCACCATGCTCCGGTCGTGGGTCGTGATCGCTTCGCCCTGCCGCGGTGTCGCTGCCATGTCAGGTCTCCTCCCCCGACTGGAATACCCGGTACGGATCGAAATGGCAGATCTGCCTGAATTCACAATACGGATTCGGGCATTCCTCTTCGGACGGCAGCGGGAAGCGGCCGTTCCGGATCCCTTCGATATACGCAAAGGCACAGTCGCGGGAGTGCCGGATCGTGCCGGCAAAATCCGCGGATGGACGGACACGGGAGATCATCAGGTCCTTTGCAGCCGGGTCCGCGAGCACGAGGCTCCGGGTAATCTCGCGCCGTATCTGGTAATATCCCCCGCCAACACCGTGATTGCCGGATATCGTTTCGAATGCTGAAAGATAGAGCGGCAGCTGCAGGGCAGTTCCGGCCTCGATCTCTTTTGCTTTGGGATGCTGCAGGCCGGACTTGTAATCATAGATCACGAACTGCCCGTCAGGGGTAAGATCGACCCGGTCGATCCGGCCCCGGATGAACATCTTCTGTCCGCCGTCCGGAGAAACAAGTTCAACCGGTTCCGAAACGGATGACGGATCATCCGATTCACCGGCCTCCATGCCAAAGGAAAATTCGAACCGCGAGGGAACGAGCGGTGAATTTTCTTCACCCGCTTCATGGATCAAAAACCTCTCGAAATATCCTGGCCCGGTATGGTTGTCCCCCAGCATCAGGATCCGGGTCGCGTCCCAGAGCGGGCTCTGGAAGGAATACTGTGCCAGTTCTTCCGATGCGATCTTCAGGATCATCTCCGTGGCATCGTTCAGTGAAGCAAGGCTGACCTTGTTGTGACCGGCAGAGCGCCATTGCCGGTAAAAGGCACTCAGGATATCGTGGATGGCCGTCCCGCGATCGCTGGCCGAGAGGTTCGACTCCACTTCCGGTAATTCTTTGAGATTGATCACCCGGCCCAGGAAGTAGGCAAACGGGCAGTTGGCATAGGTCTCAAGGCTTGTCGGGGAATACACGTGATCCGGTCCATAGTGGCCGGCAAGTGCTTCCTGGATTGTCTCATCTCCGGACAGGATGCCATCATACGAGGAATCACACGAGCCGGTCCGGTGATAGCGTTCCATGTTAATGCGTTCGGCAAGATCGCTGATTGGATGAGAGCTAGGTATTGTTCCCCTTGCTTCGCAGATTCGGCCATCCTGGATGGCCGTTCCAGCATTGATCGCACTACAGCGAAGGGAGGCAGAGCAAATATCCACTGGAATCTCCGGCCAGGGAAGATCCCCGGATCTCATGCGGACCCGCTCAAAAAACGCTGACGTAAGGAGCGGTTTCTCTCCATCGGCCAGCGGAGCGCTCAGGTACACGGCTCTCTGTGCGGACAGCAGCGATGCGATAAAATAATACTGCTCTTCTCTGAGGATTTCTGAAAGAGACCGGGTCCCCATCCGGGCATTTTCCAGGGTGTTCATAAAAGGGAGGCGTGTTGTCAGCCGGGGGACAACTCCTTCAACAAGACCCCCGATGAATACCACCGGGTAATTCATGTGCTGGGACTCCCAGAGACCCAGTACGGTTACCCCGTCGGCATCCTCAAGTCCGCTCTCATCCGGATCCTCTGCCAGGGATGTTATCATCCGTGCGAATTTCTTCCCGTCGACGGGTGCATTATCCGGGTGCCAGGAGGCATGTTCCAGTGCGGTGAGGAGTTTGCAGAATTTTTCATAAATCTGGATCTCCCGCTCTTTAAGGGCAGCATCCGGTGCGAAAAAGATCTGCGGGAGATCCCATGACGTGAGGAATTCACGGAATGCCCTGATGTGGCTCTGGAGGGATGTGCCATGGCTGATTGCATCAAGATCGTTCTGGAGAATCCGGATTCCTTCCCGGACCCGGTCAACCGTATGGACGCTGATACCCGGGAAATTCTTTGCCTTGTTTGGATCGGCAAGTTCCGTACGCAGCCACTCCAGTTGTCTGCTCCAGGAAGGATGAGGGCCATCAATCCGGGCATAGCGCGAGACAAGATCAACTTCGGACGCATCCAGAGAGGAGGTACTGCCCGGGACATTTCCCCGACGGAAATAGGGACTGCCAATGATCCGGATCATGGTTTCCCGGGTATACCCGCCAGGAGAGAGATCGACAAGATTCGTAAGGAACTGGATGAGGGGGGAAGCGGAGAGCGGCGGGCCGATCCGGCAATTCCATGCAATCCCATAATCCCCGAATATTTCCTCGATGAGCGCACGATTGTCACGCAGGTCGTAAAAAACCACGGCAATATCGGAAAGGGGCATGCCTTCCCGGTTAAGGCGACAGATCTCCGATGCAATGCCGGAAATCTCTGCATATCGTGAGGAAAATGTCCGGGTGTGGAAAAAATCCCCCGCATCGAGAGCGTCCGTTTCCGAGAACAGTCCTGTTATCCGGGACCGGAGGGATGCGGGATCGAAACCGGGCTGTTTTCCGGACCGGGGCCGGCCCCGGAAAACATTCTGATCGATTCCCTCAGGGACAAAGACAAAGGATTTCCCGGCATGTTCGGCTATCGTGTCAACAAGATCCTGTTCGAGGGTCTGGAGATCGTGAAACCCGTACATAACTACGGTTCCTAATCCTGATTCACCGGAACGGTTCAGGTGGTCGATTGTCCATTCGAGAAGAGTATGACTGTCATAAAGATCGGTTTCCCGCAGGTGTCTGGTGTATTCAGTAATAATTGCATCCAGTTGCCGGCTCTTCTCGCTCTCAAGTTCGAGAAGGCATTCCGGGAATACAATCTTTCGCAACCGGATGACTTTCATTAATTCCCTGAGATCCCTGACCGTGCCCGTTGACACATGACCCCGCCGGACAAAGAACCGGAGATCACCGGCATTATCCTCAAGGATCTGTGAGAGCAGCATCTTCGATTCATTCTCCGGGATGATCCGCTCGGTGGTCCGGTGTTCCTCCAGCTGTATCGCACAAAATCCCTCAGGAGTACAGATGCGTGAGGAAAGAAAGGGGATAGTATCAGCCATCAGTCGCTGCTTGACTTCAGAGACCAGCCGCTCTGTAGGAAGAATGAGCCAGGTGGAAAAGGGATCCTCCTTTGCAGCAGTAACAAACCGGGAGATGAACGTGGACAGACAATCCCCGGGAAGCCCGGATTCGTAAGCAATATCCGGAATCAGGTTGCCCGAAGGGGTCTGTGCTGGCATGATAGGTGATTACTCTGCGCACAAGAAAAATGCAGGGATTTATTCCAGGAACTTGTTGAGGGGGATCGTCTCGATCTTCTCTTTTGTCACGGCCGTAACATCGATCTCCCGGGCTTCCGCCTCCTTGGTGATGGCTTTGACATCGTGCTCAAGTTCCTTGATCGGGATAAGTTTCTTGCGTTTCTCCATCGGGGGATTCATCTTCTCGGCTTTTTCATAGTCCACAACTTTCTTGAGGATATCCTCAGGGAGCGATTCGCAGCTCTTGAGAAGTGCGAGGAATTCGTTAAAGAAGTACGTGTCAATCTGCATCCGGCGTTTAGTTGCATGGGCGAACTTGCCGATCACATGACAAATTTTTTCCCGGTCTTCAGGACTTAACTGATCAACAAACTGGTAATCCTCGATCTTTTTGAGGGCGAGAATGATCGGTTCAAGGCTGTCGTGCGTGACAACATAGACCTGGTACTCTGCCATGTCAAGATGGACTTCGTCGAGATAATCCAGGGTATTTGCAGGAACGACAAGGAAAATATCTTTTTTGACATTATCCTCCTTGGTGTATTTTTTTACAGCCTCGGCCTGTGTCTTAATGTATTGACGGAAATTGCCAAGTTCATCGGAATTTTTCGGGCTCTTTGCATCGAAGATAACGTACTGATCGGCAATGAGCAGCGCATTGTCCGGTTTCTTTCCGGATAGTGGAAATTTTTCCTTATCGCAGTACTCTAGGGTATGCCGCTGGCAGATAGAACGCAGGGTCTGTTCAACTGCCTCCTCATGTCTCCTCCATGTCTGTTCCATCTCAGAGAATTCGGCACGGATCGCGTCATCCCGTTCAGCCTGAACACGGAGACGGTCATCCTCAAGCTGCTTCTTTAACGCCATCAGTTCGGTGATCCGGGCGTCATGCGCACGGACACGCTCTTCCTCATTCTGGCGTAATTGTGAAAGTGTCTTCTGCGATTCTGTGTACTGAAGATTCACCTGATCATACCGGGCTGTCAGACCGGCAAAGTCAGCGTTCAGTTTCTGGATAATCTCCCGGTTTTTCCGGTCGGATTCAACAAATCCCCCGGCTTCGTTCTCTCTTTCATTGATCTTCCGCAGCAACTCTTCGTTCCTGGATTTAAGATTGATAACTTCCCCCTTCAGCTGATCAATTATTGCATCATTGTTTGCCTGTGTTTCGGCAAGGGTTGCAGACAGTGTTGCCCGCTCCCTCTCCTTTTCTGTAATCCGCAAATTGAGCGATTGCACGTATGTCTGCTCTGAAGAGAGATCCTGCTTCAACTGGGTTGTCTGCTGTATCTGATACTCCAGATTCTGTACGTTCTCCCGATTCTTTGAAACAAGGGTGGCAATTTCCTTTTCTTTTTCAGCAACAAGTCCCTGCAGCTGCTGGTATTCAGAAAACGCATCATAACCCTGTGACACAATACCCTGCCAGGAAAAGAGCCGTTCAAAGAACCCGGCATTCTTGACACGATCAAAGAATCTTCGAAGGTTTTCAAAAGATGAACTATCCATGGATGTGCACCGGTTTTTCTCAGCGATTGTTGAGATGTAGGCGAATAAACCTTATTAAATGCCGGACAGCGGGGTGAAAATAATGCCATTCAGATCATCGGGGACCGCCGAGATCCAGGGTGAATTCGCAAACACGCTCGTTGTCGAGATGGGCACCGACAGCGCGAGCCGGGTGCGGGAAGCGGAGTAAAGCCGGCGCTCCGGGAAAAGCGAGTGTCCCAAGGATCGTTACGCGCAATCGCACAGTATCGTGAACGTGAGCCGTCGCGTTCAGAACGCCGTCCACAATAACCCGGCCGCGAATGCCTGCCGGTAATCGTCGGGAGAAAAACCAGGACTCTTCTCTTCAAGTGCACGGAGGGCCGCATCCCCGGCTCCGCTGCCGCTCCCGTATGCCCCGTCCCGGAAGGCATCGCAAATCTCATACGCATCCCGCGAGAGTTTCCGGGCCCGGCTCACCGCGTCCCGGCAGAGTCCGGGGGAAGCCGAAGGGACCTGCCCGCAGAGACGCCGGATGAGCACGGTATCGTCTGCGCCCTCTTCCGCCGGCCCGCCCTGCGACAGGACAATGCTGACGGCTGCCGACAGCAGGGCAGGGTCCGGCACACCATCACCGGGCGGATACTTCGTCATCAGGCAGCCGGTGCCGGGGTATTTGCCGACCCCTTGATCCAGTCTGCCATGTTGTTCCATTCAGCATCCTGGCTCTTTGCGAAATAGATCTCCACAAGCCCCTTCTCTTCGAGTTTCTTCAGTGCCGGCAGCTCGATCGTGTAGAAGATCCGGTTGGCTTTCGCTCCCCCGACAAAGCACCAGATCTTCACGGGCTTTCCAGTGGCTTTTGCAACCGGTTCTGCCATCATCGCAAACCTCTCCGAGTACCCGGCCCAGATCGCATCGGCCTGTTCAAACGTGACCGGGTACGGGTCGCGGTACGACTCGCCGAAGATCAAAACGCTCCCGTTCACCGGGAATGCCCGCTCGTACCAGTGCTCGTTCATCATCCGCTCCCACGAGGGGTACGGGTAGTAGCCGTTGATGCCCATTGCCCAGATCGCCCGGTTCGGGGGATTTTCCCTGGCAGCGGGACCTTCGTTCACGGTGTCCAGCAGGCGCAGGAGGCTCCCGTGGTTTCCTTTTGCCGAGTAAAAGCCCATGTGGACCTGCGTGCCCGGCGTTGCGAGCAGCGGTTCGTAGGCAACCGCCTCGGAAAAGATCTGTTGCGTGTAGGCCGGGTCGCGGACCTGCCGGAGTTTCTCTACCGGGTCAACGAATACCGGCTCGTGCGACGAGGCGGCCGGGCAGCTGGCGGGTGCAGTGGAGGATGCCCCCGAAAGCAGGAACGATGCGGCAAGGATGCAGGCGAGAAAGACGATCCCGGCAAGCAGGAGGATGCGGGGATTTTCAAGCGGGCTGTCGGGCGATGGTGCCATGATACAATCTCGCCGTTCAACCGTAAAAAAAGGCTTGATTTGGTGCCCGTGCCGGGAACACACCGGTACGCAAAAAGAGACGGTTTCCCGGGCCCTGCCGTTATACCGGGGCGCGGGCCGGCCCCGTATAGATTCCCGAACCCAGCCACCAGGTATCGTCCACCTTCTTCACGTACCCGAGTTTCTCCTCGATTGTCCCGTTGCGGGCGGGGTTGCTGTACGGGAACCGCACGAAGCCGGAGCCGTTCTTTGCGGCGTTGATGAACTTATATGAATACAGGTTACCATACGCATCGCGTTCATTGGTACGGTTAGTGCCGATCAGTCCCGGGCTGAACGGGTGGGCAAGGACAACGTCGTCAAAGTCGTACGCATAGATGTAGAGTTCGCCCCGCACAAAGGAACCGTTCGGGTTGGAAAACTCCGCGAGCGCGTGTTCTTTCCCGTGGACCTGCGCATACCGGACCGCTTCATCGACGAATGCGACAAGGGTCTCGTTGGAAATGACGGCAGACTCCGGGCCGGAGACTGCGGCAGGGGGTCCGGCGGGATGGGCCTGCATACAGCCGGCAGAAAGGAGCAGGAGAGCAACAAGAACAGAAGGGACGAGGGCAGGGGACCAGCGGGACATGGTGAAAGGTGCGTTTTCCGGGTAAAAAAAGCGTACGCAAACACCCTTCTCGCGGGGGCCCTGCAGGACGGGTCGGGGATGCCTGCATGAAACCGCAGGATATCGCGTACAACCGTTCTGTCTGTCAGGCATGCCGGAACGGTTGTTCCTCTTCCGCACATTCCAGTAGTTTAATGTATCGAAATGTCGAAACACTTCTTACGAAGGAAAATCAGATAATTCCCTGAAACGTGAGGTTGCTCTTCCGGTATGACCAAACCCCCGCAGCGATCCGGTGACAATAAGCGGAAGGATCAGGGCAAACCCGCCCCGGTCGTATATACCGCTGAGGATGTAGAACGGATCCGGAGGGAGTACGATGCGAAATTCTCGGAACTGGAGCACCGGATCTTAAAGACCATCGAGAAAGCGGTGACTCCAAAACCCGGCGAAGGAACACCGCTCCGCATGACCATGCCGCACTCCAGCCTCTCCTGGATCGAGAAGGCCACGCCCCGGCAGCTGATTGAGTTGTTCGGATCCTCTTTTACCGACGGCCCGAAAAGACCCGATCCGGGGACCCTGTTCATGGCATGGGGGGCCCTCTTCTCCAGCCTCTTTTTGTCCAGTTCGGACCTCCAGAACGATATCGATACGATCAGCCGGGAAGACCGCGAGCTGTTGAGCCGGGTTATCCACGAGGACTGCACCCGGCGCGGGGGAAAGTTTGTCTTCACCATTCTCCAGAAGGGGGCAAACCTTGACCGTGCAGCACTGGTCGTCATCGCTAACCTCAACGACCTTGCCGCGGTCTCGCAGGACGGGGAGCCGGCAATCATCCTTCTTGTCAAGACCTGCGACAAGAGTATCCGCCCGCTGCTTATCAAAAAGGCCGGGAAACGACTGCTCGCCGGGGTGAATGACCGGGACGGGATACCGGTCCTCTTCACGGTCTTTGGCCTCGGTGACCTCAACGTGTACGACATCGAGGCTGTCGAGAACGTCTTCACAAAGGAGGAGCTCAAAAAAGTTGTCCCGAAGACCGGCCTCGGGAGGAGTGCCTTTGACGCCTACACGGAGATTGCGACGCGGCTTAAGGAGAGCCTGGCCCACCAGAGGAAGTCGTTCATGAACGCCCGGGCCGGCGCAGCGGCAGAAACAGGAAACGGGAAAGCCGGCGACGACGCGTCCGCGTCGATGGACGGGAATGGGCACGAGACAGACGAATCCAGGGAGACGTGCGACACGTCCATCCTTATTCTTGTCGTGGACGACAGCAGGGTCCTCCGCAGCCTCCTGATCCAGCACCTGAAGAACCTCGGGTATGAAAACATCATCGAGGCACAGACCGGTGATGAGGCCGTGGTTGTTGCTGCGGAAAAACACCCGTATCTCGTGTTCATGGACATCAACATGCCCTGGAAACGGGACGGGATCGCTGCCGCAGCCGAGATCCGGAAGACGACGGATGCGCGGGTAATCTTCCTCACCAGCTGCTGCAACAAGGAGACCATCGACCGGGCACGGGATATTGATCCGGAGGGCTACATCTTAAAACCGTTCAGCGAACGGAACATCCGCGTTGCCCTGCGACTGCTGATCTGAAGGCGCCGCATCAGCGGGACATACCCGGTAAGCTAATCCCTTTGAGCCTCATACACGGGGACGAGCATCCGGAATATGCCCGTTTTTCTTTCACCCTGCGTTCCCACCCCCTTATATCCCATTACATGCCAAACTAGGATTCAACGGATGAAGGACGAGTACGCGGGTGCAGTGAACGAGGCGGCAGGCCGGATCCGGGCCAGGGTCCCGGGCGATCTCATCGGGAAATTCCGGCAGATCTGCGGCATCACAAAAGACGATTTTATCTCCTGCACACCCCGTTCCTGCGGCGAGGTCTGCGCTGTTGACGGCTCCAATGTCATGCTCTTATGAGTCCGGCAGCATGTCCCTTGCGGTTGTCCGGGCTGCAGAGACAACATTCCGGGACATGGAACGCACGAGACGCTCCGTCACGCCCCTGCATTTCTCCCTCATCGGCCCGGAAGAGGAGAACCCGGACTTTCCCGTGCTCTACGTGGACTGCTTCGGCCAGCCGCCGGGAAAGCCGCTAAAAAATGAGGACCGTGCACGGGCAGCAGAGGTTCTCCGGGACACGGTCGAGTACTGGGTCACGGAGACGATGGCACGGGAGCTGGGGGCAGGCGCCCTCCTCCTCCGTGACGGGCTGGAACGAAACGGGCGTCCGCACCGCCCTTACTGATATCCGGACCGGGGCAATGCCCTGGATCACCGGTGCGAGCGGCGGGCTGGAGTATGACGTAGTGCTGGGTGTTGACCCGGTTATCACGTGGTACTCCCACTGGACCGTGGACAACGGGACGTTTGCGACCATCAAAACCATCAGTTCGGAGAACCTCACGGCAGGATCCAAGAGCGATCAGGAATCCGCGGGAGGGACCCGGGCATCCGAAGCGCTCATGTCGTTATCATCGCATTCCGCCCCCTATTCTGCAACCCGTGAAAGGACGGGATTCAGGGCCGTGATCGTCGGCCCGTCGCAGGGGTGGAGAAATTACCGGCACCAGTCCGATGCCCTCAGTATCTATACTCTGCTCCGGAAGAACGGGGTTGCCGACGAGGATATCATTCTCATGACGTTTGACGATATCCCCACATCCCCGGAAAATCCCCTGAGGGGAGATATCCACAATGTTCCCCGGGGGGAGAATGTCCGCGCAGGAGCGCAGGTGGATTATGCCGGTCCGGCGGTTACCGCAGAGATGTTAAAGAATGTCATGACCGGCAACAGGACTGCATCCACGCCGGTCGTACTGGAGAGCGATGCCGGCACGGACGTGTTTGTGTACATCGCCAGCCACGGGTCGCCGGGCGAGGTTGTATTTGGGTACGGGAACGGGTTTTTCACCACGGACGACTTCACCAGGGTCACCGATGCAATGGCGCGGGACCGCCGGTACCGGCAGATGGTCTTCTTCATTGACACCTGCTTTGGGGAGAGCATCGCTACCGGCGCAACTGCACCGGGCATCTACTACCTGACGGGTGCTGCAAAGAACGAGCCGTCGCTCGGGGCAGTCTACGATATGGAGATCAAACAGTGGCTGTCTGACGAGTTTACGTCCAGCGTTCTTTCAGCAATCAGGGCAAATCCCGATATTACGTTCCGGGAACTGTACCCTGCCACGTACAAGTCTGTCACCGGATCGCATGTCCGCATGGTCGACACCGGGCAGTTTGATCTCGACTCACCGGTCATGGCCTATCTCTCGCCATGAACCCGGGGCGTAAAAAATGCCTCTGGAGAAAGCATACCGGCAGGTTTTGGAGCACCCCGCGGCGGCCTCAATTACCTTATATGAAAACAACTCTGTATCGGATTATCCATTTCAGGTAATACAAAGGCATCACATGCGCCCCCGAGTCGAAGAACGCATCCGCGTTCTTCTCATCCTCCTGGTTTTTCAAACCCGTCGGAGGCGCAAGGGGGGAACTATCTGGAAGGAGTTTTTCTCCAGAGCGCGCTATGATGCGAAGCAACATAGAAAGCTGATGAAAATCCCGGGGATTTTCACACCAGCATCTTTTTTGAATGCGGTGAAAAAAGGATCGGCCCGACTCCCGTATGCCTGTGGATCCGGGATCGGGCACCGGTTCGATCAGGAGACCCGGCTCAGCGCACCCGTGCCAAGGTCATAGTAGAGGCCGTGGACTGCCACGCGGTTCTCTGCAACGGCCTTCTTTAAGAGCGGGTACGTGAACAGGTGCTCGATCTGGAGCCGGACATTCTCCTGCTCGATCATCCGGTACCGCTTTTCCTGCTCCGCAGGTGTGTGCGGCATCTCGATCTTTGAGTCAATCCGGTCTTTTGCTTCGCGCGCATTGTTCAGCCAGAGCGGGATATACGCATCCGTGCTCTCCTTGTCGAGCGCCCGGATTGCACCGCAGTTCGAGTGCCCGCAGATCACGACGTCTTTCACCTTCAGGTGCATGACCGCGTATTCAAGCACGGTTGCAAAGTTCCAGTCATGGACCGGCACGATGTTGCCGATATTTCGCTGGATAAAGAGTTCGCCGGCCCGGGCCTGCGTGATGTGCCCGGTCTGGAGCCGGGAGTCCGAGCATCCGATCCAGAGGGTCTCCGGGTGCTGGCTGCCAGCCAGTTCCTTGTAATAGTCAATGTTCGGGGTGAAATCAGATTCCCGAAACCTCAGGTTCCCTAGTAATAATTTGTCAATCGCCATACACACACCTCTGACAGTGTACATAAACCGGAACACGGGCCGGCGTATGATGTATTGATACTTGTCCGGAATATGAAAGAAGGTTACGGTCTGTAATGCGCGGGGGAAGAGTCTTGATGTGAACTCGGAGCGTGATAGGGGATGCGACAGGATACAGGGCCCGTAGCAGGAGATGAACACGATGTGTTCTCCGACCAAAAAATCAGAAGATCCAAAGAAATACCGTATCCTCCTGCCATCAGCCTTATTGTCATGGAAAAACAACATGTAAAGAACAACGGGCAGAAATACCGGCCCTAAAAGAGTCCCAGACCATGCCAACGATCACCGCACCTGCCGAGTCTGATCGCTATAACGAAGACTTAACCCTCCTCACGCTCTATTCCCTTGCCGGCGAGGAGAGCAGCGGATTTCTTGCCATCCGCCCGCACTTCATCCGTCATCTCGGAAAGGTCATCTTCTCGGAGAAGACCATGCCGTCTGCGGAACGGATGGTCGAGGCTGTCACGGTCCGGGAACTCACGTCGGCAGAGATGGTCCGGGCGGAACGCGAACTCTGGATCCACTACCACCAGCAGAAGGCTGATCCATTGCACGACCGGCTCTTCGCGGTCTTCTCGGGCCAGCGGATTATCGGTGTTGCCCGGTGCTCCCGGCACGAGGATGGCCTTGAAGTGGATGCGGTCTATGTCCTGGAAGAATACCGGCTGCGGGGATTTGCCCGTTCGGTCATGATCCTCCTCATCGAGGAATGCGGGAGGAACGAGACGCTGTACATGCACTCAAAGACCGAGCTCGTCAATTTCTATGGCAGCCTCGGTTTCCGCCTCATCCCCGAAGCGGATCTCCCGACAAGCATCCGCGATCGCTTCGATTTCGTTTTTGGGGACCTCGATAGTATCCAGGTCACACCCATGCGGCGGGAACCGGGAGAGCCTGATACGGTTCCCGCCACTCCCTGACGTTCCCCACGACAACGTTTTCTGGTTTTACGAGGACGGGAAGGCAGGGGTGTCCTTCGTATAATCACGCCTGCTGGATGATGAACTGGCCTTTCCGCAGGTGGGTGACATCCTCAATGGTCTCCATCGCCCCGGTGACCGTTCCCGTGGTATCCCGGATCAGCGAGGCCGTGACGCGGAGCCATCGTCCCCCGCCATGCATGTCCGGGAAGAAGTCCGTGCACTCGAATTTGCCATCAGTCCCGTCACTGCGCGAACACATGCCGCTGAACTGGCGGGCGATCATTTCCACGTTGCCATCCACCACGAAGTCGATCAGGCACGCCCGGGGCAGGGAGTAGAATGCCTTCCAGTGATCGCTTGTACCCACGACATCTTCGGCCCTGACATTAGTGAGGATCTCAAGAGCCCGGTCCCAGTACACAACCTTGTGGTTTTTGTCGATGAAGAACCGGGGAGTTGTCGGGATCTGGAAGAGCGTCCGGAGGAGCCGGTCGCGCTCCTCGGAAGCGCGGCGGGCGATCGTGCGTTCTGTGGTATCTTCAAGGATAAGGGTTATCCCTGAGGACCCGTTCTCCAGGGTTGTCGGGATGAACCGTCCCTCAAAGAAGACTTCTCTCCCGTTACGGACTGCCGTGATCTCCTTTTTCCACAGGGGCCCGCCGGCAAGGAGGGCAACTATTTCGCGCTCGTCTTCCTGCGAGAGCAGGGGGAACGGGAGGGCGCTGAGCCGGGTATGGAGGACTGTTTCCCGTGTGACACCGGCGAACATGCAGAACGAACCGCTGGCCTGGATGATCCGAAGGTCCTTGTCAAGGACGATAATGAGTTCCTTTGCATGGTTGAGCAGGTCCGAGACCGGGACCCGGTGGGAGAGGGTATAGAGTTTGGCGTTTCCGACATGGCGGACGTCAAGCTGCCCGGCAGTTGTCATGACCTCGGCATATTTTGCCACGGAGTTGCGGCTCATGTTCACGGCAGTGGAGATCTCCTTGATGCTCATGCCGAGGGGATGCTCTTTTAACACTGCACGGATCCGTGCGGCTTCGTCGGTACTCTGAATGTCTCCCATCATGTCTCTCCCCTGCACAGACCGGCTGCTATCGTGAAAGATATGTAATAACGCTTATTTAGTGGCTGTGATATACATAGATATCGTGCATAGTGTTTGTGCACTAGCGCACAGCATACCGGTCAGATGGGCAGTACCTGCCTTTTTCATGGATGATATACACACCTCTGAACCATATCACCAGGTACCAGGACTGATCCCATCACTCTTTCTCACCATTCCTTTTTCGCCGTTACAGAGCTGATACGGAAGGTGTGTCCTTTCCGTTACTCCCCGCCCAGGCGCCGCGCAAAGGGGCGGAGCCCGTCCAGGCCCGCCTGGATCTCCTTGTCTGTGCTGCCAAGAGCGATCACGTAGAGCAGGATCAGGGCATTTTCCAGCTGGCGATTGTACATCCTTTCCTTGTCCGTATTGTCAGGCAGGGGAGAGAAAAGCAGGTGCTGTTGTTCAGCAGAAAAGATTGAAAATTCATCAGGAACGAGCCCCTTTTCTCCCATCCGGCCTGCCTGAAAGGATACGATCGCAAATGCCCGCTCCACCAGTCCGGGAGCGGTCCCGTCGGCCAGTTCCGGCACGCCCGAAGCAAGCCTGCAGGACTCTTCGTATTCCCCCTCGGCAAACCGGATGAAAACCCTGCCCGCTGCACGCGCAAGAGCGGGGGAAACCGCGGGCATCTCCGTAAGAATACGGCGCTGGTACTTTCCCAGCGGCTCATCGGGAGAGAGTGGCGCGGGTCCGGACATCTCCTCGCTGAAACGGCGTTTCAGTCGTATAAGGAGGATCGTCAGTCCGGCTGCATAGAGGAGCTGGAGTACGGCCCCGGCTCCCGCCTCGATAGGCGTGGCCAGGAAAACGATGCCGTAGATCGGGGTCGAGAGCGCAACGATATCCTTCCGCGGCCGGATCCAGGCAAGGTAGGCAAGGATGAACGAACTGATCGTGCAGCCGATCGAAACATACTGGAAATCAACCGGGTATCCTGCACTCCAGAGGATGAGTCCCGCACCGGTTACGCCAAACGCAATGAGCGGCACGGCCGCTTCGCAATATCGTCCTGCTCCCTGAGAGGGAGCCCCTGCAGAATCTGTCGTAGACATGGAAAAGTCCCCTGGCTGCCTGACAATCCCGGATTTTTCTAATTCTCCGGTTTCTTTCCCGTCTTCCTGATGGAAACACAGTTGATGATGGGATCACCTGTGACGATATACCGCCGTATGACCTGTCCGAGAACCTCGACAATATCATTGACCTTGATATCTTCTTCGGGATTCGTGAACATCTTGACCGGTATGGCACCGGTACGGTCGGCAACCGAATACTGCGGCCGGTTCAGGAACTGGAAGCGGGCATGCTCAACAACACCCTCGATCCGGACAATCTTGCCGATCATGCTCTCGTTGATGAGTCTTATGCGGACAGTTTTTGCCTGCCGTTCGTATTCCGGCCTGAGATCAGCATACTGCCGCTGGCTCATGTAGTTGAGCGCAACGGGGAGGATAATCAGCATAAAAAGGACCGGTGCAAGCCAGATCAGTTGCGACCTGACGACCGGACTGTATATTGAGGCGATTATTACGAGTATAGTAAAGATTACAAAGACCGCAATTGCGAGAATTGAGACCTTTACATCAACATTTCCGATCTTCA
>Ga0302250_1001486_pt1 | contig 17370 bp, 8 predicted proteins | sample AAG_RA_Asp_MG_FD_193536 | JGI IMG/M metagenome (GOLD analysis project Ga0302250, IMG submission 193536) | Enriched activated sludge microbial communities from anaerobic digester in WTTP, New Holstein, Wisconsin, United States - AAG_RA_Asp | ecosystem: Engineered > Bioreactor > Anaerobic >... | reverse complement strand
GGCCGAGACCTGCGACCCGGCGACGGGCTGCCTGCCTGGGGTTCCCGTGACCTGCGACGACGGGAACGCCTGCAACGGGGTGGAGACCTGCAACCCCGCGACCGGGGAATGTCATGCGGGGACGCCCCTGACCTGCGACGACCACGACGCCTGCAACGGGGTCGAGACCTGCGACCCCGCCGTGGGCTGCGTCCCGGGAACCCCCGTCCCGTGCGACGACGGGGATGCCTGCAACGGGGTCGAGACCTGCGTCCCCCAGACGGGAGCCTGCCTGCCCGGGACGCCCCCGGTGTGCGATCAGCCCGGCTGGTGCAACGGGGCAGGCCACTGCGACCCGGCCAGGGGATGCGTGGTGGACCGCCCGCCCTGCGACGACGGCGACGTCTGCAACGGGCAGGAGATCTGCTTCGAGACCCTGCAGGTCTGCGTGCCCGGAAGCCCCCTCCAGTGCAGCGACGGGAACGCCTGCAACGGGGTGGAGACCTGCGACCCGGTGCTGGGGTGCCGCCCGGCGACCCCGCCGGTCTGCGACGACGGGCTTTCGTGCAACGGGGTGGAGACCTGCGACCCGGCGGTGGGCTGCGTGCCGGGCACCCCGCTGCCCTGCGACGATCACAACGCCTGCAACGGGCTGGAAGCGTGCGTGGAAGGGATCGGCTGCGTGGCGGGGACGCCCCTGACCTGCGACGACGGCCTGTTCTGCAACGGGGCGGAGACCTGCGACCCGGCGGCGGGCTGCGTGCCCGGGGCGCCTCCGCCCTGCGACAACCACGACGCCTGCGACGGCCTGGAGACGTGCGTGGAGGGCATCGGCTGCGTGGCGGGGACGCCCCTGTCCTGCGATGACGGGGATTTCTGCAACGGGGCCGAGACCTGCGACCCTCTGGAGGGGTGCCTGGCAGGCATTCCCCCCGTCTGCGACGATCAGGACGTCTGCAACGGGATCGAGACCTGCGATCCGCTGCTGGGCTGCCTGCCGGGCGTGACGCTGGACTGCCAGGACGACCTGTTCTGCAACGGCGAGGAGGTCTGCGACCCCCTGGGCGGGTGCCTGCCGCCTCGGGCGGGCCATGACCGGTGCGTGGACGACAACGTCTGCAACGGGCAGGAGGTCTGCAACGAGACGCTGGACCTCTGCGTGCCCGGGACGCCGCTGGCCTGCGACAACCACGACTTCTGCGACGGCATCGAAACCTGCGACCCGGTGCGGGGCTGCCTCCCGGGGACTTCCGTCGTCTGCAACGACGGCCAGGTCTGCACGGACGACGTCTGCATCCCGGCGACCGGGCAGTGCCGGTACGACCCCGTTCCCGGCCGTGCCTGCGACGACGGCAACCCTTGCACCTCCGACGACACCTGCGACGCCGCCGGGGCCTGCCGGCCGAAGAACGAGACCTGCTGCAACAACTCGGGCGACGACGACCTGGACGGCCTGACGGACTGCTGGGACCCGGACTGCGAAACCTACCCCGCCTGCATCGTCCCCATCCAGTGGTGCCGGCTCCAGTACCCGGCCAGCATCCGCGAGGCCCAGGGGACGGTGGTGACCGTGTACGGGCGCTTCTACACCGCGGGCCTGACCAACCGGACGCCCCGGACCGAGCACTACCCGACCCTCCGGGCCCAGGTGGGGTACGGTCCCGACGGGTCCGACCCGACCGGGGCCCAGTGGATCTGGATCAACGCCACCTGGAACGACGGCTACGACGGCACGGTCTGGGGCGAGGCGAACAACGACGAGTGGATGGCCAGCCTGACCGTCCCGGCGGCGGGGAACCACGACTACGCCTACCGGTTCTCCGGGGACCGGGGCGCCACCTGGCTCTACTGCGACCTGAATGCGGGCCCCGGGGCCGACGGGTCCGAGAACGGCTACCAGGTCATCAACGCCGGCGAGATGCTGGTGCCCTGACGTCTCCCGGCCTGGAACCGCCCCGGGAATGGAGCGATCCCGCAATCCCGGTGGGCGGATCGCTACGGGGCCGGCAGCGGGAACCGGACCCGGGGCACCCGCTCCCGGCCCTCGCCGTACACCAGCCGGTAGATCGCCCAGTTCCGGAAGACCTTCCGGGCATACTCCCTCGTCTCGTTGGCCCCGATGGACTCGACGAACTCGTCGGCCTGGGCGTGGGGGATTTCCCGGATCTTCTGGCGGATCGCCCCACCGCCGGCATTGTAGCCGGGGATGGCCAGGAGCGGCTCCTTCAGGGACTGGAGCAACTGGGCCAGGTAGGCCGCTCCCAGGCGGATGTTCACCTCGGGGCGCAGGACGTCCTCCCGACCGGCCGGAAGCCCCAGTTTCTTTCCCATCGACCGGGCCGTCGGGAGGATCAACTGCATCAGCCCGAGGGCGTTGGCCCAGGACTCGGCCCGGGGGGAGAAGGCGCTTTCGGTCCGCATCACCGCCCAGATCAGCAGGGGGTCGATCCGGGATTCCCGGGCCGCCGCCTCCACCAGCGGGCGGAAGGGCCGGGGAAAGGCCAGTTGCACGTACCGGGCCGTCGCCTTGTCCGGCCAGAAGGGGGACGCCGACAGGTTCCGGTCCGCCAGGCGGTGGCCCTGGGTCCACTGTTCCTGGCGTTCGAGAATCCAGGCGGCGACCCAGGCGGCGTCCCGGGACCGGTCCGCCGCTGCCAGGGCCTCCTCGAGGCCCCAGGGGGCCAGCCCCGCCTGGATCAGCCAGAGGGCCTTCTGCAGGGCCCCGGGGACGGGGTCCTCCTGGAGGGTCAGAAAGGGGCCCGGGCGTGCCTTCCCGGCGGGAACGGCCGCCAGCACGGCGTCGGGGGTGGCCTTCCGGGCGTCGGCCAGGCGCGACAGGGCCAGGAAGGAGTAGAAGGTCAGGGGATACCGCTCGGCGGTCTCCCGGTAGGCCTCCATGGCCTCCCGGGCATGCCGGGCCTTCTGGAGGGCCCGGGCCTTCCAGTACCCGAACCGGGCGGCCATCTCGGGGTCGCCGGCGGCCTCCGCCTCGGCTTCCTGGCACGCGCGGGCCATTTCCGGGAACTCCCCGGCCACCCAGAGGGACCAGGCCAGGAGCCACCGGGATTCCAGGGCCATGTCCCCCGCCGGCCACCGGGAGAGGGATTCCCGCAGCAGGCGCCGGGCCTCCCCGGGCCGTCCCGCCGACAGGGCCTGCCGGGCCCGGGCGACCGCCAGGTCGTCGTTGAGGCTGGAATCGGGAGCCTCCCGGGCCAGTCGTTCCACCAGCCGGTCCCCCTCGGACCCCTGGCCCGCACGCCAGGCGCTGCGGGCCGCCTGGAAGAGCGTCCGGGGCAGATCGAAGCGCCCGGCACACTGCTCGATCAGCGTCTTCCAGTCCTGCCATGCCTCGGGATGCCTCCGCAGTTTCCCCAGGGCCAGGGCCCGGATGCGCAGGGCCTCGCACCGGGTTCCCGGGTCCTGGACCAGGGGCCGGACGGCCTCCACGGCCTCCTGGCTCCGCTGGGCGTCCAGCAGCGCCTGGGCCCGGTCCAGGGCCGAGGGCGGGGGCGTCGGGGGCGCCTCGGCCCCCAGGGCCTTCCAGGCCTCCTCCAGGGTCTTCCGGCCCGGGAAGGAAAGGCGGCTCCAGGCCTTCTGCAGGACCTCCAGGGCGCCTGCCCGGTCCCCCCGATCCCGCAGGATCTCCGACAGGCGGGCCGCCGCCGACGCGTCCTGGGTGGCCCGCTGCCTCAGCAGGTCCTCGGCCTCGCCTTTCCGGCCCGCCTTCCAGAGGGCCTCCAGACGCAGGTCCGCGGCCTCCTTCGCCTTCGTGGAGTCCCCGGGGAACCGGGCCAGGAGGTCCGCCGCCTCGGCGGCCCGGTCCAGCAGGAACAGGGCCTGGGCCCTCATCCAGGCCACCCGGTCCGCGACCAGAGGGACCTCCCGCTCCAGGTCTTCGAGGACGGACGCGGCGCAGAGGTGGTCCTGGACCTGCAGGCAGGCGGCTCCCAGGAGGAACCGCAGGCGTTCCGGAGCCTCGGGAAGGGGACCCCGGGCCGACAGGTCCAGCAGGATCGACCGGGCGGTGGCCCAGTCTCCCGACGCCGCGGCCTGGGCCGCCTGGATCGCCTGGGGGTTCCGGAAGACGGGCTGGAGGTCCGCCTCCCGGATCACCATGCCTGCCAGCGGTTCCCGCGCCGCCAGGACAGACAGGATTCCGACGATCCAGACCGCGACGACACGTGGGAGGGGGGTCATCATGGGTCAATGCTAGTCGGACCGATCGGAGTTGGGCAACCGCAGGGGATCGGCGCCGGGACGTTCCGCCCCGGGAAGGGGCCGCGTCACCCGGTGGGAGTCCGCTGCAGCGAGGCCCGTCGTCCGGCAGGCTCCCGGGACTCCGGAATGCTTGTGAGGGTCCCTGTCTTTCTTTAGAATGTCCGCGGCTTCATGACCCGGAGTCCCCATGCGGATCCTGCCTCGCCTCGGAACGGGAGCCCTGGTTCAGGCCGCGTGCCTGGCAGCCTTGATCGCGGGCTGCGGAGGCGGGTCCGTCGGAAACCTCGACACGGGCCTCCAGGACCTGCCCCTGGGGGACGGCCTGGCCCTGGACCTCCAGGGCGACCGCCTTCCAGGCGACGAGGCGTCGAACGAGGACTCCGGGCGCCAGGACGGGGAGGCACCGGGCGAAGATGTCCCGGGAACGGAAGGCCTCCGGGACGGCCAGGGCGGCGAGAACCCTCCCTCCGACGCCACCCCGCAGGATCCGGGATCCGACGGACCTCCTCCGGCGGGAAGGTGCACCCCAGGGGAACGCTGCGACGACCGGGACCCCTGCACGGTGGACGACCTCTGTCAGGACGATCTGTCCTGCATCGGAACCCCCGTCGAGGGATGCGAGGACGACCTGGAATGCACCGAGGACCGGTGCCTTTCGGCCGAGGACTGCCGCCACGACCTGAAACCCGGCTGGTGCCTGGTTGAGGGGACCTGTTACCGGGAAGGGGAGTCGGACCCGGTCCTGCCGTGCCACTCCTGCGTCACCGCCATCCGGACAGACGCCCTGATCCCCGACGACTCGCTCCCCTGCGACGACGGCAATCCCTGCACGGTCCAGGACCGTTGCCGGGCCGGGGTCTGTCTTGGATCCCCCATGCGGTGCGACAGCGGCAATCCCTGCATCACCGGCACCTGCGACCAGGGGACCTGCCGGTTCGAGAATCGCGAAGGGCCATGCGACGACGGGAGCCTCTGCACCGAGAACGACCGCTGCCAGGACGGCGAGTGCCTCGGCGATCCCCTGGGATGCTTCGACGGGAACCCCTGCACGGACGACCGGTGCGACCCGCTGTTCGGCTGCGTCTATGCCTTCAACACGGCGGCCTGCGACGACGGCAACATCTGCACGATCGGCGACGCCTGCGTCCAGGGGACCTGCCGGCCCGGCCAGGGACGGCCGAACTGCGACGACGGGAACCCCTGCACGGACGACTCCTGCGTTCCGGACCATGCCGGCGGGTGCGTCCACATTCCCAACGTTCTTCCCTGCGACGACCGGGACCCCTGCACCGTCGGGGATCGGTGCCAGGGTGGCACCTGCCGCCCCGGCCCCGTGGGCCTGGAGTGCGACGACGGCAACCTCTGCACCGACGACCGCTGCCAGCCCGGGGTCGGCTGCGTCTTCGAACCCAACCAGGATCCCTGCGACGACGGCGACCCCTGCCACCTGGACGACCGCTGCCTGGGAGGGGAGTGCCGTCCCGGCCCGACCCTGCTGAACTGCGATGACGGCAACGTCTGCACCGACGACACCTGCGAGGATTTCATCGGCTGCGTGCCCAGGCCGAACAACCTGCCCTGCGACGACAACAACGTCTGCACGATGCTGGACCGGTGCACCGCCGGGTCCTGCGTCGGGCAGTTGCTGCCGGGCGTCTGCGACGACGGGAACGACTGCACCGCCGACTTCTGCACCCCCGGGGGAGGCTGCGCCCACAAGGCCATGCCCGAGTGCCGGCCCCAGATCGTCATCGACTGGCCGGCCCGGGGGGTCACGATGAACACCTACGGTGCCCTGAATGCCAGCGGGGAACGGAAGATCTGCGTGCGGGGGCACATCGAGTACCCGATGGGTGGCCTGCTGGTGCCCTGGGTGACCCTGAACGGGCGCCAGTGCCTCGTCAGCCCCCTGGATCAGCACTTCGTCTGTCCCCGGACGATGGACGACGGGTCCGGGGTCTGCACCCGGAACGACGACGGGTCCCTGAACGGGTATCCCATGACCCTGAACCAGGGATTCAATCCCATCGTCGCCAACGCCGAGGACGTGTCCTGCCAGATGACCGGGACGGTCTGCTTCGCGGACCACCTGGTCCAGTCGATCTACTACTCCCCGAAGTACTACCCCGTGGACGCCGCGAATCCCGACGCCTCCCGGGTTCCCGACGGCCTCAAGATGTTCCTGGGACCCACCGTGTGGGACGACAACGACACCCGGACCCCCAACGACATCGCCACGGTGCTGACCCTGCTGGTCCAGAACCTGAACATCGCCAACCTGATCCAGAACCCCGTCACGTCCGGGTCCTTCGGGTGGTGCAAGTACCGGGTCAACATCCGGAACGTCCGGTACGGGCCCATCTCGGTGGACCTGGTGCCCACCTGGGGAGGGCTGTTCTTCAAGGCCACGATCCCCTCGTTCCGGGTGGACATCGACATTCCCGTCAGCGGCTTCCTCTGCCCGGATTTCAGCGGGCGGGCCTCGGCCTCGTCCATCGTGATCCAGGCCACCGTGATGCTGTCGATGGGGGCAGACGGCAATCCCCAGGGGTCCATCGCCAACCCCAAGGTCACCGTGAACGGGCTCAACGTCAGCATCGACGGCATCTGGGGCTTCCTGTTCAACTGGATCATCGACTTCTTCGAGGACGACTTCGCCCGGATGATCGAGGACGAGTTCGAGAAGACGATGGCCAACGACATCAGCAGGATGGTCGCCGACGCCGTGAAGAACCTGGCCCTGGACCAGAACTTCGAGATCCCCGCCTTCCTCCCCGGGGCGAAGTCCCTGACGCTCCGGATCCTGGCGAAGCCCTCGACGCTGGAGTTCACCCCCGCCGGGGGCGTGATCGGGATGGCCTCCACCATCGTCACGCCCAAGGGCATCCCCTGGACACCCCTGGGGTCCATCGGCCGGGCATCGTGTCTGGGAACCGAGGAGGGGCCCCTGAACTTCCCCAAGCGCGGCGCCCTGGAGATCGGCCTCCACGACGACTTCTTCAACCTGGTGCCCTACGCCCTCTACTGGGGAGGCGGCCTGCGGCTTCCCATCGAAGCCGCGGCCCTGGGAGGCGGGGCCTTCGACCTGGGCAGTTACGGCATCAGCGAACTGGTGCTGAACCTGGACTTCCGGCTGCCGCCGATCCTGTCGGCCTGCAATCCCCAGGGGAAACTGATGTTCCAGGCCGGGGACATCCAGATCGACGGGACGATGAAACTGTTCGGCCAGCCCGTCACGATGCGGATGTTCGCGTCGCTGAACAGCGAGACCGTGCTGACCGTGACCCGCAATCCCCAGACCGGCCAGAACGAACTGGGCTTCGGCATCCGGGAGCCGGTCTTCATCGACATCGAGATCGCCTCGATCGCCGGGGGCCTGGTGGGGGCCGAGGACAGCCTGGGCAACCTGATTCGGAACACCGCCATCCCGATGCTGCTCCGGGCCCTGTCGGGAAGCACGCTGGTATCCTTCCCGATCCCGGAGATCGACCTCCATGCCCTGGCGCCGGAAATGCCGGCCGGGAGCAAGATCGCCATTGACATCCGGGAACTGTTGAGGATTGACGGGAACACGGTGGTGTCCGGCAACGTCCGCTGAGGACCTGCCGTTTCAGGGAGGGACGACATGAGGCGCTGGATCGGGGTCCTGGTGGTCTGTGCCGCGGGGTGGTCCTGGGGTTGCGGCGGGGGTGGAATTTCCCTGCCCGACGTTCCGGGTAGCGACGGGCAGCCGGGGGTGGACCTCCCGGCGGACCCGGGCATCGTGGAGGACGAGGGAGGGCGCCCGGACCTCGGAGGAACGGATCAGCCCGGGACCGACCGCCCGGGGGACCCCGGGGAAGGCGACCCCGGCGAGGACGGAATCGCAGGCGACGGGGAGGTGTTCGTTCCCCTCTGCCGCCCGGACACGCCCTGCGACGACGGGGACCCGTGCACCTACGGCGATACCTGCGATGGGGAGGGAGTCTGCCGGGGGACGCTGGCCGAGGACTGCGATGACGGGATCGAGTGCACCGAGGACGCCTGCACCGGGGCCGACGCCTGCACGCACCAGGTGAAGGCCGGCTGGTGCCTGGTCGGGGACCGGTGCGTCGAGGAGGGGAAGGGACTCGAGGAGATCCCGTGCCAGTCCTGCATTTCGGCCCTGGCCCAGGATCGCCTGCTGCCCGACGACGCCCGGACCTGCGACGACGGGGACGGCTGCACCGCGGGCGACCGGTGCTCCGCCGGGTTCTGCCTGCCGGGGACGACCCGGGACTGCGACGACGGGAATCCCTGCACGGTCGATTCCTGCCGGAACGGCGCCTGCCGCAACGATCCCGCCGACGGGGCTCCCTGCGACGACGGTTCTCTGTGCACCGAGGGGGACCGGTGCGTCGAGGACGCCTGCGTGGGAGGACCGATCACCTGCCGGGACGACAATCCCTGCACCGATGACCGTTGCGACCCGGACTTCGGGTGCCTGTTCGACCCGAACGACGATCCGTGCGACGACGGCAACCTCTGCACGGTGGGCGACCAATGCCATCAGGGGGTCTGCGCTCCGGGCGACCAGAACCTGTCCTGCGACGACGACAATCCCTGCACCGACGACGGGTGCGTGCCCTCCCGGGGATGCGTCTTCGTGCCCAACGCCGCCCCCTGCGACGACCGGGACCCCTGCACGCTGGGGGATCGCTGCCGGGCGGGGGCCTGCACCGCGGGGCCCGAGGCCCTGGAGTGCGACGACGGCAACCTCTGCACCGACGACTCCTGCGTGGCCGGCGTCGGTTGCGCTTTCGTGCCCAATGCCGATCCCTGCGACGACGGCAACGCCTGCACCGTGGGCGACACCTGCGGCCTGGGGGCCTGCCAGTCGGGGGCCGCATCGCTGGACTGCGACGACGACGATCCCTGCACGGACGACTTCTGCCTGGAGGACAGCGGCTGCGGCCATGCCTGGAACACCGCCCCCTGCGACGACGGCAACGTCTGCACCGGCGGGGACGCCTGCAACGGCGAGGGGCGTTGCGTCGGAACACCCATCGTGGACCTCTGCGACGACGGCCTCCAGTGCACGAAGGACACCTGCCACCCGGTCAACGGCTGCCAGCACGCGGTGGACAACCGGCCCGAGTGCCGTCCCCAGGTCGTGGTGGATTTCCCGCCCCGGGGTGCGACGCTGGACGCCACCGCCGCCGGGCCCGACGGGCGGACGATCACGGTCCGGGGCCATGTGGACACGGGATTGGACGGGTGGTTCGTGACCCGCCTCACGGTCAACGACATCCCCCTGATCGTGAACCCCGTGGACCGGTCCTTCCAGGTGGACATCCCCTCACGCCAGGGCATGAATCCCCTGGTGATCGACGCTGAGGACCTGATGGGCCTGAAGGACCACGTGGTCCAGTCCTACTACCTGAGCCACCAGTGGTACCCGGTGGACCAGGCGAACCCGGCCCAGTCCCAGGTCCCCGACGGCATCCTGCTGTTCCTGGGACCCGAGGTCTGGGACGACAACGACACGTCGGATGTCGATGACATCGCCACGATCCTGACCCTCTACATCCAGTCGATGGACCTGAACGCGATGATCCGGAACCCCGTGACCACCGGGACCTTCGGCTGGTGCGACTACCGGGTCAACGTCACCAACATCCAGTACGGACCACCCTCGGTGGACCTGGTGCCCATGAACGGCGGGCTCAAGATGCACGCCGTGATCCCGAATTTCCGGGCCAACGTCAGCGTCCCGACATCCGGGTTCGGGTGCCCGGACTTCAGCGGCACGGTGACGGCCACGGCCATCGTGATCGACACCACGCTCCTGATCTCCCTGGATCCCGTGACCGGACAGCCGGTGGTGACCGCCCAGGGGACCGACGTCCAGATCCAGGGGCTCAACATCGACCTCAGCGGGGTCTGGGGCTTCCTGCTGAACTGGCTGATCAACTTCTTCGAGGGGACCTTCGCGGACCAGATCGAGGCGGCCTTCCGGGACCAGATCAACTCCCTGATCCCGGCCCTCGAGGACGCACTGGCCGGGCTGGCCATCAACACCGATTTCGAGGTCCCGGCCTTCTTCCCCGGCGGCACCCCGGTGACGCTGGGACTGCGCAGCCGCTTCAGTTCCATCGAGTTCACGCCGGCGGGAGGGCTGCTGGGCCTGGCCGCCACGGTCGTCGCGCCCCACGGGGTCCAGCACCAGGTCCTGGGGTCGATCGGCCGGGCGTCCTGCCTCACCGGGGTCCCGGAGCCGAGGCCGTCCTTCCCGGCCGGGACCCCCGACCCGAAGCCGCCGGCGCTGGAAATGGGACTCCACGACGACTTCTTCAACCAGATTCCCTTTGGCCTGTACTGGGCCGGGTCCCTGACGATGCCCCTGCCGCCGGACCTGCTGGGCGGCGTGGACCTGTCGTCCTACGGCATCACGGACCTCCAGGTGTCGCTGGACCTGTGGCTGCCGCCGATCCTGTCGGCCTGCAACGAAGAGGCCCGCCTGATGCTCCAGATCGGGGACCTCGGGGTGGACGTCGGCATGAAACTCTTCGGATCCCCGGTCCAGATGCGGCTGTTCGCCACGCTGGAGGCCGAGGCGAACCTGACCACCGTGGACACCCCGACCGGCAAGGAGATTTCCATCGCGGTGCAGCAGCCGACCTTCCTGGACGTCGAGATCGCGAGCCTCTCGGGAGGCCTGGTGGGGGCCGAGGACGTCCTGGGGAACCTGATCCGGAACGTGCTGCTGCCCCAGTTGCTCTCTTCGTTGACCGGCCAGACCCTGGGCTCGTTCCCGCTGCCCGAGTTCGACCTGTCGGGCCTGATGCCGGGACTGCCGCCGGACACGAAGATTGCCATCGAGATCCGGGAGGTCCTGCGGCGGAATGCCTACAACGTGGTTTCGGGAAACGTGGGACATCCGTGAGATTCCCGCGCGGGGCATCGCCCCGGGCAGCAGGAGGAGGTGCGTGATGCGGCGATGGATGCAGTCGTTCGTGGCGATGGCGATTCTGGGCTGGGCCCTGGCCTGCGGCGGGTCCTCGACTCCGGGCACGGACCTGACGGGGACGGATCCGGGCACGACGGACCTCCCGGACGTCCCGGAACCCGGGGATGTCCCGGAGGACTCGCCCCGCGACGTGACGCCGGGGGATCCGGGCACCGACCCGGCCGGGGATCCGGGGGGCACGGACACGGCTCCGGACAGCCAGCCGGCGGATCCGGGCGGGGATGGGACGCCGCCGGCGGACCCGGGACATGACCCCGGAGGGACCTGCATCGCCGGGGATCCCTGCGACGACGGGAATCCGTGCACCTACGGGGAGAAGTGCTCCGCGGCCGGGGTCTGCGAGGGGGGAACGGCCTACGCCTGCGACGACGGCCGGCCCTGCACCGAGGACCAGTGCGACGGCAAGGGCAACTGCCGGTTCACGGTGAAGAAGGACGCATGCCTGATCCACGGCATCTGTCGCCAGAAGGACGAGGCGAATCCCGACGTCCCCTGCCAGGTCTGCGACCCGGCGAAACCGGGCGAGTGGAGCGCCGCCGGGACCGGGACCGAGTGCGACCCCTCCGGGGCGCTGGCCGCCTGCGAACTGGCCGCGGTCGGGGCCTGCCAGGACGGGGCGTGCATTCCCCAGAACGTCGTGCCGAACGACTGCGACGACCTGAATCCCTGCACCACCGACCGGTGCTCCGAGCCGGCCGGGTGCTCCCACGAGGCGGTGACCGGCCCGGCCTGCGTGCTGGACGACCCCTGCAAGGTGGGGACCTGCCGCCAGGGACGGTGCGTGATTCTGCCGTCGGCCTCCTGCGACGACGGCAATCCCTGCACGCTGGACGAGTGCAGGCCCGAACTGGGCGGCTGCGTCCACACGCCCCTCTCGGACACTCCATGCGACGACCTGGACGCCTGCACGCTGGAGGACTACTGCCTCAACGGCGCCTGCGTCGGCCTTCCGGACACCTGCGACGACGGCAACATCTGCACCGTGGACGGATGCAACGCCATCACCGGCTGCTGGCACGACCTGGCCACCAACTCCTGCTGCGAGGGCGGCGTGAGCCGCTGCGACGACGGCAATGCCTGCACGAACGACCTCTGCACCGAGGACGGCCTCGGCTGCCTGAACGAGCCGAACACTGCCCGGTGCGACGACGGGAACTCCTGCACGGTCAACGACACGTGCAGCGACGGCTTCTGCGCCGGCGTGTCCAAGAATTGCAGCGACGGGAACCCCTGCACCCGGGACTGGTGCGACAAGGGCAAGTGCTTCCACGAGGCCCAGAACGGGATTCCCTGCGACGACGGCCTGGAGTGCAGCGTCAACGACCACTGCGAGGCGGGCGTCTGCGTGGCGGACACCTCGCCCTGCGTCTGCCAGCCGACCTTCTCCCCGGTGGTGAACAAGTTCGTGTCGATGTCCATCGCCGACAACGGCCAGGCGGGAAACGGACTGAACCTGGACGACAACGCCACCACCTGCGCGCCCTCCAGCAACTGCTGCTGCGGCGTGGACAACTCTCTGGGCCCGGTGGCGGGCCTGCCGGTGGCCAACGACGGCATCAAGAAGGCGATGGACGAGGGGCAGATCGTGCTGCTCTTCGAGCACCGGAACTTCCGGACCGACGGCGGGGCCTACACGCTGGCGTTCTACGCCGGGAAACTCGATCCCACGAACCCCACCTGCGACTTCAAGACCCAGTCCTGCAAGTACATCGTGGACCACAACATCTTCGACAAGGACTGCAATCCCCTGGTGACGCTGGACAACGCGAAGGTGGTCGGCAACAGACTGACCGCGGGCGGCCGGCAGTACCGGTTCCCCTTCGACCTGCCCCTGGTGGCCGGGATCAACCTCCACGTGGACCTCTACGCCACCAAGGTCGAGGCCACGGTGACCCTGTCCGGCGGGAAGATCGCCGCGATGGCGGGCATCCTGGGCGGCGCGGTGCCGAAGCAGCAGATCATCGACGCCATCACCGCAATCCCCGACAGCCAGTGGCCGCCGGACATCCCCGTGGACAAGGGGACCATCCTGAGCCTGATCGAGATCCTGGTGGAACCGGACATCGACGGCGACGGGGACGGGCAGCCCGAGTCGGCCTCCATCGGGATCAAGTTCAATGCCATCGGCGGCACCATCACCGGGGTCTACTGACCGGTTTCCCGCGAGGTCGGGAGGGGAATCATGAAGCGCTGGATCGCTGCGTTCGTGGTGCTGGCATGCCTCCCGGCCCTGGACGCCTGGGCGGGACCCTACATCCGGAAGCAGGGCAGCATCGTCGCGGAACTGGACGGCGACTACCTGCGCCAGCGGGGCAGCATCGTCGCGGAGTTCGACGGGCGCTATGTCCGGGAGCGGGGCAGCATCGTGCTGGAGTTCGACGGCCGGTACCTCCGCCAGCGGGGGAGCATCGTCGCGGAGATCGACGGCCGGTACCTCCGGAAGCAGGGGTCCATCGCCTGGGAGATCGAGCCGAACGGCACGGTCCGGCGCCATGGGTCCATCGCCTACACGGTGGACGGCTACACCGACAGCGACTCGATGAAGCGGAAGGTCGCCGCCTTCCTGCTGCTGTACGCCGAGTGAGGAGCCGCGCGCCCGCGTCCTGGCGGCGCCCGATCCCCCGAGGACGGCACTAGAACGCGCAGCCCTTCCGCTGGAACCGGGCGGCTCCCCAGAGCACCGACTCCACGTAGTCCACGTTCCCGGGCAGGGTCCCCTCCCGGGCGGCCCGGTTCGGGAGGCCGTGGCCGGCGTTGTAGCCCGACAGGCCGAGGTAGAGGTCCCCGCGGTACCACTCCAGGAAGGCCCGAAGCACCTTCGCGCCGCAGCGAAGGTTCTCCTTCGGGTCCAGGAGGTCGCCGCACTGCTTGGCCCGGGCGGTGGTGGGCAGCACCTGGGTGAGGCCCAGGGCTCCCACGGGGCTCCGGGCATCGGGGCGGAAGTTCGATTCGGTGCGGACCAGCCCGACCAGCAGGGCGGGGTCGATCCGGAACTCCCGGGCAGCCTCCTCGATGAAGGGCAGGAACTGCCGGCAGCGGTCCGAAGCGGATGGGCTCCGACCTGCCGAGACGCGGTCCGACAGCGAGGCGGCGGTGCGAGGGGGGGGCGAGGGGGAGCGTGGGGAGGAGGATGACACGGCGGAGGTCGAGGCGCAGGCCGTGCCTGCAAGGCAGGCCAGCAGCGCCGCCGGGATGCAACCCCTCCCGGGAACCATGAAGGACCTCCCGTCCACCCCGGGGACGACGAACCCGGGAATTGATCGTAGGATTGGCGCGGGCGAAGGGCCAACAAGACGGCTCGGAAGACCCGGATCCCGGGTGGCCGGGAAGGGTCCGGGAGGGTGGATGAAGGTTCGGCTGGCGAAGGGGAGGGCGCGGCCCTTCTGGCACGGGAATCCCCTGGTCTTTTCCGGCGCGGTGGAATCGGTCGAGGGGGACCCGGGAGCCGGGGACCTCGTGGAGGTGGTGGACGCCGAGGACCGGGCGATCGGGTGGGGCTGGTTCCACCCGGCCTCGCTCTACCGCGTGCGGCTGGTCCGGTGGGCCGGGGAGGACGGCCTGCCCGGGGACCCGGCGGGCATCATCCGGGCGCGGATCGAGCGGGCGGTGGCGGTCCGGCGATCCATCGGCATCCCGGCGCCGGACTGCACGGCCTGGCGGGTCGTCCACAGCGAGGGGGACGGGATTTCGGGACTGGCGGTGGACCTGCTGGGAGACGTCGCCGTGGCGTCGGACACGGCCTTCTGGACCGAGCGCTACCGGCCGGAGATCGATGGGGTGCTCCGGGACGTGCTGGGATGTCGCGAGGTGGTGCACCGGGTGCCGCCGGCGCTGCGGAGGGAGGAGGGGATGGCGGCGCCGCCCGAGGTTCCGGAACGGGACCCCGTGGAGGTGCTGGAAGGGGGGCTGCGGCTCCTGGCGGACCCCTGGAAGGGACAAAAGACCGGCTTCTACTGCGACCAGCGGGAGAACCGGGCTCTGGTCAGGCGGCTGGCCGCCGGGCGCCGGGTGCTGGATCTCTACTGCCACTCGGGGGCCTTCGCGCTGCACGCCGCCGCCGGAGGCGCCGCGGAGGTCCTGGCGGTGGACACGTCGGCCCCGGCCCTGGAACTGGGTCGCCAGGCGGCGGCCCGGAACGGCCTGGCGGTGCAGTTCCTCCAGGCCGACGTTCGGGAGGTCCTGGCCCGGGACGACCGCTGGGACCTGATCGTCTGCGACCCTCCGAAACTGGCCGCCAGCCGTTCGGACCTCGCGGCGGCGGCGGAACGCTACCTCCACCTGAACCGGGCGGCGATGGAGAAGGTGGCTCCCGGGGGGCTGCTGCTGACCTGCTCGTGCAGCGCGGCGATGCGCCGGGACCACTTCCTGGAAATCCTCCGGGACGCCGCCGCCCGGGCCCACCGGCGGGTCCGGTGCCTGGAGGTCCGGGGGGCGGGTCCCGATCACCCGGTCCATCCGGCCTTCCCGGAGGGGGAGTACCTGAAGGCCGTCCTGCTGTCCCTGGAATGAGAACCCGGCGGAACCCCGGGCCGAGGGGGCCTTCCGCTTCCTCTGGCGCCTCGTTTCCGGTATCCTCCGGGGCGAAAGGAACACCGATGGGACGGCGCATCCTGCTGTTGAAGCCTTCCCGGTTGCGGGCCTACCAGGATGCCCTGGTGCCGCCGATGGGGCTCCTGTCGCTGGCGGCGGTCCTGCGGAAGAGCGGCCACCAGGTCCGCCTGCTGGACCTGCGCCTGGAACGGCACCCCGCCCAGGCCCTGACGAGCATGATGGAGGAATACCGGCCCGATGCGGTCGGGATCTCCACCCTGACGTTCGAACTGCCCGCGACCCAGCGAAAGGTGAAATGGATTCGCTCCATCGCGCCGGAGATGCCCATCGTGCTGGGGGGGCCCCAGCCCACGGCGATGCCCCGGGAATCCCTGGAACGGACCGGGGCGGACGCGGTCGTGGTGGGCGAAGGCGAGGAGGTGGTGGTTCCGCTGTTCGAGGCCCTGGCGGAACGGTCCAGGCCGCCGGACCTGCCCGGGGTGCTGCTCCGGGGGCAGGAGGACCGGGAGGTCTGCCGGGCCCCGGTCCCGGACCTGGCCGCGCTGCCGATCCCGGCCTGGGACCTGGTGGACCTGGATGCCTACGCCCGGCGCAAGTCCATGTCGGCCCTGAGCCCCTGGCGTTACGCGACGATCATGACCACCCGGGGCTGCCCCTGGCGGTGCTCCTACTGCCATGCGATCCACGGCAAGCGCCTGCGGCGGCGCCCCCTGGAGGCGGTCCGGGAGGAACTGGAGGTGATCCAGCACCAGTTGGGGGAAGGGGTCCTGGAGGTGCTGGACGACAACTTCAACATGGACCAGGCGTGGGCCTCGGAGGTCCTGGAGACCCTGATCCGGATGGGGGGAACCCTGCGGCCCGCATTTCCCAACGGCGTGCGGTCGGACCGGCTGGACCGGGACCTGATCGCCCTGATGGCCCGGGTCCGGACGGCGTTCATGTCGTTCGCCATCGAGACGGGCGACCCGGACATGCAACGGAGGATCCGCAAGAACCTGGACCTCGATGCGGCCCGCCAGGCCATCGACGAGGCGGTCCGCCGGGGGATCTTCTCGAATGGCTTCTTCATGATGGGGTTTCCCGGGGAGCGCCTGGACCAGATGTGGCGGACGATCCGGTTCGCGGTGGAATCCCCGCTGCACATGGCCCTGTTCTTCCGGGTCGTCGCGATGCCCGGTACCGCCCTGTGGCAGGAGGTCCACGGGCAGCGGAACATCGAACTGGACCAGGTGGAGGAGGATTATTTCCTCAATCCGTTGAACTTGAGCGAGGTTCCGGACGTGGTGATGAAGAGCCTCTACCGGCTGGCCTGGCTCCGCTTCTACGGCAATCCCAGGCGTCTGGCGAGGCTCCTGGCAGCCTACCCGGACAAGACGCACCTGTGGCACAGGCTCCAGAACTTTTCGATGATCATGATGGGCTGGTCCCCGGAAGAACCCCAGGTCTGATGAATGCCGGCGAGTCCCGCGGCCGTCCAGGGCGCGGGACGTTGGGGAGTGGACAAACGGCTGACCTGCACCCGGTTTCCTTGGACACGAACTTGGGGTAATGACCCCGAGGAAGGAGGTTCAAGGAGATGGGGAACACGGCAAGGGACGAGCGGAGCGAGGACCGGGGTAATCAGCCGGGGGTAA
>Ga0302250_1001480_pt1 | contig 17403 bp, 11 predicted proteins | sample AAG_RA_Asp_MG_FD_193536 | JGI IMG/M metagenome (GOLD analysis project Ga0302250, IMG submission 193536) | Enriched activated sludge microbial communities from anaerobic digester in WTTP, New Holstein, Wisconsin, United States - AAG_RA_Asp | ecosystem: Engineered > Bioreactor > Anaerobic >... | reverse complement strand
TCGATGGTTCGGATCTCGGTGCCACGCTTATCAGGGAGGGGTATGCGAGGGTATACACCGCACAGGCATTCGAGAGGAAGTCACAGTATCTCTCGCTCCAGTCCGAAGCACAGAGATCCGGCGCCGGGCTCTGGAACACTGAACAGGACCCTGATGAGAAGGAGACCGGGCCGGTTGCCATCACGAAAGTCCAGTATGATCCCCCTGGAGAGGACAGAGAGAACCTGAACGGGGAATTTATTGTTCTTTCCTCGACTGAAACCAAGGACTTGTACGGATGGACCATATCTGATAACAGTGGGACCTTATACACATTCCGCCACGTCGTAATAACTCCCGAGTCGACCCTCACGCTCCATGTCGGCCATGGGACTCCGACCACTACGGACCTCTACTGGAACTTGGATGAGCCCCTGCTCGGCAACAACGGCGATGCTGTGACTCTCCGCGATTCTGACCGGAATGTGATCGCCCTGTACCAGTGGGGGAATTGATAAACCAGGATTTTTTTCATAAAAAATTTGGATATAGTGACAATCTAGCCACCTACCTTTTTGTCAAATAATGAATATATTCGCATTCCATTGAGTCGGATTTCCATGTTGTTTTATGAGTATCAGATGGTAATTTCGTTTTCAAGGCTAATGTGAATAGTTTTTGAATCGCCGCCGGGGCGTCCTTCGGGGGCGGCGAGGTCAATTTTCGCCGTGATTTGTTTACGAGATTAAGGATACAAATACTTCTTTACCCAAAAAACTTTCATTTTTTAATGGTTTTCTCAAATTCCAGTAAAAATAATCCCTTATTTTTCAAAACAGACACACATGCATAGAATAGCATCACTCCCCAGTACTTCACCGGAGTAGGGATCGAGATACAATATCGTCCCGCAGGGACCATAAACTGACAATACCGTCGTCCAGGCCCCATTAATTTTTACACTAGCGGGTTTAACAGTCACTCCAGGACAACACGGATCATTCTCTACACCATGGGACTTTGCGATTTCAAGTGCCTCTTCATTGCTGATTTTTTCTTTACTTATCCTTAAAGGAAAATCCGCTCGATTGAATCTGAAGGAAGGAAACAGATTTGCAATTTCAAGTGATTTCTCATCACTGATTGTATCTTTACTGAACCTTAAAGGAAAATCCGGGCGATTGTATTTGAAGGAAGGAAACTGGAAGACTGCTGATGCCGGGATCGCCAGAACCAGCATGAGGATAATGAATATGCTGATGACTTGCACTCTCTTCATCACCGTTATCAACCTTCAATGAAAAGTGAGCTTTCCTGACCATCCATAAGATACTCCCCTATAAATAATTGTTGACCATACAGGTTGGACACTTAAAATGAGAGCGGAGGTTCACAATCTTCATGTCATGAGATTGTGTATAGGATCGGGAGTCCCTGATTCATCAGAATGATGAAGAGGGAATATCCAATAATCGTTCAGGATCGATCTCTGTCCTTCGTGAACTTGAATTGTACAACGGTGTTTTCCTATATCCGGCGGTCTGGGGAAAAGAGGCTATTGATTTGCCAGATGAGAAATAGTGTGATGGAAAAAGATCCGATGGGGTTATTTTTTCGGGTTGGGAAAATATTGACGAAAAATCCGGGCGATTGAATTTGAGTGAAGGAAACTGGAATACCGCCGATGCCGGAACTGCCAGTACCAGCATAAGGACCATGAAAGTGCTGATGACTTGTACTCTCTTCATCACTATTATCACCCTTCAACGAAAAGTGAGCTATCCTGACAATCCATAAGATAATCACCTATATATATTTGTTGAACCATTGAATTCAGTCGTCAGGAAAGGAGTACTCAAATTGCCACAGTGGAGAAACAATCCAATGATCTGTAATTCTATTACCACGTGATACGGAGAACTCATCAGTTATCCCCTACACATGTACCCTTAACTCACCCGGAAACGAAAAAACCAATTTTTCACTGCAAAGGATCCTTCACAGAGAATTCTCCTCGCCAGGGAATGCACTGTCGCTCCTCTTCCCGGGGATCCTGCAGGGACTGCTGCTCGGGACAATGGTGACGGAACTCTTCGGAATTTTTGACTCGAGCGAGACCTTCATCCGGTCGATTGCTCCCTGGACCTCGCACATTTTCCGTTCTCCATCGAACTCGAGGAATATCTCGATATAGACGTTGCTCCCGGACCGCCGCGACCGGACTCCGTGGAACGCTTCGTACTCGTCAAAGAATTCGGTCAGCTCCCGGAGTATCACGATCTGGAGCGATTCGTCAAGAGTCTTATCGAGGAGGTCAGGGAGCGATGATGAGATCACCCGGTACCCCGTGAAGAAGAGGAACCCGACGATGATCATGGATGCAAAAGGATCGATATACACCGACCACCAGAAGTGGTGAAGGACTATTGAGAGGATAAGCGCGAGAAGCACCGAGAGATCGGAGAATGCCTTGGTCCTGAAGAGCCTCCACTGCGATTCCATGATTGGGGAGTATTCCTTCCGGGCCAGGCGGTAATTTTTCTGCCAGAGCCAGGTGTTTACCACAACCCCGATGCTCATCATCACGAGTGCCAGCGCAACCCCGCTGAGCTGGAGCGCTTCAGGCTCCATGATGCGGGTAATTGCCGTGTAAAAGACCAGCAGCAGGGAGATCAGCATGACCGCACCGGTGATGATGCTCGTCACGGTCTCGTACTTGCCCATCCCGTAATCATAGGTTTCCCCGTGCCCCCGTGCGAGTTTCCTGATGGTAAGATAGGCAAAGAATGTGGCAAGAAGCTCGTTTCCGCATTTCACCACGTCAGCAAACATGGTGATGGAGCCGGCAAGGATGGCTGCGATGATGTCAGGTATCCAGAGGATGAAGTCGACGACAAGGCTCGTGAATACAGTCTTCTCTTTCTTCGCGAGTGCTGCCGCATCCAGTGCGGGTCCCTCATCCGGTTCCGGGATATGGCTCATCCAGTAGTTTCCACTCTTTTTGTAGACCCTGAAAGTTCAAAATAGATATACATATGAATACCGCGATATCGCCCCTGTGGATCTATTTCCCACGGTGCAACGCCGCAGGAGAGTGCCCCGGCGCACGCCTCTGCTTCACCAGTGCGAGAGTGCATCGCTCGTCGTGGGAGAGATTGTTAGGATCTTATGAAAACCGGCAAGTTCGATCACATTCCGCACCTCATCAGAGAGTCCGGAAAGTGCGAATCGGCCGCCATGCTTCTTTGTACTCTTTGCTGTTGCGAGGAGCACTCGGAGACCTGCACTGTTGATGTATGGAACGGCAGAGAGATCAAGGAGCATATGGTGGTTACCGCTCCCGAGTATCATGTCGATATCCTGGCCGAACTTCTCGGCAGTAGCACTATCGATCCTGCCCGTCACATGAACGACCTGCACATTCTGAACCATCTCGCACTGCAGTTCCATATCCTTCAATCTCCGGCAAAAAGCCCACCGTGTATGAAGTCCATAGCATTCTAAAAATGATAAATATTGGTCTTTGGGACAGTATTTTAAGCAGTTTCTCAACCAATTCTCCGATTATCAGATTCCCCGGTACCCGGGCATTCACATTGAAGAGGCGGGGGCTGCACACCACCCCTGAAGCAGGGGAGATGACGCCTCCGGCTCCTTTTCAACAGTCCAGGTGAGTGGGGTCTTTTCATTGCATCGCCTCCTCCGCTTTATCCACTGCGAATATGATCTCCTCCCAGGCTTTCCTCAGAACTTTCATGTAATAGCCGACATCGAAGCGGGTAGCGTTCCAGTCGAGATCGACTGCCCAGGAACGTTCATCGATGACCACGTAGCTCACCTCCATGCCGGGCGAAAGTGCGATCCCCTCTTCCCTGCAGGCCTCCACCGCCGATGCCTCGGGGCACGCGTGGCGATACCTGAGGGTGCTGATCCGCCTGCTGATCGCGAGGGCAGCCGGACGGGTGCCTGGGAGTTCTTCAACGGCACGATGGTAGCGGTCCCTGAGAGCATCACGGAGCGCAGTGATCTCATGAAGGGTCCTGGCCTCCCTGAGAATATTCAGCATCTCCTTCTGCACATTCCTGACATACTCAGGTGTATCTCCCCTCCTGGCGGCGATCCCGCGAACCTTCATGTTCCCGCTGGAGAGCCGGCCGTAGTATCGATTGTAGGCCCCAGTACCATCAGCCATGGGCAGGAAGACCAGCCAGTCGTATGCGTCCACTACTGTGTGGAGGCGGGTCTCCCTCTCCACTTTCTCCTTGAGTGCCGCCATGGGACTCCCCTGCACCCACAGGCAGTCCACGATGCCATGCAGGACCGTAAAACCCATCCCCTCTGCGATATCCCTGGTACGGAGCAGGACTTCGCGTGCGCTGCCGGTGATGGCCTCGTGCACTTCGATCCTCCCGAACTTGGCATTCCGGTACCCGGTATACCCAAAGCACGTGACCAGCATCCACTTGAGGATCGAATCCATTCCGGCGTACCCGGGATCAACGGCCTTCTTCTGCTTGGTCTCCATGCGCATGGTGATGAGCGGGGCAAGAACCCCGGGGAGGAATCCCGCGACCATGGGGCGATCCAGGGTCTCCGGGGAGAGGTTGTCCCTGACGATGAGCGAGGGATACAGCGAAGTAAAGTCGATCTCATGGACCTTTTCGTGAATCCCGGGCAGTGGCTGGAACATCATTCCCCCGCGGTCAGCAGCCTTCAGCGATGCAAATTTCCGCACCGCCTCGGGATCACTCTTCCTCCAGGGAACCGCAATGCCCTGGCAAAGCGCCTCGTACACCTCGTAGGATGAGATGAGGGTCCCTGAAGTGAACCTCGCAGTAAGGTTCGGGGGAAGGCCCGACAGCCTTGCGCCGATCAGGATCCCTGATAACCCGCCCTCCCTGAAGTGGAAACTCTGCCGGGTGTCCACAAGCAGCCTGCCGTCCGGGATCAGTGCCCCCACCCGAAACTCCGTCTTTCCATAGCTCCAGTAGGACTTTGCCGAGAGATGCCGGAACCTTCCGGTGCGTGAGAGCCCGGTCTCGATCCCATAGCCGCGGGCAGCTCCCTCCAGCCGGGGCACCCACACGTCTGCCTGCGGAAAGAGGATCACATCAGGATCTACGGATGTGACCAGTCCCCCCAGGTCTGAAAGCATGGACCGTTCACTCCCTCCCAGCCTGACAGGTCTCCCGTCAGCCACGAGCGAGAGCGAAGTGACCGGGCCGGATGAGAACGGGTTGTCACCGACCGAGATCTCCATGGCCCGGAGATCGCATGCGATGTCCGGTGAAAAACGCGATTCCCCCTCCCCGATGCAGGGGATGAGTCCCTGTTCCGCCATCCAGCACTGGTCCGGCCTGAGATCGGCATTGAAGATCTGGGCCTCGTAGTGCGTCTGCTTCTCCACGAGGGCCGCCACCTCCCTCCCGGCATGCACGCAGTACCCTTCAAGGATCCCGTATACCGTCCGGATTGGAGACTCCTCCACGGAAAAACGGCTTTCCAGGCCTTCCAGGAGATCACCGTGGGCATGGGGGTCGGGGAGGTGCATCAGGAATGACGGGTGCGCAGGGAAGGTGTGATGCCTGCCGTTTCTTCCCTTCTCCCATATCTCGACCCGGCCGTTGCGGGCGCAGGTATCAAGGATCCACATGCAGGGTCTCCTCACCGTTCGCCTTTTCCAGCTCAAGGATGACCGAGAAGAGTGCTGCCTCGAGGGGATCGTCAAACGCATAGAAGCATTCGCTTGAGTGCCTTTTTGCCATTTCCACCACGCGAAGTGCATATTCCCGATCCTCTCCGGGGAGAGTGCGGGCAGCACGCTCCCACCGTTCGGTGAGGATCCTGACCCCCATGCGGACGCTCATGAAGCTCCTCCCCATCTCACACCTCCCCCAGGGTCTGCTGGCCTCTCGGAAGCCCGCCGGGGTAACGCTCCTTCCCCCTCACCCCGGCGCGGGGGGCAGGCTTTCGTGCAGCGGGGCTTGCAACGTAGAAGACGCGGTCTGCACGCCTTGCCATGTCCTCAAAGGATGGATCGGGGGACTCCGCATACAGCACCACAAGGGCGCTCTGCCCCAGCTGACGGAGGCTCTCTCCCACCTGAGAGGCCATATCTTCACCCGCCCCCTCGTAGAGTGAGGGGTCGTGCTCAACGAAGACAATGGTATGGTAGGACTCCCGGAGGATCTGCAGGATCTGGAAGGCGGTGAACGCTCTCCTGACCTCGATACTGACCGACCTGCGGTTGATCCCTGACAGGAGCCCGGAGTAGTTTCCACTCACGAAGAGGAAGAGGAAACGCCTGAGCACGGGGTTGTCGTTCAACCCCGCCAGCACCACCTCTTCAGGGGCCACGACGGCCGAGAAAGTTCCGCTCCGCAGTGTGACTGAAGGGTGGAGGTCAAACTCCATGCCTTCTCAACTGGCTTTTGGCATTCCATAATAGTAGAGAGCATGCAGGGCGAAAGTGCACAGAGGGGTTCAAGCAGGGAGTATCGCAGGAAGTCCAGGGATAAGGCCAATCTGGTGAATCGTTCTGCTGACCGGTAAAAAAAGAAGGTTATTCTTTACGGTGAACTGCCAGGCTGACAGCTGCTACCAGCAGCCCTGCCCCGCAAATCCAGGCTGATAAGGGAGCTTTTGTCCTTGTTGTGGCCGGGGCGGCGGTAGAGACCGCGGTCTTCTCTGGTGCGTTGGTTCCTGTGGGTTGCAGGGGGGTCGTGGTTACGACGACCGAACCCGTGAGATTTGCCTGGGCAGCTGCTATCCCTGACTCTGCCAGGGCAAACCCTGGTTCAAGGGAGAGTGCGTGCTGGTATGCGGCTAGAGATCCCTGGTAATCTCCCGATGCGGCCATTGCATCCCCTTTCTCGACCCAGACCCCGGGATATGCTGTCGGCTGTAGGGTAAGTGCCTTCTCAAAAAACGGGATGGCCTGGGTGTAGTCTCCCTTGGCCGCATATGCGAGCGCCTTTCCGTGGTAAATAAGGTACCCATACTCAGGGTATATCTTCAGGGCAGTGTCGTATGCACTGATTGCCTCATCATGAAGACCAAGTTCGTAAAGGGTGAGACCCCGCCCATACTGTGCTTTTGCATAATTTGGGTTGATGGTAATTGCCTGGTCGAATGCATCCAGGGCCTCATCGTACCTGCCAAGTTCGTAGAGGGCGAGACCCTTTCCGCACCAGGCCGCTGCTGCTTTCGGCTCAAGAGCGATGGCCTGATCGTACTGTGCAATCGCTTCTTCGTACTTCCCCTGATCAGAGAGCTCATCACCCTTCATCCAGTAGTCCCCTGCGGCCAGTGATGATACAGGTGCTGCAAGCAGGAGCATGAAGGTTAGTATGAAAAGAATAGAGTGTAAGTGCAGTGTGATTTTGTGCATGTGAAAATCCCCCATACGTTGTATTTGAGACAGACTGTCAATAGACCGGGATAAATGTTGTGTATTTGAGTGCGAGGAACACAGGTGACGGGCTTCCTGATGAAGGCGGGATGTTTGAACCAGGGGGATATCCCCCCAGTGATAAAAAAAAGGTGAATCGAAGGATTGAACCGTTGTACCTCCATTGAATAGAGGTATGGATCGATTCAGATGCGCACAATGTGGTGGAGAGTTCTATATCAAGACAGGCTGCTCCAGCTGTGCTCCGCCACCTCCTGTTTCTCATACCTGCCCGGAATGTGGAGGGACACTTCACAATATATCAGTCCCTTACTTCGTCTCTCAGGGCAATTGGGAAATAGATTAGGGGGATGGATGGAATCCACGTGTATCCCTCATATGGATTTCCCGTGGACGTTGAATTACTCTCGGACCACCGGACCAGAACAGTCAAAATTCAGGTTATCTCACTGGTTCCGGGAGGAAAATCCGTAACCTTTTTTCCGGGCACTGTATCCTGACCAGTTCAGGAACAGAGGGATCGTAAAAATCCCGGGCGACACTCATGTGCATAGCAAAAACTATTTACATAATGTATTGTATACTTAACAATTTATATGGTTCAAAGAACATCTCGGTGGCAGGATTGTACCATCCGAACCACCCCGATGCGGTGTGAACCAGCGAGGAAAACAAAAAAAGGAGAGAACATTCACGATGAGAAAACTGACTGTATTGCTCTTTGCATGCACATTCATGCTCGCCTTCACCGCATGTGTGGAGGGGGATACATCCACCGGTGCATCGGATGTATCCTGTATCGCCCTTCAGGGAAATTCAATAACCCTTGACGGGGATGGCGCAACTGTTGCCGGAAGTAGTGTTACGATTACTTCTGCCGGCACCTACAGCATCTCCGGATCTCTGGCTGACGGACAGATTCTGGTCGATACAACCGATTCAGAAAATGTGAATATCATCCTGAACGGGGTTGATATTTCCTGTTCAACAAGTGCTCCGATTCATGTGCTCAATGCAGAAAAAGTAGTGATTACCCTGGCAGATGGCTCCAGGAATTCCGTAAAAGACGGGAATTCCTACAGCGTTCTCGATGAAGACTCGGAGCCCAATGCTGCAATTTTCAGTAAGGATGATCTCACGATCAAAGGAAGCGGGACCCTTACCGTCGATGCCAACTATAACGATGGCATCACCAGCAAAGATGACCTGAAAATTACAGGCGGGGTCATCAGCGTGCAGGCAGTCAACGATGGCATCCGGGGAAGGGATTCTGTTGAGATCAAGGGAGGAACAATTTCTGTCAACGCTGCCGGCGACGGCATCCAGTCAAATAACGACGAAGATACGGAGAAGGGATATATCGCCATCGAGGACGGCACTCTCTTGATTGTTGCCGGGGCGGATGGCATCCAGGCTGAAACAAGCCTTACCATCAGTGGCGGTGATATCACGGTGACTTCTGGAACCGGGAGCGATTCCGACAGCGGAAAAGGTCTGAAAGCGGGAGTTGCAGTCACGATTACCGGAGGAACGCTCAGCATCAACGCTTCTGATGATGCAGTCCATTCGAATGACAGCGTCGGAATTGATGGAGGGGATCTCACTCTTGCCTCCAGCGATGATGCCATACATGCAGATTCAAGCCTTGAGATCAACGGCGGGGACATAACCATCACACGGTGTTACGAGGGGCTTGACAGCGCGGCAATCACCCTGAACGGCGGGAATGTTCACCTTGTTGCACGCGATGACGGTATAAACGCCGTTACGAAAGGGACCAGTTCCGACATGATGGGCCGGCCCGGCCAGAACAACGGTGAAGCAACCGGTTCCAATACCCTCACTATCAATGGCGGGTACCTTGTTGTCAATGCTGATGGCGATGGACTCGATATCAACGGGCCGATCACCATGACCGCGGGAACCGTGATAGTCAACGGTCCTACGAACAACGGTAACGGGCCGGTCGATTACCTGGGAAGTTTCTCGATCTCCGGCGGGGATTTCCTTGCAGTAGGAAGTGCCGGCATGGCGATGGGACCCAGTACATCGTCGACTCAGAACTCAATGATGCTCACGTATGCCGGGACCCAGGCGGCAGGCACCCTTATCCATATCGAATCTGCGGACGGCGACGATATCCTGACCTTTGCACCGGCAAAGGCATATCAGTCCGTCGTCTTCAGTTCACCCGAACTCTCGAGCAGCTCGGAGTATGTCGTATATTCCGGAGGCAGCTCGAGCGGAACATCAACAGACGGCCTGTACTCGGGTGGAACGTACACTCCCGGAACCGAAGTGACCAGGTTCACTGTCTCGGGAACGGTCACAACAGTCGGATCACAGAACGGGCAGATGCCTGGCATCATGCCCGGTACAATGCCGGGCAATATGACGCCAAATACACCTGCACCTGGCAACATGGTAAACAACAGGACTTCAGGAATGCCGGGAAATCCTGCAAACAATATGAACGGTTATGTGCCGGGGAATGCTGCAGGTGGTATGACCAGCAATACACCCGGTAATGCGGTGAACAACAGGACTTCGGGAATGCCGGGAAATCCTGCAAACAATATGAACGGTTATGTGCAGGGGAATGCTGCAGGTGGTATGAACGGTTATATGCCTGGTTCATTCTCATCAGGGATGACAGGATACATACCTGGCAGCGCATCTTCCATCACGACCAGGAATCCATCTGTCACCCAGGGTTATTCCTCAGTATATGGAATTGCCGCTGCCCAGACGGGTGCATTCTCCCATGGCGTGACAAGTTACAGGAAAAGCATCATACGCTGATACCCGGGACACCCCGTCAAAAACACCATTCATTTTTGTGGAAACGCATCGCCCAAACTGGATCTCCTGGTTTTTTTTTAAATCCGGTTCATACCTGTCTGGCATACATTCTCTGTATTGGATGAACCAATGATGATCTGACGATGAGTATCCGCATTCCCGGAGTAATCCTGTGAATATGCGTGATTCCCCTGGCACCCGTGGGATCCATGAAAGTGAGTGTGGAAATTTGCTGAGAGAAGCCAAGACTTCGGAGCAATTTTGTCATTGTACGCCCAACCACTGATTATGGCTTCATACATCCACAGGATCGAAGTTCAATACAGAACTGATCCCAGGTTGTCGACCCGGACCGAGAGGGTCAGATCGCTTGGATTTCCGATTCAGGCTCTGCATCTTGTGGATGTCTATACCATCGCGACCCGTTCCCGCGATTTTTCCCATGATATTCTCTCGAAGATCGCCTCACAATTGATCAATCCTGTGGTCCAGGAATATTCGATAGACAAGCCAACAGAAACCACTACATTTGACTTTGCTATCGAAGTCGGATTCCTCCCGGGCGTAACAGACAATGTGGGCACTACGGCAAAGCAGACCATCGAGGATTATCTCAAAATTCGTTTTCTTGAGGGAGAAGCGGTCTTTTCATCAAGGCTGTTTTTCGTGGCCGGGAACCCGGGTCCCGGCATGCTTGAAAAACTCGTCACTTCTCTGGCAAATCCCCTGATTCACAGGGTACATGTAAAGAGCCGGCAGGAGTACGGGAACAGGGGTATGGACCCTGTGACCCCCTTTGTCTCACTGCATGAACTGCCGACTGCAGAGACCGTAAACCTGGATCTCACTGATACCGAACTTGCACGCCTCGGCAAAGAGGGGATTATGGATCCCGTAACATGGGTGCGCAGGGGACCGCTTGCACTTGATCTGGCCCAGCTGCATACCATCCGGGATCATTTCAGATCGAAGGGGAGAAGTCCGACCGACGTGGAACTCGAGTCACTGGCCCAGACCTGGAGTGAGCATTGCAAGCACACGATCTTCGCGTCAGCAATGGATGACGATGTACCTGATGGACTCTATAAGACCTGCATCCAGGCTGCAACAAACAGGATCAGGAAAGAGAAGGGTGAGCGGGATATCTGCGTGTCGGTGTTCTCAGATAATTCAGGTGCCATCCTCTTTGACGAGACGTATCTGGTGACACATAAAGTTGAGACACATAATTCCCCATCAGCGCTTGATCCCTTTGGCGGCGCACTGACCGGTATTGTCGGGGTAAACCGCGATACGATCGGCTTCGGGCTCGGGGCCAAACCCTGCATCAACGTGTACGGATATTGCGTCGGCGATCCGGACACCGAACCTCTCCTCTTCCGGGGGAAGAACAGGGAAAATCCGATCCTCACACCCAGGAGAATACTTGACGACATTGTCCAGGGCGTCGGGGTTGGCGGGAACTGCTCCGGGATTCCGACTCCCCAGGGATGGTGCTACTTTCATGACAGATACAAGGGAAAACCACTGGTATTCGCCGGAACGGTGGGATTGATCCCGCAATACCAAGGTACAAAAAGACTGCACGAGAAACGTGCCCGGCCGGGCGACCTTATCGTCATGGTCGGGGGACGGGTCGGGAAGGACGGGATCCATGGCGCGACATTCTCTTCGGAAGCCCTCGACCCGGAAAGCCCGGTGACCGCAGTACAGATCGGCGACCCGATCACCCAGAAGAAGTTCTCCGATGTGATTGTGAAAGAAGCCAGGGACCTTGGCCTGTACCACAGCATTACCGATAACGGGGCAGGTGGACTCTCATGTTCCGTTGCGGAAATGGCAAAGGAATGCAACGGGTGCCATGTTCTCCTTGACAGGGTTCCGCTCAAGTATCCCGGGATGGCCCCGTGGGAGATCTGGATCTCAGAGTCGCAGGAGAGGATGACACTTGCTATTCCTCATGAGAGCCTCGATGAGTTCATGGACCTCATGAAGAGGAGGGAGGTTGAGGCGACTGTCATCGGGAAGTTCACTGATTCCGGGAGATGTGTCGTGGAATGCCACGGGGCGGTCGTTATGGATATCGACCTTGGGTTCCTTCATGACGGGCTCCCAAAAAAGCACCTGATCACCACACCTGTCAACCAGGCCTGGCCTGAACCCGGGACCGCATGCCCTGACCGGCTCGATGCAACGCTCATCTCAATGCTCGGGAGGAAAAATATTTGCTCGAAGGAATTCATCTCCATCCAGTATGACCATACGGTCCAGGGAGGCCATGTGCTTGGACCTGTTCAGGGGATTGGAAGGGTCCAGGCTCCAGCCACCCTGACAAAAGTGGTGCAAGGATCGGAGAGAGGCGTGGGACTCTCGCAGGGAATTTTTCCTTCATATTCTGAACTCGATCCGTACCGTATGGCCATCGCAGGGATTGATGCTGCGGTCCGGGGATTGATTGCAATCGGCGTTCCGCTGGATGCAATTGCCATTCTCGATAACTTCTGCTGGTGTTCGTCGGACGACCCCTCGAGGCTCTGGCAGCTGAAGCGTGCCGCATTCGGATGCTATGACGGAGCCACTGCATTCGGAACCCCGTACATTTCAGGGAAAGACAGCATGTTCAACGACTTTTCAGGGTTTGATGAGAAGAATAACCCGGTAAAGATCTCAATCCCGCCAACCCTCCTTATCTCCTCCATCGGGATCCACCCTGATGTTGAAAAAGCAGTATCGATAGATGCCAAGATGGAGGGCGACTACATCTATGTCGTGGGTGCAACCACTCCTGAAATGGGAGGATCAGAGTACTTCATGCATCTGGGAAGCCCGGGAAATACCGTTCCGGCACTCGACATGCAGCATGCAAAGATGATCTATGCCAGGATGACGGAGGCTATCATGAATGAACTGGTGGCATCGGCATTCCCGGTCCTTCACGGAGGCCTCCTGGTAGCCCTTGCAAAGGTCTCTATTGCAGGCAATCTCGGGATGAAGATCGCAATACCGGAGGGGATGCGCCCCGACTATTACCTCTTCTCGGAGTCGCCAGGGAGATTTGTTGTCACGGTCTCTCCCAGGAACCGTCGTGAATTCGAACGAATGCTTGGGAATGATGCATACCACCTTGGCCGAGTGGACGGTTCCTCGTTGCAGGTTATGGCAGGGAAGACCATCATCGATCTTCCCGTTCGGGAGATGGAACATGCCTACAAGGCACCATTCAGGGAGTACTGATCATGGATCCCAGCATGAAAAAAGAAAAGGAATCACCGGTGGCTGACTTCATCGGAAATGCAGGACTGATCAGAGAAAAGGCCCTCATCATGAGCGGGTACGGGATCAACTCCGAGATGGAAACCGCTGAAGCACTCCTCCGGGCCGGGATGTCATCCGATATTGTGCATATCAATGATCTGATTGCCGGGGAGCGATGCCTTTCAGAGTACAGGCTGCTTGTCTTCCCCGGGGGATTCTCCTACGGTGACGACACCGGTGCAGGCAATGCCTTTGCCAACAGGATCAGAAACAACCTCTGGGACGATGTTCTCGAATTCCTGCGAGGGGACACCCTTGTGCTCGGGATCTGCAACGGATTCCAGATCCTTGCAAACCTCGGCCTCGTTCCTGCCTTTGATACTACGTATACACGTGAAATTGCCCTGATGCCAAACAGGAAAGGAGTGCTGGAATGCCGCTTCGTCACACTCAGGCCCGCCAGTGAAAACCTTTGGACACGGGGCATCTCCCATCTCTACTGCCCAGTCTCTCATGGCGAGGGTAATTTTTCCTGTTCGGAAGATACGCTACAGCACCTGGAAGAGAAGCACATGATCGCATTCACGTACTGCCGGGATGACATGAGCCCGGCATGTGGAGAATACCCCTACAATCCCAACGGATCTGTTGCAGATATCGCCGCAATCACGTCCGAAGACGGCAAAGTGCTCGGGATGATGCCTCACCCGGAAAGGGCGATGGAGTTCGTGAACCTGTATGACTGGCCGATACGGAAAGAGCAGCTGAAAAGGGCGGGAAGACCGCTTCCCACCGAGTCAATGAACATGCAACTGTTCAAAAATATTGTCCGGTATTTCCGGAAGTAGACAGTTGTGATTTTACCATGAAAAACCCTCCTCATCCCATTCAGACTGAACGCCTCGACCTTATTCCTGCGACGCTACGCATGCTTGAATGCGAGGGGGATAACAGGGCTTTGTTCGGCAGAATGCTGGATGCGAGAGTCCCGCAATCATGGCCTCCGCCGCTTCTCGACGAGGAAACACGGCAGGAGTTTCTCCGGATACTCTCTGAAGGCTCCGATTCGCATTTCTGCTCATGGTACTGGGTTCTCAAAGACCCTGTCAGGCAGAGCCGGACGCTGATTGGGAGCGGCGGGACCGCATCATGTTCGTGGCTGCCTGATGCGGTGATGATCGGGTACTCGGTTCTGGAAGAATTCCAGAACAGGGGATACGCAACAGAAGCGATCCTTGCCCTCATCCCACATATCTTCTCATGGCCTGCAATTCGCAGGATCATCGCCACCACTTACCCCAAACTGAAAGCATCTGTAAGGGTGCTTGTGAAGGCAGGGTTTGTTCCCGGGGGCATGAATGAAGGGGGGGAGGGTATTGAGGAAGGGACCGTGATGTATGTCCTTCATGCACCACCCACCTATGTCACCACGGGCAACTGATCACCGTTGAGAGCCATAATGGGGTGAATCCCCCATACCCATCCTCACACACTACCCATTCCCGGTTCCTCTTTCTCACCGGAAATATAATCCGGATGAATTTCTTCCCTGGCGATGACGGCAAGGATCACCACCAGAATTCCGATGAGGAACGAGATAAAAAACGCGAGATCAAAACCGGCCGCAAGGACCTGCAGCTTGAGGTTAACCGGCGCTGTCCCGGTCACACCGCGGTGCCCCGCAATCGCCAGGACACCCTCGAGGAACACGAGGTTGAAGAGGGCTATTCCAATGGTCATCGGGGCAAAACGTTCAAGGCTCGTGAGGCTTGAGACCATCCCCTGGTAACTCTTTGCGACCGAGTTGAGTATCATGTTGGATAGTGGGGTAATAAGGAGCCCCATTCCAAACCCAATCGAAGACAGGCACGCCAGTATGTATCCAATCGGAGTGTCAACATGCAGGTGCCACATCAGGAAGTACCCCGCGAGGAGAATCACCGCCGCAGAGATGCAGAGCGTCCTTGCACCGACCCGGTTGAACAGCAGCCCGGCGAGAATACCGCTCACCATCATGGCAACCGAGAGAGAGGTCAGCACGAGGCCGGCAGTCGAGGTCGGGTACCCCTTCACATACTCCAGGTAGAACGGAAGGAGATAGTTGATCCCTGAGAAACTTAAGAATACCAGCACAAGAGCAAGGTTTGTCAGGAGAAAGTTCCGCCGCACGAACAGCCTGATCTCGAGAATAGGGTTGGGAACATGAATTTCATGCCAGAGAAAAAACCCAATCGCAGTCGCGGAAATGGCGAGCATGCAGAGAATGACCGGGGATGTCCATCCGAAGGAATACCCCTCCGTCACTGCGAAGAGGAGTGTGGCAAGACCGATAAAGATAGAGACCGCACCTGACCTGTCAAACCCGGCCAGTGTCCCGGAACCCTTTGCCGACGGGATAACCCTTGCACCAAGCAATACCGCAAAGATTCCTATCGGTATGTTGATGAAGAAGATCCAGTGCCAGGATGCATACTGGGTCAGCAGGCCCCCGATTGTGGGGCCGATCGCGGTGCCGAGTGCTGCAAGGGTCATGATGACCCCCATGGCTTTCCCCTTCATGTCCATCGGGATATACGCTGTCACCATTGCCGGAGCTATCGCGGTGATCATGGCGCCCCCAATCCCCTGGAAGATTCGGGATACGACAAGAAGCGGAAATGAATTGAACATGTCCGGGAGCAGGCCGCATGCAAGAGAACCGAGGGTGAAAATGATGAATCCTGACAGGAACACTTTCTTGAACCCGATGATATCCGAGACCTTGCCGAAGATCAGGACGCAGCCTGCCATGACGAGCAGGTACGCGGTTGCGACCCAGCTCACGGTGCTCGATGAGATGGAAAACACTTCCGATATTGTCGGGAGTGCGATATTGACGATGGTTCCATCAAGGGACGACATGAATATGGCAAGGGAAATTGACAGGATCATCAGGAAAAATGGGGGATGACCGGGGTTTCCGGAACTATGACTCATTTTAGTATCATTCTTCCTGCCACGAAATTATTGTTTGCGATTCTCTGCGTGCGAACCGGATAGCCCCCCTTTGTGGTCTCGATGGAACATTCTCCAGCACCGGGAATATATACCTGTGGGGGTTCACTCCCCCTTATATGGATGACCCTGCCCGGGATAGGGCCTCATCAGAGACGGCATTTTTAAAAAAAATAGCAGAGAAAATTGGTGAAAAATCAGAGCAGGCCGGCAGTATTGAGACCTGCAAGAATATTGAGCGCCATGAGAATGACGAGCAGGCGGCCAAGCCACAGATGGATGGACCTCACCTGCTTTTTCCGTTCGATTTTCACTGAGTTCCTGATAAACGCAAGACCCAGGACCAGCAGAAGCACTGCGGCAATGAGGATGCCAAGGTATGCATGCGGAACCCTGATATGGGGCCCTCCGGAAAGAGAGACCATGGCATATGATATCCCCATTGCGGGAATCATCAGGATGGCACCCACGCCAGAGATCCATGTGTGAAGGCGATACCACCCCTTCAGCCGGGTTCCGATTATGGGAAGGAGAGCCGATACAAGAAAACAGAAAAATGCAGTGGCCATGAGAGCAGCGTGGACTGGCAGGAGCGAGGAATACCATGAGATGGATGGGGGAACAGGTGCTTGGATGTCCGAACCGGTCTTGCCGGAATTTCGGTATTCCCTGGTAATTTCCCCGCCAATATTACAGCGTGCGATGACCGTGGCTGTATCTCCGGCATCCAGTGGCAGGTGATAACGGTAGGTAAAGGAGTCGGGCGATGGTTGAGAGGAATAGCGTAATGTCTCAACGATCTCCCCATTCTTCCAGAGCTCGATCTCGCTGATATAATGGGATGAGAGATCGCTTACGTGGTGAGTAATGGTAACCAGGACGCTGATCGAATCAGGGTCCCAGATAAGGTTCATGTCAGAGGGAGAATGTGCTGATGCCTGGCCGCATACAACGATGAGCGC
>Ga0302250_1001479_pt1 | contig 17404 bp, 7 predicted proteins | sample AAG_RA_Asp_MG_FD_193536 | JGI IMG/M metagenome (GOLD analysis project Ga0302250, IMG submission 193536) | Enriched activated sludge microbial communities from anaerobic digester in WTTP, New Holstein, Wisconsin, United States - AAG_RA_Asp | ecosystem: Engineered > Bioreactor > Anaerobic >... | reverse complement strand
GCGAAGATCGGATCGGCCCTCTCTCGCGGCAGGCCCTCTCTTGGGGCTTCCCCTGCCACCATGGATGATCTCCTCCGGGTGCATATGCCGGAATACCTTTCACGGCTGGAGGACCTATCCGCCCGATGCCGTCCTGGTGGTGTCGCCTTCCTGGATTCGGACACCTACGTTGTCTCTGGTTCCTGGGACGCTGCACGATACGCAGCCGGTGCATCGATCGCAGCTGCAGGAGAGGCACTCTCGGGCCGGCCGGCATTCGCCGTGGTCCGTCCTCCCGGCCACCATGCAGGCCCGGTGTACGGGATGGGATTCTGCCTCCTCAACAACGTAGCTGTTGCCGCTGCCTGGTCTCTTTCGCGGGTATCCCAGGTTGCCATCATCGACTGGGATGTCCACCATGGGAACGGGACCCAGGCGATGTTCTATGACTCGGACCGGGTACTCTACTGCTCCGTGCACCGCTCACCCTTCTACCCTGGCACCGGGAGCAGGGAAGAGACAGGAAGCGGGGCAGGGGAAGGATGCACGGTAAATGTCCCGCTCCCTGCCGGATCAGGGAGTGATGCATATCTCCGGGCTTTCCAGGAGGAGATCCTCCCTGCTGTCTGCTCATTTGACCCTGACCTGATCCTGATCTCGGCAGGGCAGGATCCGCTTGCCGACGACCCGCTCGGGGGAATGAATCTGGAGCCGGGTGACTTTGGCGTGCTCACAGAACTGGTATGCTCTGCTGCCAGGAAGCCCCCTGCTCTCGTTCTTGAGGGAGGGTATGGGCCTTCCCATGGGGAGGCTGTCATGGAGATCCTTCGGGTCCTTGATCAGTGGGAATAGCACCGCATCGATGCTGAGCTATGTGGGGAGGAGCAGCGGGGCTCTCCCCACAAGGGCGGTAGTATGGTTCTCCATGACCCGATTTCAGGAGAGAGTGGAATGAACCGCAAGGGTCAGGGCATTCGCAGGTCATAGTGTGATCAGGAAAAAAACAGTACGATCGCCGATCTCCCCTTATTCGTATTATTCCACGGCCATCGTGTGTTCGCTACCAGCAGGAGAAATAGAACGTTGTGCCCTTGTCCACCTCGGATTCTACCCAGATGTGGCCCCCGTGCATCTCCACAATCCGATGGACGATCGAAAGGCCAATCCCCGTGCCCTCATACTCATCAGTAGTCTGCAGCCTCTCGAATACCCCGAAGATCTTTTCTGAGTATTTCATATCAAACCCGATCCCGTTATCCCTGACAAAGTACAAAAGCTGCCCGTCCCGTGTCAGGGAGCCGATCTCCACAAGCGGAGCAGCCCTCTTCTGTGAATACTTTACTGCGTTCCCGATGAGGTTTGCATACACCTGTTTTAACAACCCCGGATCTGCCTGGCAGGGGGGGAGCTCGCCCACGTTAAATTCCACCTTTGCGAATGCGGGGTCTTTTCTGATCTCGCGGAGGATCTCTCTTACCATGACGGAAGGCTGAACGGTCTCCTTCTCCAGCGATCGAATCCGTAGTCGTGAAAATTCCAGGAGATCATCGATCAGCCTACCCATATCGTGGGCATTCTGCCGGAGCGATTCGAGGTATCTTTTATCTTTTTCCGGGATATCCTTCAGATCCTGCATGAGGAGGGAGGAATACCCGGAGATGGCCCTCAAAGGAGCACGGAGATCATGGGAGATGGTATAGGTGAAGGATTCGAGATTCTTGTTGACCTCAGTCAGTTGCCGGGTCCGTTCGATTACCCTGTTCTCGAGCTCGTTGTTGAGCTCCTGTATCTCCCGCTCGGCCTCTTGTAACCGGGTGATATCATTCCCTATCGACAAAATCTCAACAATCGTACCTTTGTCATCGAACAAAGCCTGGTTTGTCCAGGCGATCCATACCCGGCTGCCATCCTTCTTGATATTTTCATTCTCGGTGACGTAGTATTTTTCCGGATGGACTGCAAGATCGAGGATCTTGAAGGAGAGATCCTCTCCGTTACTCCCGAGTTCCGGCACGATGGTCCCGACAACATTCCGCCCGATCAGCTCCCCGGTATCGAATCCGAAGAATTTCCGGGCATAATCGTTGATAAAGGTGATATTTCCCCCGGTATCGAAACGGAGTATGATGCTGTTGGCACTCTGCACAAGGGTGCGGTACTGCTCTTCTTCAGCCCTGAGATCAGCCATCATTGTCTTCAATCGTGCAACCATCGAGGAGATGCTCTCTTCAAGGGTGCTGAGTTCTTGGCTTATCGGGGTTGTGATGGGATGGTCAAGATCTCCTTCTGCTATCCTGTTCACGTCCTGCACCATGGTCCCGATGGGGCGGGTAAGGGTCTTGATCACGATGATGGCAAGCAGGCTGCAAATAACGAGGGCAGCCAACCCAAGTGAGAGCAGAAAGAGGGCACTCTCTTTGAGCGCGGCTTGGATCGGTTGATCGCTATACGTAAGTTCAACAATCCGGCTCGCATCTGAGCCGTAGCGTTCGTCCTTGAGATCGATGAAGAGATACTTGACGGTGTTCCCTTCAGAGGAGCTGGGAAGAGTAAGGGTCGTCCGGTTGGTAAAAATTCCTCTGAGCAGTGCAGTAAGGGCGGGATCTCTCACCTCGACGGGAGTGTCATTGATGCTCTGCCTTAACGTCGAATCGAAGATCCGGACATTCACCAGGTAGGGATTGGACTGCTTCACCTTCCGGAGGAGGTTTTCATCGACGAACCGGTATTTCATCGGGGGTGTCACGTTTGAAATACCAACTTCGAGGATATACCGGTGGTCCGGGGTTGGCATATAGGCAAATTTTCTCAAATCCCCCGTACTCTTTTCACCGACGATCCGGTCCGGGAAGAACCCGGATGAGATGCGTATGCCGGCCAGGTAATCGGCGAAATAGGGAGCAAAATCGGAAAAGTTCAGGCCAAGTTCCCGGGGATAGGTAGTGGCAACGATGGTTGCCGCATCATCGATCACATACAGGTCCATCTCCCCACCGATCTTTTGTTTCACCGCCTCGAGATCCATCTTTGCAGGATCTCCGCCTGCCCGGGAATATTCCTGGAGGAAGGCAGGGAATGCATCCTCCATCTGCTGGTTCATGCTCTCATCGTAATACCGGAGTGCTTCTTCCTTGGACCTGAAATGTGAGACGATATTGTTCTCTGACTGGAGTTTGACAAGATCGGCATTCTCCTCAAGGGTCTTAAAGGTGGAAAGATAGCTGATACCGATGAGCCCGGCTACGGCTACCATGAGGATGAGGAAGATTGCCCCTATCAGGTAGTACGAGAATGGATAGCCTCGCAGTGACTTGATTCCCATCCTTCAGTCTCCCTATCATTCTGTTCCGGGGTATGGATTATGATACTATCGTCCCGTCTATTTTTATCTCGTAGTTCATTGGAAAAAATGGGAGGAGTGGGCATCATCAGGGAGATGGTTCAGCGGGGGGCTTCAAGGGTGAAAGAGAAGGTTGCCCCCTTTCCTGGTTCACTATCAGCCCAGATTTTTCCCCCATGGCGGCGTATGATTCGTTCGACTGTTGCAAGACCGATCCCGGACCCTTCGAACTCTTCTGGTTTATGAAGTCGCTTGAAGGGTTTGAAGATCTGGTCTGCATACTTCATGTCAAATCCAATCCCGTTATCCCTTACATAATAGAGTGTGGTGGAGTCTTTGACGATTCCCCCTATCTCGATCCGGGGCTCTTTGGTATCCCTGGTGAATTTTACCGCATTTCCGATAAGGTTTTCATATACCTGCCGAAGCATCACCGGATCCGCATAGCAGTGTGGCAATTCCCCGATGCTGATCTCGATCTGCCGGTCTGGCATCGGCTCAAGTCGCATGGCTACGATCTCCCGGACCAGCGGTGTTGGATCAATCCACTCGCGGCTGAGTTCCTGCCGCCCCACCCGGGAGAGGGTCAGAAGTCCATTGATCAAATTATCCATGATTCCGATATTCTTCCGGATTACCTCGATATAGTGCTGCTCCTTCTCATCCAGCCGGGAATCGGTCGATTTTTGCAGGATAAATGAGTATCCGTCGATGGATCGGAGGGGAGCCCGGAGGTCATGCGAGACCGAGTAGGTGAATCTCTCCATTTCTGCAGTGGCTTCTTCCAATTCCCTGGTTCTCTGTTCGACTCTCCGCTCCAGTTCCACATTCAGCCGGCGCATCTCCTTCTCGATGTCCTTTATGCGGGAAATGTCGACAATAGTTCCCCGGGTGCCAAGCACCGTTCCTTCATTGATGCATCGTGCGGTATTAAACACCATGATCGTAAAGGTGCTGCCGTCTTTCCTGATACCGGTATATTCGTCCCCCTCCGTCTTCTTCCCGTGGATGACAGCCGTGAAATTCTCTTTTGCCCGTACACGGTCTTCCGGAAGCAGCATATCAAGAATATTCATACCCTTCTCGAGGTGTTCTGAAGAATATCCAAAAAGGGAAAAAGCGGCTGGATTTGCGAAGGTGATTTTCCCGGTAATGTCCGTCTCAAAGACACCCTGAGGCAGGAACTGGATGAGATCCATGAATCGTTTCTCATTGATCTCACACTCCCTGATCTGCTCTTTTAACCGCTCAACCATCAGTTGGGTCCTCTCGGCAAGGATTGAGAATTCGTAGCCAGTGACCGGCCTGACCGCATGATCGAGATCACCACTGGCGATTGTATCAACATCTTCGACAAGCTGCTCGATGGGGCGGGAGAGCTTCCGGGAGATCAGGGTAGCGATGAGAGCTCCTGAAAGAAGCACCAGTGCAGCGACCAGGGCATGCTGAATGGCGAGCTGGTTCAACTGGCTGGTCAGGAGTGCGTCATTGTAGGTGATTTTTGCAAAAATGCTGGTATCCGCTCCATAGGTGGGATCGCGGAGATCTATCACCTGCCAGAAGATGGTCCGTTCCCGTTCATTGTCATGGATCTCCTGGCTGGTCCGGTTCTCCCAGAGGATGTAATCAAGCATGGTATGGTCCTTCTCTGTGGGAACATACGTGGTATTCCCTATCAGCCGCTTTTGCTTCTGGAATAGCAACACCTCTTCGAGGTATGGATTGAATTCCCAGATATTATTGATGGCATTATGGCCGAGCTGTCTCCGCTCCCCACCAAAACGTTCCGAGTGGAGCCCGAGCTCAAGGATGTATCGATGATCAGGGGTTGGCATATAACTGAATTTTGTCTGGGTTCCTGTGTTCCAGTCATTGACCACCCGGTCGGGGTAGAATCCCGAAGTATTTTGTATCTCATGGAGGTACTGGCAGAAGTCAGGGTAGATGACTGCAAAGTCCAGCCCAATATCGGCAGGCACGGTCGCATATTCGATGATGCACCTGTCATTGATGACATAGACATCCATGCCGCCAATGGCAGATTTAAGGCCCTCGAGGTCCATTTGTGCAGGAACTCCACCCGTTCTGTTGTATTCCTGCATGACTACCGCAAACGCCTTCTCCATCTCATCGTTGTAGGTCGTATCATAGAGTTTGAGTCCAACGTCGTTCAATGTTAAGGAGTTGTCGATGTACATCTCGGTCATGACTCTGAGCCGATTTGCGTTATCCTTGAGATCCTGGGCAGAATTTGCGTAGTTGACCCCAATACCAGCAAGAACGAGTATGATAATGATAAGAACAATGATCCCGGTGAGGAGATGCTTGAACGGCAGCTTTCCATCGGTGATTGGTATCCGGGTCTCCCCCTTCACTGATCATAGAAATTCAAGTCATAAAAAATGATATGGATCGTTCTTATCATATCGAAGAATCTGAGTGAAAGATTCGCATTCCCGTGCATGGATGGTCCTGTTTGGTATGGAGGAGATCTTATTGTATCCCTCGCGATCTCCCGCTTTCCTTTCAACACCTCCGCCAACACAATACCTATCGTATCAGCCATCAAACAGCTGATCGATCGTTATGGCAACACTTTCAGAGCGAATTCCAACCCCCTCGAGTTTCGAGAGGACCTCCAATATCGTTCTCGCAATAGCAGGGGCATTTCTGATCGCGGTTATTGTGTGGTTTGCCACAGAGAACCCGATCTATACCATTGCTGCAGCCCTGATCGTGGGCTACCTATTGCTCGGGGTCAGGATCGTCCGGCCCACCCACCGGGTGCTGATCGAGTTTCTCGGAAAATTCCAGAGGTTCGGCGGTCCGGGATTCTACTGGGTCCTCCCGGGCTTCCAGAAGCTCTACGCGGTGAACATCACTGAAAAGATGGTGAATGCCACCCGGCAGGAGATCATCACCGCTGACAACCTGAACGCGACCGTGGATGCCCAGGTCTACTTCAAGGTGAAGGATGACGAGGTGAACGTGAAGCGGTCCCAGTACAATGTCTACAACTACGAGGACCAGATCGTCAACCTGGCCCGGACCACGCTCCGTAACATCATCGGGACGCTCTCTTTAAAGTCGGCCAACAGCGAGCGGTCACGGATCAACGATGAGCTCGGGAAGGTGCTGAAGACCGAGACCCAGTCCTGGGGGATCGAGATCGTCAGGACTGAGCTGAAGGAGATCATGCCTCCGCCCGATGTGCAGGACACGATGAACAAGGTGGTCAAGGCTGAGAACGAGAAGATTGCCGCGATCGATTTTGCTACCGCCAGGGAGACCGAAGCTGATGGGCTGCGCAGGGCTGCCATCAAGCAGGCAGAAGGGGTGAAGCAGGCTAAGATCCTCGAGGCTGAAGGGCAGGCGGAAGCGATCCGGCTCGTGAACGAGGCCGCCGACCGGTTCTTCATCGGCAATGCCCAGAAGCTGAAGTCGCTCGAAGTGACCGAGAGCGCTTTAAAGACGAATACCAAGATCGTCCTTCCGGAAGGCCAACAGATCGTGAACGTGATCGGCGAGCTTGCCGGGAGCAAGCTGGGATTGCAGGAGTAGAAAAACCACCATCCTTTTTCGGGTATCCGTGCACATGAATGTCTTACCCCCCAGGTCTATTGATTTTGAGTGCAGTTGTTCGAAGGAATAATAATAACCGGGTATTCCTCACTCCATCAGCGAACTGGTTTTACCTGGTCTTTCCTCCCTCGATACATTTTCTCCCCGCACTTCTCCATCTTATATAGGAGCAGTTCTTTACCATCTATCAATCAATTACCTCCAACCGGAGACCGTACATGAAAATCCTCCATACTTCTGACTGGCATCTTGGAAATGTGTTGCATGGGAGGAAGAGGTATGACGAGTACGAACGGTTTCTCCACTGGCTGGTCGGGTGTATCCGGGATGAGCAGATCGATGTTCTCCTGATTGCGGGGGATATCTTTGACACAACTGCCCCGAGCAACCGTGCACAGGAACTGTACTTCCATTTTCTCAACCGGGTGGCGGCAATTCATGGCCTCCAGGTCGTGGTTACCGGTGGAAATCACGACTCCCCGTCATTGTTGAATGCCCCAAAGCCCCTCCTCCGGCAGTTACGCATCCACGTGATAGGGGCAGTCACCCCGGATGTATCAGACGAGGTGATCCTTCTCCAATCAGGGGATAGCTTGGAATCCGTGATTGTGTGTGCGGTCCCCTATCTCCGTGACCGGGATATAAGGACGGTTGAGCCCGGCGAGAGTATCGATGACAAAATGACGAAGATCCAGGAAGGGATCAGCGATCATTACCGGCAGGTGTGGACCGTGGCAGAGTCGCTCAGGGGCGATAGAGCGATACCGATCATCGCCATGGGGCATCTCTTCCTCGCCGGGTGCTCCCCAAACGGGGATGAAAGGGTCCGGGAGCTGTATATCGGCACCCTTGATGGAGTTGATCCGGGCAGCATCCTCCATGGATTCGACTACCTGGCACTGGGACACCTCCACGAGCACCGGAAGGTCGCAGGAAATCCGTGGTGCCGGTATTCCGGAGCACCGATTCCCCTGGGATTTGGTGAAGCCGGGCAGGAGAAGAAGGTGGTCGTCATCGATCTTTTTGAAGGGGGAACCCGTTCGATACGGGAGATCACCGTCCCCTGCTTTCTGCGGCTGCAGAAGATCCAGGGAGCGATCTCTGCAATTGAGCAGACACTGCGGGAATTAGGTGCAGAAGAGGAGCAGGTCTGGGTCGAGGTCGTGGCCGAATCCGATAGCACTGCAGCGGGACTCCAGGCACGCCTTCATGAGGTGGTGAGAAACTCACCCGTGGAGATCCTGAAGATTGAGAATGCTGCTCTCACGAAAGCGGTATTACGTGCCATGGAGGAAGGGGAGCATCTTGGAGACCTTGACGAGAGGGATGTCTTCTCCCGCTGCCTTGATGAACACGGGATAACAGGTGGGGACCGGGATCAGCTCTTTGCCCTGTTCCAGGAGATCCTGGTTGCGGTCCGGGAAGAAGACCACTATGCAGAATGAGGGTACACGATGCGGATACTGAAGCTCCGTTTCAAGAACCTGAATTCTCTTGAGGGAGAATGGAGCATCGATTTTACACACCCTGCCTATGTCTCTTCAGGTATATTTGCTATAACGGGACCAACCGGATCAGGGAAGACCACCATCCTCGATGCGATCTGCCTGGCCCTCTACGGGCAGACTCCCCGTCTGAAAACGATCTCAAAGGGCACGAACGAGATCATGACCCGGAATACCGCTGAATGTTTTGCAGAGGTTGAGTTCGAGTCCCAGATCGGCCGCTTTGTCTGCCACTGGAGCCAGCGTCGGGCATACAAAAAACCAGAGGGAGAATTGCAGCCTCCAAAGCACGAGATTGCCGACAAGATCTCAGGAAAAGTCCTTGAGAACAAGCTGCAGAGAGTAGCAGAGAGGGTCATCGAGACCACGGGGCTTGATTTTTCCCAGTTCACCCGCTCGATCCTCCTCGCACAGGGTGATTTTGCTGCATTCCTGAATGCAAATCCCGATGAACGGGCCCCGATTCTCGAAAAGATCACGGGAACTGCGATCTACAGCGCGATCTCAAAAAAAGTGCATGAGAGAAATACCCTGGAGGCTGGGAAAAGGAACGAGCTCCAGGACCGGATTGGCATTCTCGATATCCTCTCACCAGAGGAAGTCTCGGCTCTGAAGCGTAATTGTGAGGATATCGGGGCAGTCATACGGAAAAAGTCATCTGAACGCGACTCGATCAGGAAGGCTGCAGAATGGCTGCAGCAGCTCTCCCTGTTTAAGGCGGAGATCGAAGCCCTTGCAGAGGAGAGGCGATTGCTCGAGGTGAAAAGGTCGGATGCTGCACCCGATCTTGCCCTTCTTGCCCGGGCAAAGAAGTGCCAGCCGTTCGAAGAGACCTATCGGGATCTCACCTCTTCAAGAAAACTCTCTGAGACCTATGATACTGAGATTGTTGCAGCGAGGGAACAATTGGATGGTACCCAGGTTTCCTATACTGCATCGCGGAAGGCGTACGAGAGCGCACGGCAACGGTATGAATCGCTGAAGGCTGCTGCCGAAGAGGAGAAACAGGTTTTCATCCGGGTCCGGAATCTCGATACCCGGATTCATGAGATAAAAGAGCAGATTGCCGAGAAGAAGATCGAGCTGAAGAAGGGCGAGGCCAGCCTCCAGCAGTGCACACGGAATGTCACCAGGGAGACCGAACGGGCCAAGGAGAAGAAAGCCGAGCTTGCCAGGGCCATCACCTACCTTGAGGAGCATCCAAAAGATTCCCTCCTGCGGGAGATCATATCGGGTCTTGGTGAGAAAATGCGGCACTATGAACAGCTGAACCGGCGTCTTCTGTCGAACAGGGACCAGCTGGCATCACAGACTGCCGAAGTGGACCGGCTCAAAAAAGCCCATGAAACCCAGAGAACACTCCTGGAGGAGAAAAATCGGGAGTTTCAGGAGGCAACTGCGGCAGTACGGATGATTGAGGAGACTGCCGATCAACTGCTGGATTTCCGCAAGCCCGGATTCTGGCAGGCTTGTGTGGCATCCCTGAAAGAACGACGGATAACACTAGAGGCCGAGCTGAAGATCCATGATGCTATCGAGCAGATCGGGATGAAGATCCGGGAACGTGAGGACCACCAGGACGAGCTAAAGGAGGAGATCGCAAAGAAACGGGAGATCCTGTCAGGCCTGAAGCGTGAACAGGATCTGAAAGAAGAGATCCGTGCCCGGATCGAGACCAACCTCGCGCTCCTCCACCGCATCCAAAGCCTTGAAGAGGCTCGAAGTCACCTCGTGGAGGGCGACCCCTGCCCGTTGTGCGGCTCTCCTGATCATCCTTATGCCCGGGAGACCATCCCTCATCCTCGAGGTGTTGAATCTGAATGGGCAGCGATCAAAGAGGAGTTGAGACTACTCTCCGACCAGGTACGACAAACGGAACTCTCTCTCTCTCAATCAGAGACAACCCTCTCATCTGATAGAAGAGCGGTAACGGAACAAAGGGATCGGATCCGTGAACTGCTTGATGAATCAGCATTCGGATTCGAGGATATCGGATCTGTCACGAACTCCAGCTTCCTTAAAAAGTCCCTCTCCCATGCCCTCACGCTCTGTGAGGTCCATTCTGCATGGTGTTCCGAAATCGTTGCATCGTATGAAGGCATAGTGCCGCGGTTGAAGGACGCCTCCGATGCCGCGACCCGGATAAAAGAAAGTCTCTCCAGTCATCAGACTTCGTTGGGGAACCTTGACGTATCGTTGAAAATTCGCTCAAACACCCTGTATGAGCTGGAGCAGCAGGTTGCATCGGATGCAGAGGAACTGGCACGATTATATCAGGAAGTTGCCGCGCAACTTGATGGATTTGGAATGACGTTTACGGAGGGAACGTCGATCACCGGGATCCTGGAATCCCTGGAGAAGAGGAAGCGGGAGTTCGAGAAGAGGGCGATCCGGAAAACGGACATTGAAAAGGAGATTGACCTCATTGCGGGCAGCATACTCAACCACCAGAAGCAGATGGAGGATACCAGAGTGGCCGTTGCGTCGCAGTTGCAGGGTATCAGCGAGAAAGAGGGGGTGTTCGTCGCATTAGACCACGAGAGGAAGGAATTATTTGGCACCAAGGATCCCGACCGCGAAGAGAAACGATCGGCTGCGGAACTCCGTTCTGCCGAGGAACAATTCAGGGAGGCTTCCAGTGCGTCCAAAGAGTATGAAATCCGCATTACAACGTTACAGGAGCAGATCGAGAAGAAGAGCGGCACTCTGGAGCAGATCCTGATCACGGTCCGGGATCATACCTCCTCTTTTCTCGCTGGCATACAGAAGACAGGATTCTCGGGAGAGGAGGAGTTCATCGCATCACGGATGCCCCGTGACCGGTTTGAGGTGCTCGAGAAGAGGGAGACTGACCTGATCTTCGAGGAACGGGATCTCTCATCACGGATAAAGGAAAAAACGACTGCCCTCTCTTATGAGCGATCCCGGAACCTGACCGATAAGTCCCCTGATACTCTGGAAGAGGCGATCTCTTCTCTCGAATCGGATATTACCGGTCTTCACCAGGAACAGGGGAGTATCCGCCAGAAGTTGACCGATCATGAGGCACGGGTTGCCCACCAGAACGAGCTGGTTCAGGCTCTCCAGATGCAGGAGGCCGAATGCCTCCGCTGGGAGAAGCTGCACGATCTGATCGGATCATCGGATGGGAAAAAATTCAGGGTCTTTGCCCAGGGTCTCACCTTTGACCGCCTCATCGCCCATGCGAACCGGCACCTCCGGAAAATGAGCGACCGGTATCTCCTCATCCGGAGCGGGAGATCCTCCCTTGAGCTCGATATCGTGGACAATTACCAGGCAGGGGAGATCCGCTCCACGAAGAACCTATCCGGAGGGGAGAGTTTCATTGTCAGCCTCTCCCTGGCCCTCGGACTCTCTGGCATGGCAAGCCGGAATGTCCGGATCGATTCGTTGTTCCTCGATGAAGGATTCGGGACCCTGGACAGTGAGACCCTCGAGGTAGCCCTCGAGACCCTCTCCACCCTGCAGCAGGAGGGGAAGATCATCGGGATCATCTCCCATGTCCCTGCGCTCAAGGAACGGATACCGACAAAGATCGTGGTCGAGAAGATGACGGGCGGGAGGAGCCGGCTCAAAGCCCCGGGGTGCAGGGCTCATGGCACTTCGTAATCAATCGAATAAGGGTTTTTTCGACCAATCGGCTGGTTCTATCGAAAGGAATCGTTCAAGTCTCCAACCGCGTAATATGGTATTATCCAATGACAGCCCGCAGTTCGGTCATCCAGGGTCTTTTTGGGGATCATCTTGAAGAGTTCATTAGTGACTTCCAGGCCGGGAGTGAACGCGATCCCTTCTCTACCTGGCTTATCCTTCCTACCGAACGGCTCGTGCAGCGTGTCAGGGATGAACTCTCCCTAAAAAATGTTCCCTTCATCCCTTCCCGGATCTGCACCCTGAAAGGGTTCTGCAGGAGTTATTTTGCGGAGAACAGGAGAACGACGCGTGAACTGACGAAGGCAGAGTCACGCCTGCTCCTCTCATTGATCGTCTCTGAGAACCGGGATGTGCTCCCGTTGTTCTTTGTCCGGGAACGTCCCCTCCCCGGAACGATCGAGGATCTCCAAACCTTCATGAATGTTATCACCACGAGAAAGGTTGCCTTCCCGGAATGCCTCGGGGATCTGCAGGGTGAGAAGAGTGACCAGATTGCCAGGATCATTTCTGCTTACCGGAACCGGATGAAGGAGCATGATCTCGTCGATACTGATACAATCCTCGAATGGACGATCCATCACCTGGAAAATGGAGGTGCAAAGCCTCCCCGCCATCTGTTTGTGTACGGACTTTTCGGGCCTCTTCCTCTTGAGGAGGATCTCCTCTCCCTGCTCCGGGAGCGATCAGAATCGTTCACCTGTTTCATCCCGTCAGGTGCCGATCCTGCCATTTTTGCCCGATCTCCTGGCTGGACGGGAATGGGTGTAACCGGGTCACTCGTTTCGCCCCTCCCCTCCACTCCGTCATTACTAACCGGGATATTCTCATCGCCTGAACCGATCGGAATCGGTGAGTCTATCAGGTTGGATACCTTTCCCTCGCACTATGCTGAACTCCAGGCGATTGCAAAAGAGATCTGCCGCCTCAACGACCACGGTGTTCCCCTCTCGGATATCTCGGTTGCGTTCCCGGAATTGCAGGATGAAATCGGCAGTATCACAGAGGTATTTTCTGATTTTGGGATTCCCTGGAAGTCCGGAGTTACCCCCAAGTTGTCAAGATTCCCGCTCATCCGGTTCCTTGTGGGGATCATCGGGCTTGTCGTCAACCGGTATTCCCGCGAGGAGGTCATCTCGTTCCTGAACAGCCCGTACCTGCATGCTCCCTCCCGGGAGGGATTTCTCCTGCTGGATCCATCAGAGGTTGATCTTGTCTCACGCCATGCCTGTGTTGAATCAGGGAGGAATGAATGGCAGGATCGTCTGGAATATCTCGTTTCATCGATCGCAAACGGAAACGAACGGCGATACCATGGAATCAGCCAGGATTCAGCAGACCGGGTCAGGGAGGGGATCATTCAGCTCTTTGATGCGCTGCAGGGTCTTGAGGGCAGGAGAAGCATGCAGGAGTTCGTGCGTGAATTCAGGGGCTTTCTCGATCGGTATCACCTGCCGAATCTCTCTCTCGCACCCGATGACGAGGAACGGATCAGGGATGAACGCATTATCGGTATTTTCCATGAACGGCTGGAATCCCTGCGGTACAACCCATTCCTCACGGAAGACAGGAAGGTTACGACTGATGAATTTCTCCGCATGGTTACTATCCTTATCGATGAGCCGTCAGGGGATTCTGGCCTGGAAGGGGAAGGGGTGTCGGTTATCGGGATCCGCGAGGCAATTCATCTGCATCTGCCGGTATTGTTCATCTGCGGGTTGGTCGAGGGGGTGGTCCCCCGTCTGACCACCCGGCTCCCCTTCACCAATTCGCTTGAGAACGCACGGATGGGGACCCGGTCGCTTGCGGAAATCCTCCTTGAACAGGAGTATTACTTTATCGCGGCGCTCCTCTCTTCACAGCGTGTCTATCTGAGTGCACCCCTCGCTGAAGGCTCCACCCCCCTCCTCACCTCTGCATTCTTCGAACGCGTACGGATGGTATGCCATCCGAAGGGGTGGAGCAGTACTGGCCAGGATGCGGAGTGCTGTTCACGCAGTCTTGCGGCAGTCACTGCCGGAGAAAGGATTGCAGAAGGGCTGGTATGCCAGGCTATTGATCGTCTGGATCCACTGCAGAGTATCGATGACCTGGTAGCGCGTATCAATACCGAGCGCTACTACCGGAAGGGAACCTGTGACTCCATCTACGAGGGAATGCTGTCCGCTGACGAAACCATCGCTGCTGCTCTCGGGGAGCGGTTCAGCCCCGAGGGGGTATATTCCGCAACGAGCCTCGAGACCTATGCGCAGTGTCCCTTCAGGTTTTTCATCGGGAATGTCCTCCGGCTGGAAGATCTCCCTGATGGTGAGCAGAACCTCTCTCCGGCGGACCGGGGAAGTGCAGTCCATGACATCCTCTCGACATTTTATCGCCGATGGCTTGCAGCGGGACAGGGGCACATCACCCCCGCTTCGATAGAAGCAGCAACCAGTCTCATGCAGGAGATTGCCCGGGAAGAGCTTGACCGTCACCATTTCGAGAGTCCCCTCTGGGAGGCAACCTGTCTGCAGATGAAGGGCTCTCCCCATGCCGGCCCCGGATACCTTGAGAAGTTCCTCGCCAAGGAAGCGGAAGCAGCCGATTCCCCGCTGGCTCCCTGCCATTTTGAATTCTCTTTTGGGATGAACCCCTCTGGAACCGATGACCCGGCCTCGGTGGAAGAAGCAGTTGCCCTCACCAGTTCCGACGGGCGTGAACAGCTCCGGATACGGGGTCGGATCGATAGGATCGATATCTCCCCTGAAGGATTCTTCCTTATCTATGACTACAAGACCGGACGCGGGCATCCAAAAATCAAGGATATCGAGGAAGGGAAAGCCCTCCAGCTCCCCCTCTACCTGCTTGCCTTCGAAGCGCTTTCGGAAAAACGCGGGGTAGCCGCAGGATACTACCATATCCGGAAGGAAGTCCGGCGCGATCTGCTCCTCTGCGATGAACAGGCACGGTGCCTTGTCGCATCCCGGACAAAGATGACACCGGATGTCGCCGCCCTGATCACCCGTTCCTGCGATTTTGCCATCGGCTATATACGCAGGATCAGGGAGGGGGCGTTTCCCCTCCCTGCCGAGGAGCACTGCCCAAACTCCCACTGCGAGTTCAGGCGCATATGCCGGTTCGATCCCTACAGGGTCTCTGATTCCGGGGAGGTGACCTGATGGCCGCAACAAGACGGCAGATCGAGGCGATCTCCACCCATGACAGGAGTCTTGTGGTCACTGCGGGGGCGGGTACCGGAAAGACCTATGTCCTCGTGCAGAAATACCTCGACCTTCTCGAAACCCGGGGAGTGACGGTCCCTGAGATCCTTGCCCTCACGTTCACAGAAAAGGCTGCTGCCGAGATGAAAGAACGGATACGGAGAGCACTATCAGGAAAAAAAGGAGAACGATGGGAGCGGGCGGCGGTGGACTTCCTGGTCGCCCCTGTCCAGACCTTCCACTCCTTCTGCGCCCAGGTCCTTCGCGAATTTCCCATTGAATCCGGCCTCGAACCGGGATTCGTGGTGCTTGACGAGAGGCAGGTCTCCCGCATCCATGGAAAGGCATTCGAGGACCTTGTCCATGTACCCTCCCCGCCGCCGGTCCATGATGCAGTTGTGCGAATTCTCTCAGTATTCGAACCATCAACAGTCCGTGCGATGCTCGCGGAGATGTATGGCAAGAGGCTGTCATACCGACAGTTCTTTGAGGCACTCGGGTGGGACAGCGACCAGGTGATACGGACCTGGACCAGGGAAGTCAACACGGTCCGTGAAAACGGGATCAGGGATTTACGGAACGACCGTTCGTTCAATGCTGCACTCACCACTCTTTTCTCTCTCGCTGACCGGTATGAGGGTGCTGATGACAAGGCTGTCTGCTTTCTCTGCGGGATCCGGCCGCTCCTCGAGGCAATCTCAGGGGATTCCGGCATTGAGGCGTTCTGTTCTGCCGCCACCGATCTCCTCGTAAAGCGCCCGGGGAATGTCGGGAGCAGGAAGGTATGGAAGGGAAACGACCTCTCACTGTTCAAATCTGCCTATAAAGAACTGAATGATATCCTGAAGAGGAAGAGCAGTCTCTTCCGGATGATGGTTGAACCTGATGATCCGCTTGTCACTGGTGCGATTGACCTTCTGGGAGATCTCTCGCTCGTCTATCTCCGCTACACGGAACTGGTTGAGCGGGAAAAGGCGGTCCTTGGGGGACTTGATTTCGAGGACCTGATCCTGCACGCCCGGCAGTTGTTCCTGACCAATGAAGATCTCGTTGCCACCCATTTCCTGCCACGGTTCCGGTATATCCTCATCGACGAGTTCCAGGACACCGATCCCTCGCAGTTTGACATCATCCTCGCGATCGTCGGCATACCCGGTCCATCCACGGACTGCCTCTTCATTGTCGGCGATCCCAAGCAGTCGATCTATCTCTTCCGGGATGCCGATGTCACCCGTTTTAAGGCGGTCCGGGAGATCATTCTCAATCGGTGCCAGGGCCGTGAGGTGCACCTTGATACGAGTTTCCGGAGCACAAAAGAGGTGATAGGGTGTGCAAACTACCTCTTCTCCCGGCTCTTTGCTTCAGCAGAGAAACCGTGGGAGTTCGGGTACGAGCCGATCCTTGTATCGGAAGCCCGGGCAGGGGATGCAGGATCAGTCGAACTGCTGCTCCCCCCATCGGGAGAGGATTCTGCTGCAACGAAGTGGATCGAGGCTGATATGGTGGCACGGAGGATCCAGAGCCTTGTCCAGGGATGTCCTGTGCAGGTGTATGAGGAAGCAGAGGACCGGTCGTTTATTTCGAGGCCTGCCCGGTACGGCGATATTGCAATCCTCCTTGAACAGAGGACGAACCTTTCCTCGTATCTTGCTGCCCTCGCCAGATACGGTATTCCTTTCTACGTGCACGGGGGGACGGGATTCTATTCACGGCAGGAGGTGTATGACCTGTACAATCTCCTCCGGTTCCTCCACTTCAGGCATGATGATATCAGCCTTGCCGGAACACTCCGGTCCCCGTATTGCGGCCTTCCGGATACCGATTTGTTCCTGATTAGCCGAGAAAAAGGCCGGACCTTCTGGGAGAAGCTCCAGAACTACGGTGAAACGACCGGGTCAGAGGATGCGGTTCGTGCCTGCCGGCTCCTCTCCCACTGGAGGGCAGATGCGGGACGGACTGGCATCGTCCCTCTCATCAGGCGGATCCTTTCTGAATCCGGGATATACACAGTGTATGCAGCACTTCCGGAGGGAAAACAGGTCCTGGCCAACCTTGAGAAGATCATCGCCATGGCGAGGGTTCGGGAGAGTGCCGGATCCTACGGACTTGCCGACTTTATCAAGGAC
>Ga0302250_1001477_pt1 | contig 17409 bp, 9 predicted proteins | sample AAG_RA_Asp_MG_FD_193536 | JGI IMG/M metagenome (GOLD analysis project Ga0302250, IMG submission 193536) | Enriched activated sludge microbial communities from anaerobic digester in WTTP, New Holstein, Wisconsin, United States - AAG_RA_Asp | ecosystem: Engineered > Bioreactor > Anaerobic >... | reverse complement strand
TCCGCCATTGCCTGAGCGCTTTCGGCATCCGGGCAGAACAGGGCATTACGGTCTATCTCATCCCAGTCGAAATGCTGGCAGCGAATACCTCCCAGGGCCAGAGTATAGGCTTTGACGGTAATGCTGTGCTGACCGAGCAGTTTCCTGGCCACCGCCCCGGCGGCGACCCGCGCCACTGTCTCTCGAGCTGAGCTGCGACCGCCCCCCCGCCAGTCCCTGAGGCCGTATTTCTGTTCATAGGTGCGGTCAGCATGCCCGGGTCGGTAAGCGGCCGCCAGTTCCTCGTAATCGGTGCTGCGCACATCCCGATTGAAGATCACGAGACTGATGGGGGTGCCGGTGGTCAGACCCTGGAAGACCCCGGAGAGGATCTCCACGCGATCCGGCTCCTTTCTGGGCGAAGAGAGACCCCTGCCCGGCCGGCGGCGTTCGAGGTCATGCTGAATGTCTTCCGGCGCCAGCGGCATCCCCGGTGGGCACCCGTCGATCACTGCACCTAGAGCCGGTCCATGGGATTCTCCCCAGGTTGTCACCTGAAACAGTCGGCCAATGGAATTTCCTGGCATGAGCGCTCTCCCTGTGGTTATTAATGTCCTCTCCCACTTCCTCACCGTAGCTTGACACATGGAGCGAAAAAGTTATCCTTTATAATCAATTAAAGATCAAGGATGAGCGGCTGGAAGCGAGACGTTCAGGGGGAAAATTTCGGGGGCAAAGAATCGGTAAGCGTGGAAGCTCTGCCCGTCCAGGAAGGAAACGCTTGCACCAGGCGGAGGGATTCGGATGAGCGAGGATTATCCAGATCTTCGGGAGGAGCTGGCGAGCGGGGTCGAAGAGGAACTGGAAGAACCGCCGTGGTATCGGGTCCTGCTTCACAATGATGACTACACCACCATGGACTTCGTGGTCGAGATTCTGCAGAAGGTTTTCCACAAATCTCCGGTGGAAGCTACCAGTATCATGCTGTCGGTTCACAAGAAGGGGGTGGGAGAGTGTGGTGTATTCACTGCCGAAATCGCCGAAACCAAGGTGGAACTGGTCCACCATCTGGCAAAGAAACATGGCTTCCCCCTGCAGTGCAGCATGGAAACCGTATAGCAGACGATCCGTCCGGCAGGCCGCCGGCTCGCGGCTGCTGGCCTCCTGATGGAGTAAATTAAGAGCATCGAATGATCAATCGAGAACTTGAACTCACTCTGGCAGGTGCCTTCAAAGAAGCCAAGATAAGGCGCCACGAGTACTTCACCCTGGAGCATATCCTCTATGCCATCCTCCATGACGTGACCGGGAGACGCATCCTATACCATTGCGGGGCGGGGCTGGAAAAGCTCAAGGCGCGTCTCGACAAGTATCTGGGCGAACGTATGGAGAAGCTTCCGGAAGGGGTTGACCAGGACCCTCTCCAGACCCTGGCGGTGCAGCGGGTGATCCAGCGGGCCATCATGCACGTTCATGGGGCGGAAAAGAAAGAGGTGGATGCCGGCGATATTCTGGCTGCCATGTTCTATGAAGAGAATTCATATGCAGTCTATTTCCTCAAGGCGGAAGGGGTTACCCGGCTGGATGTCTTGAGCTACATTTCCCATGGTATCTCCCAGGTGGGAAATCCCGACGAGGAATTCTCCAATCAACCGCTTCAGGCTCCGGGGCAGGATGGAAAACAGGAACCCCGGAAGCCGGGCGCCCTCGAGTCTTTCACGGTGAACCTGATCCGAAAGGCTGCTGACGGTCTGATCGACCCCCTCATCGGGCGTGAGGACGAAATTCTGCGAACGCTCCAGATCCTCGGGCGGCGCACTAAGAATAATCCTATCTTCGTGGGTGATCCCGGCGTCGGCAAAACCGCTATCGCCGAAGGGTTGGCCTTGAAGATCCATCGCCAGGAGGTGCCCGACGCTTTTCTCGGGGTGGAAATCTTCGCTCTCGACATGGGAGCGCTGCTCGCCGGCACCAAGTTCCGCGGCGATTTTGAGGCGCGTCTTAAAGGCGTGCTGATGGAGCTTAAGAGAAAACCGGGGGCGGTCCTTTTCATCGACGAGATTCATACGGTGGTGGGAGCTGGTGCTACCAGTGGCGGTTCCATGGATGCCTCGAACATCCTCAAACCGGCGCTGGTTGCCGGCGGGCTCCGCTGTGTCGGGTCAACAACCTACGAGGAATACAAGAACCTGTTTGAAAAGGATCGCGCTCTCAGTCGGCGCTTTCAGAAGGTTGAAATCAATGAACCCACGGTTGCTGAAACGTATCGGATTCTCCAGGGTTTGAAACCCTACTACGAGCGGCACCATGAGCTCCGATACGCCGACGCCGCCCTCCGGACAGCGGCGGAATTGGCGGCACGGCACATCAATGACCGCTATCTGCCGGACAAGGCAATTGACGTGATCGACGAGACGGGGGCGAGTCTGCGGCTGAAAAAGGACCGACGGGTCCGGCGGGTGGTGGGGCCTAAGGACATCGAACAGGTGGTGGCCAGAATTGCCAGAATTCCCCCGCGCTCGGTTTCGGCCTCCGATCAACTGCGCCTGCTGAGCCTCGAGCAGGAACTGAAGAACCAGGTATTCGGGCAGGAGACGGCCATCGAAACTTTGGCCAAGGCGATCAAGCGGTCGCGGGCCGGGTTGCGACTACCCGAAAAGCCCATTGGCTCGTTTCTCCTCATTGGCCCTACCGGGGTTGGCAAAACCGAGGTGGCCAGGCAGCTCGCCGGGATCTTGGGAGTGAATTTCCTGCGCTTCGATATGAGCGAATACATGGAAAAGCACACCGTCTCCCGCTTGATTGGGGCGCCTCCCGGGTATATCGGTTTCGATCAGGGCGGGCTGCTGACGGATGCCATTCGCAAGCAGCCTCACACGGTGCTGCTCCTGGATGAAATCGAGAAGGCGCATCCGGACCTTTTCAGCATTCTGCTCCAGATCATGGATCATGCGACCCTGACCGATAACAACGGCAAGAAGGCCGATTTTCGTAATGTCGTCCTGCTGATGACCTCCAATGCCGGTGCCCGGGAGATGAGCAGCCCGTCCATCGGTTTTTCTCTCAAGGAAGATGACCAGCGTGCCGCCAAGGGCATGAAAGCCGTCGAAAACCTCTTCAGTCCGGAATTCAGAAACCGCCTGGACGGTATCGTCTCGTTCAATGGACTCACCCCCCAAATCATGGAGCGGATTGTTGACAAGTTCATGGCCGAGATGGAAGCGCAGTTGGCCGAAAAGCGGGTCCGGGTGACGCTCAGCCCCGCGGCGCGGTTATGGCTGGCCGAGCGAGGCTATGATCCGAGTTTCGGCGCCCGCCCGCTGGGTCGACTGATTCAGACCGAAATCAAGGATGTACTGGCGGACGAAATCCTCTTTGGACGCCTGCGGCAGGGAGGGGTGGCGGCCATCGAGCGTCCTGAGGACGGTTGCACCGCAGCCGATGCGACCCTGAAAACCGAGAATCTGTGCTTTCTCGTGACGGAGGGAGCGGTGCCCCAGGCGCACCCGGCAACGGCCGAGGGAACCGTGGCGGCGGTCTCCAAGCCTTAACGGGTATCAGTACTGACCACGCGACCATGCCGGTTTTTCGCCTTACCGACAAACTCGTTTTTCCTCCTGCCCATTACGCCGACCCCGATGGCTTGCTGGCCGTTGGGGGTGATCTTTCCCCGGGGCGGTTGCTCCTCGCTTACCAGCAGGGGATCTTCCCCTGGTACTCCCAGCACACTCCGCCCCTCTGGTGGTCGCCGGATCCTCGCCTGGTGCTATTCCCCGGGGAATTGAAAGTTTCAACAAGCCTTCAGCGGGTGATCAAGAAGAAGCGCTTCCTGGTGACCATGGATGAGGCCTTCCTGGAAGTCATTCAGCGATGTGCCACGGCGAAGCGCAGGGAGGGTGAGGGTACCTGGATCGTTCCCGAAATGGTCGAGGCCTATCATCGCCTCCACCAGCTGGGGTATGGCCATTCGGTGGAGAGTTGGGAGGGCGGGGAACTGGTCGGAGGTCTGTACGGGGTGGTGTTGGGCCGCGTCTTTTTTGGGGAATCCATGTTTTCCCTGAGAAGCGATGCTTCCAAGGTGGCCTTTGTGCACCTGGTGCAACTGCTCAAACAATGGCGTTTTGCCCTGATCGACTGTCAGGTGCCGACTGCTCACCTGAAACGGTTCGGAGCGCGCGAGATTCCGCGCAATGATTTCCTCAGGTTCCTGTCAGGGGCTCTCGCAGAAGCCGATCCTCGGCACCCCTGGTCACAAGCGCTGTCTATTCCGTCTATTCCTCCGAATTTCGCCTAGATTCCCGCTTGTCCACAACCCAGAAGTCCTTTAAGCTGGCTCGGCTGGTGTAGTCTGAAGCTATTGCGGTTATCGGAGGATGAAGCCGCCATGGTTCTTGGGCGCTTCATGCAGGTCATTTTGACTATGATTCGCGGACCTTAACGGAAAGGGAGAGAAGTTGTGGAAACCCAGATGCCAACCATCGGCAAAATATCTGCGGAGATCTTCGATCAAATCATTTTGCCGCAGCTTGGAAAAAGACGTCCAGAGGTGTTGGTCGGGCCCCAGCACGGGGTGGACGTTGGGGTGGTGGACCTGGGCGGCGGGCAGGTGATGGTGACGACCACCGATCCTGTTTTTGTGGTTCCTCCTTACGGGTGGGAGCGCTCGGGCTGGTTTGCGGTGCACATTCTGGCTTCTGATGCAGTGACTTCAGGCCTGCCGCCCAAATACATCAGCATGGATCTCAATATGCCGCTGGCTATCACCCGAGACCAGTTCGAGGCCCTCTGGGGGGTAATGCATCGGGAATGCGAGAAGCTCGGCATGGCCATCATCTCCGGTCATACCGGCCGCTACGAGGGGTGCGACTACCCGATGATTGGTGGTGCCACGGTCATCTGTGTGGGACCGAAAGACCAATATGTGACACCAGCAATGGCCAACGTGAATGACCTCATTGTGGTCACCAAGGGGGCGGCCATCGAAGCCGCAGGATTGTTTGCCGTAACGTTTCCGGAAGAAGTTGCCGCAAGGTATGGGAAGCCCTTTGCCGAAGAAGCGGAAAAGATCTTCTGGCAGATGTCGGTGGTTGAGGACGCGCTGACGGCAGTATCGGTTGGTGTTCGTGAAAACGGGGTGACTGCCATGCACGATGCCACAGAGTGTGGCATTTGGGGAGGGTTGTTCGAAATTGCCCAGGCCTCCGAGGTGGGGTTGGTCATTGAAAAGGACCAAATCATTGTGCAGGAGTCGGTGAGAAAGGTGTGCGACCTTTTCGGCATCGACCCCTACACCTCCATCAGTGAAGGGACGCTCATCGCCACCTGCCGTCCGCACAGGGTGAGGGAGCTACTGAGCAGACTGGAGGATAAGGGGATTCCCGCATCCATTGTGGGAGAACTAACAGATGCCCGGGAGGGTCTTCACTATTTTGAAGGTGGTCGTAAGCATTCGCTCCGCCACCCGCGCGTGGACCCGTTTTGGGCCGCCTTTGGCAGGGCAGCCTCGGAGCGGAAGCCTTGACCGCAAGGAAGCAGGAGTTTTTCCAACTGATATTCCTGTTGAGGAGATGGGAAATTGGACATATCTCGCCCTATCGCCTGCTCGCCTGAGATCGTCACCAGCGCAAATGATTTCGATGGCATGCAAAAGGAGCTCACGCATGTCCTCGGCAGGCTCTTCGATATCATGTTCCCGGTGGCGGTGTTGTTCGGGGGAATTGCCTTGGCTGCCTCCCTTTATCGTTCGCTACAGTATGGATGGTACGGTACCATGTCCCTGCATGCAGGGATGTACCTGATCGCCTTAGTGCTCCTTATCAGCCGACGGCGGCTCCCAGTCATGCTGCTCTTTTCCGTAATGATCGGGCTCATCTTTACGGAAGTGATCCACTCGTTGTACTACCGGGGCCTGGCAAGTGCCGGCATGATGAATCTTGCGATTCTCGCGGTCTTCACCGGGATCTTCCTGGGCCAGAGAGCGGGGCTCGGGACCGTGATCATCGGCACCTTGATCGTTTCCCTGTTAGCGGCAGGGTACTGCACCGGTCGAATCGCGATGAGCTTCGATGCCAATGAGTATCTCGCCGCACCCATTGTTTGGATAATCAATCTATCCTGTTTCATTACGTATGTTGTTCCGCTAGTCCTCACAGTTACCGGCCTGCATGAAAGAATTACCATGTCTTTAAAGCAGCTTGGGGAGACCGCGTCCTCGCTTGCAGCCGAGATTTCGATGAGGCAACAGGTTGAAGTAGAATTGCGTCAAAGCGAAGCGAACTATCGAAGCATCTTCAACAATTCGATCATGGGAATCTTCCGCAGCAGCCCCGACGGGCGTTACCTCGAAGTCAACCCGGCCTTCGCCAGACTCATTGGCTTTACCACTCCCGAAGAACTGATGACCACTGTTGCTGATATCGGGAGCGAGCTCTATGTTGATCCTGACGAACGCAAACGCTTTCTGGTAATTCTTGAGGATAGAGGGGTGGTCGAGGGATACGAAATCCAGGTTCGTCATCGCTCCGGGGAAACGATATGGGTCCTGGCCACAGCCAGGAAGGTCTGCGATGCGGATGGAAAGACGCTGTATTACGAAGGCACCGTTGAGAATATCAGTGCTCGCAAGCAGGTTGAAGAAGCCTTGCGCGAGAGTGAAGCGACCCTGCGCCAGATCATCGATCTGGTTCCTCACTTCATCTTTGCCAAGGATCGCGATGGGCGGTTCATCCTCGTCAATGAGGCGGTGGCCGACGCCTATGGGACTACAGTGGAGGAGATTACGGGAAAGCGGGACGCCGACTTCAATGCGAGTCTCAAGGAGGTGGAGCAATTCATGGGAGATGATCTGCGGGTAATGGACAGTAAACAACCCCTGGAAATCCCCGAAGAGACAATCACGGATGCCCGAGGGAAGGTCCGTATTCTGCAGACAACGAAGATTCCCCTGACGCTGTCGGCTGTTGGTGATGCGATGTTGGGGGTGTCCATCGATATCACAGAACGAAAGCGGGCGGAAAGAGCAGTCCGCGAAAGTGAAGAGAAGTATCGCAAAATCTTCGAGAATGCGGTGGAAGGGATCTTCCAGACCACTCCCGAGGGTCATTTGCTGAGTGCTAATCCAGCCTTGGCACGGATGCTGGGATACAGTTCTGGTGATGAGCTGATGGTCGCCGCCAATGGCTTGGGAGAGGGAAGGTACGTGAACCCGAAGGATCGTGTTCACTTATTGCAGCAGCTCAAAGAGAACGCCATGATTGAAGGGCGGGAACTCCAGATCTACCGGAAAGACGGGACCATCATCTGGGCTTCCATGAGTGCCCGCGCAGCACTTGATGAGGGTGGCCAGATTGTCAGCATTGACGGGACCCTTGAAGACATAACCCAGCGTAAGACCTCAGAACAGGCGCTTCTTGAATCCGAAGCCAAGTACCGGAGTGTTGTGGAGAGTTCCCTGGCGGGCTTCTTTATCATCCAGGACGGCCGGTTTCGCTTTGTCAATGCCAGGGCTTGCGAGATAACCGGCTACAGCCGTGCAGAGGTAGTTGACCGGCTGCACGTCCTTGACCTGATACTTCCCGCGGACCGACTTAAGGCTTCGGAAAATATTGAGAAACGCTTGAGAGGGGAACATGGGCAGACCGAGCAAGATTATCGAGTCATCAAGAGGGATGGATCGGTGATCACGATCAAGGTTTTAGGCGGGGTGTCGACCTATGCAGAAAGAGCGGCCCTTTGCGGGACATTTCTAGATATCACGAGCGAAAAGATGATGGCTGCTCAACTTCGCCATGCTCAGAAAATGGAGGCCATCGGAACCCTCGCTGGAGGCATTGCCCACGACTTCAACAACATCTTGACTGCTCTCATTGGCTACGGAACCATCCTTCAAACCAGGATGAATCAAGGGGACCCCTTGCGGCTTTACACGGACCTCATCCTCTCGGCTTCACACAAAGCGGCAAATCTTACCCAAAGCCTGCTTGCCTTCAGCAGAAAACGTCCTATCTCGCTCAAGCCGGTCGACCTGAATGGTATTGTCAAGGGGACGGAGAAGCTCCTCAGGCGGCTCATTACCGAAGATATCACCCTGGAAACCCACCTTACCGAAAGCGAACTGGTTGTTCTGGCTGACACCACCCAGATTGATCAGATCCTCTTCAACCTTACCACCAACGCCAGGGATGCCATGCCGCGTGGAGGGATCGTCAGGATCACAAGCGATATGGTAAGGATGGACAGGGATTTCATTTTGACGCATGGGTTTGGCGAAGAAGGTTGGTATGCGCTCCTCGCCGTTTCCGATACGGGAGTGGGGATGGGAAAGGAGACTCAGGAAAAGATCTTCGAACCCTTCTTTACCACCAAGGAATTTGGTCGGGGAACTGGTCTCGGACTTTCCACCGTCTATGGAATTGTCAAGCAGCACCACGGATACATCACCGTCGCCAGTGAACATGAGCGCGGCACGACCTTTCACATCTACCTTCCGGTGGCCAGGACCGCACCGGATGACGAACCGGTCGTCGCCGGTCAGTTCAAAGGGGGGCACGAAACCATTCTGGTAGCCGAAGATGACGAGGATGTTCGCCGTTTGGTTAGGGATATTCTGAGAGATTACGGCTACACTGTGATCGAGGCGGTGGATGGTCAGGACGCTGTCGACAAGTCCAGGGGGCACGAGGGGATTGCTCTGATCATCCTCGACTGTGTGATGCCCAGGCTGAATGGCAGGGAGACCTACGAGGCCATTCGGTCGGTGTTGCCTGAAACCCGGTTCCTATTCATGAGTGGCCACACGAGTGACATTGTTCTTGACAAAGGAGTGGGGGAACCAGAATTCGCTTTCATTCCGAAACCCCTGGAACCCAAATCCCTCCTGACCACAATCAGAGAGATAATCGAGCGAGAAGAAGCAACAAATCCTTTCCGGGTACCCTCATGACAGCTTGTTCGAGAACTTGGCTTATGTCACCTCGAACGCGGCGATGCGCCGAGTGAGGGGTCTGCAAAGCAACTGATTAGACGAATGAGCCGGTTCGCTTCCGATTGGAAATAACAGGGCCGTGACAAACCCCTGAAACGTGCGACAGTTGCCGCTCACGGGAGCGTCACGGCAAGATACCCGGTCTTGCCGCTCTTGTGATCAATGGCCAGGATGCTCACCGTTTCGCCGGTCGGCATGGCTGCCAGGATGGCCGCCAGATCCTCGGGGTCATCCACCCAGTCGTCATCGACCTGGAGGATGAGGTCTCCTTTCCTGAACCCCAGTTTGTAAAAGGCAGTCTTGGAACCCACCTCCGTGACCGCAACCCCCTGGTCGGCTTCCAGGCTGTATTTCTCCATTTCTTTGGGGGTCAGGGGACGCACGGCGATGCCGAAACGGTCGCGCAGGGATGCGGAAAGAATCTTCCGCTGCTCCGCCTGGCTGCCCACTTGAACCAGAAAGTGCTCCTTCTTGCCGTCCCGCAGGACGCCAATCTTCACCTCATCGCCAATGAGTGCGGTGGCCACATCATTACGGAATGTCCATGAATCCCGTACTTCTTTGTCCTGATAGGTGATAACCACATCCCCCTTTTTGATCCCGGCGCGGTCGGCCGGGCTCTCCTGAAATACCCCGGCTACCAGTACGCCCCTGCTGCCATAGAGCCCCAGTTTGCTCACCAGTTCCGGCGTCAGATCCTGGAGGGAAAGACCGAGCCAGCCGCGTTCGACTCTTCCCTTGGCAATAAGAGCCTTGCTGACGTGCATTGCCATGTTGCTCGGTATGGCGAAGCCGATGCCTTCAGAGCCGCCGGATTCCGAGGCGATGGCGGTATTGATGCCGATCACCTCCCCGTAAAGGTTGAGCAGCGGGCCACCACTGTTGCCCGGATTGATGGCCGCATCGGTTTGCAGGAAGTCCTGGTAACTGTTGGGATCAGTTATGCCTCGGCGGTGCTTGGCGCTGATGATGCCGTGAGTCACGGTTTGATCGAGGCCCCGAGGGTGACCGATTGCGACCACCCACTGCCCGACCTCGACCTTGTCGGAATCCCCAAAGGTGGTATGTGGGAGGGATTCGCTGACGAGGATCTGGATAACGGCCAGGTCGGTCTTGGCATCAGTGCCCACGAGACTCACCGTATTGCCGGAAAAAGAGCGTCCGTCCGCCAACATTACCTCGATCTTGCTGGCTCCGGCAACGAGATGGTTGTTGGTGAGAATATGTCCCTTGGTGTCGACGATCACGCCGCTTCCCAGTCCGACGACTTCCTGCTTGGACTTTTTCGGCAGCTTTTTGGGCAGGTTGAAGTAACGTCTGAAATTGGGGTCTTTTTCGAAGGGCAGCAAGGGATTGTCAATCTCCTTGCGTTCGGTGACCTCGATGTGCACCACGGCGGGAATATTCTGTTTGGCAACCTGGGTGATGGCGGTGACCAAATCGACCGGCCGGCTCTGACCTACATCCGCTTGACAAAAAGCCATGAAGCTTGCTAAGAGTGCCCCTGCCATTGAAGCAGTGAAGATGATGCGGGCTGCAGCATGCCAGCAGCGGCGGATAGTCCTTCTCACTGTGTTGACCTCCTTCGTTGGCTCAACGGGTTTCCAGCTATTCTGATCGGTACGTTGCCTGATGTAGGTCCCAGGGTTACTCCCGCTTTTTGGGTGCAGTGCGGTTTTCTTGAAAATCAGCAGCACCCCTGCCGCATCGGGCCGCCGGTCCCCTGCTCAGCAAAAGATACAAAAAGCAGAGGAAACGGGTTGACAATCCAAACCCAATTCTATACAGAACCAGAGAGCCCTCATAACTGTAAATGCCATGAGTTTAAGTGGAAGTGCAAGCTCAATTCACCTGCCTTCCCCAGGTTTCAGCTTCCAACTCATACCGGTAGCGCATACGACTTTCAACCAGCAGGTTCCATCCCTTATTCCCTGACCAGGCGATTAATGTCCCAACACGGCGGGCAGGATTACCTGCCAGCTCGCGGGCGGTTCTCAGAGGGCGCGGTAGGGGGCATGGGCAGGTGGGTTTTCAGAGTAGCAGCCAGGACCAACCACGACCGAGTTGACGCCGGGTGGAGGGTTACCGTGCGGCAGCACCTGAACTCTGAATAAAGAGGGTCATCCGCTTTCCGCGGGTGGCATGCAACACCAACCGGACGATCTAAGAGGAGGATCTAGCCTTGGCTTTTCAACCCAGCAAACAAGTCTATTCGGGCCGCATCAGAGAAGTGACCTTGGGTCACGGGGACAACACCATAACCATCGGTGGGAGGACCTGCTACCCCTTCCATACCTTTGAGGGCGAAGCACCCCGTTTGCCGCGGGTGGCGATGGAGGTCTGGGACAAAGACCCCTCTGAGGATTGGTCGGAGGCAGCCAAGGCGCCATTCGTCGGGGTGTTGAGCGATTCTGCGGCATGGGCCAGGAAATGTGTTGCGGAATATGGCGCTGAAGCCATTGTAATTCAGACCAAGAGTGCTGATCCCAACAGTGACAATCGGCCAGCCGCCGAAATCGCCGAGGTGGTGAAGCGGGTAGTCGAGGCGGTTGACGTGCCCGTCGTGATCTGGGGGGTTGCCAATCACGACAAGGATGTGGAGGTCATGCGGCTGATCTCGGAACAATGCGTTGGCCAACACCTGGCGCTCTCTCCTGTCGAGGAGGGGGATTACAAGCAAATCGGGGCGGCATGCCTGGGCTATAAACATACCGTCGTCGCTTCTTCCCCCATCGACGTCAATCTTGCCAAGCAGCTCAACATTCTTCTCAGCAATCTGGGCGTGAACGCTCAGGACATCATCATTGATCCAACCACCGGTGGGCTCGGTTATGGTCTTGAATACACCTACTCGGTAATGGAGCGCATCATGCAGGCGGCCTTGACTCAGGAAGACGAAAAGCTGCAGCAGCCCATTATCGTCAACGTTGGCAACGAGGTTTGGAAAAGCAAGGAAGCCAACCTCAGCGCTGATGAAGCGCCCGAGTTGGGGGACCCCGAAACGCGGGGGATTTTGATGGAATCGGTGGCTGCGGTCGATCTGCTGCTGGCTGGAGCTGACCTGGTAGTCTTGCGGCACCCGGAGTCCGTCAAACGGATCAAGAAATTTATTGAAACAATGACCTAAGCGTGCCGTCGCCTGGAAGTACTTGCAGAACCCAATAACATCCCCAGGGAGGGGAAACGAGGTGCACCATGTCGGATGAGGAAAAAAAACTGAAAGCTGTTTCTGTAGAAGCCAAGAAGGGCAAAGAAATCAATTACCGGGACGCCACCACCTGTGAGTCAACCCTGCAAATGCTGCAGAAGATGGCTGCGGACGGCCAGGAGTCAGCGTTCAAGAGGGCTTTCGACATGAAGCCCTGCCCGATTGGGGCGGAGTCTGCCTGCTGCAAGCATTGTTTTATGGGACCCTGCCGACTCAATGCCCGCGATCCCTATTCCCGTGTAGGGGTCTGTGGCGCTACCATCGACACCATTGGTGCCCGGAATTTCGCCCGGATGGTGGCAAGCGGTGCCGCCGCCCACACCGACCATGGCATGGGGATGCTGGATGTCTTTCGGGAAGTGGTCAACGGCAAGATCGAGGGATTCCGCATCAAGGACGAAAAGAAACTCCGCGACGTGGCTGCCAGCATCGGCATCGAGGTGGCAGGTCGGGACACGGTGGCCATTGCCAAGGAACTCTATGAAGAGCTCGAAAGGACTTATACCCAGGTGGAGGGCGAGATTCCCTTTGCCAAGCGGGTGCCGCCCAAGACTTTGGAAACCTGGCGAAAGCACGGCATTGTCCCGCGAGGATCGATGCGCGAGATCATGGAAATCATGCACCGCACCCACATGGGCGTTGACCAGCACTACGAAAATATCGTGAAGCAGTGTTCGCGCACGGCGCTGGCAGATGGTTGGGGTGGCTCCATGGTCGCCACGGAAATCTCCGACATTCTGTTCGGCACTCCCGAGCCCCTGGTGGCTGGCGTGAACATGGGGTTCCTCAAGGAAGACCAGGTAAACATCATCATTCACGGGCACGAACCGCTGCTCTTTGAAGCCATGATTGCCGTGGCCAATGACCCTGCCAACCTGGAGACGGCTAAGGCGGCGGGGGCGAAAGGGATCAACTTGCTGGGGATGTGCTGTTCCGGGGCGGAAGCCCTCGCTCGCCACGGCATTCCCCATGCCGGGAACTTTCTCAGTGTGGAACCGGTGATTGCCACCGGCGCCGTGGATGCCATGGCAGTGGATGTACAGTGCATCATGCAGTCGCTGGCAACACTGTCGGAATGTTATGGGACCAAGTTCTTCACTACCAACACCCGGTGTAAGATCGAAGGTGCCACTCACATCCAGTTCGAGGAACATCACCCTGAAAGTGCTCCCAACCAGATCATCGCGATGGCCATCGAGCGCTTCAAGCATCGCCCGAATCGCATCGTCATTCCCCGCCGCAAGGACATGGGGATTCACGGCTTTTCCCACGAATACGTCAACTATATGTTGGGCGGTACCTTTAGGGGGTCCTACACGCCCCTGAATGAGAACATTATCAACGGCCGGATACGTGGCGTCGCAGGCGTTGTGGGATGTACCAATCCCCGCGTGAAACATGATTACGTGCATGTTGAGGTCGTGAAGGAACTGATCAGGAACAATGTGCTGGTAGTGCAGACGGGATGTTCCCAGATCTCCCTGGCCAAGGCTGGCCTGATGAAGCCCGATGCCGCGGTGCTGGCGGGCGATGGCTTGCGGGAAGTGTGTGAGACGGTGGGTATGCCTCCGGTTTTGAGCCTCGGCTCGTGCGTGGATAACAGCCGCATCCTCATTGCCTGTGCAGAAATGGTGCGCGTTGGCGGACTGGGCGACAGCATTGCCGATTTGCCCGTGGCGGGAGCAGCTCCTGAGTACATGAGCGAGAAAGCCATTTCCATCGGCCATTATTTTGTGGCCTCGGGGGTGTACACGGTGTTCGGAGTGACCTTTCCCAGCGTGGAGGGTACCAAATTCCACCAGCTGCTGTTTGAGGGTCTCGAGGAGCAGGGCTTCGGCAAGTGGGGCTTTGCGACCGACCCGTTGGAAATGGCCCACCTGATGATTGCTCATATTGATAAGAAGCGAGCCGCGCTGGGCATCTTGGGCGAACGAGAACGCAAACTCTTCAGCATGGAGGACCGGAGAGCCGCGGAAGCATGAGCGCCTGGCGGGGGCATGGGGCCACGAGGCACCATGCGTCCCTGCAAGAGGAGAAAGTCGGCATGAAGCCGATGCATCGCACCAAGCTATCAAGGCAACAAAGCCCTTAAGAAAAGGAGTCAACCATGTCCAGGTTAGTCGCTTTTGCTGCCATTCAAGGCGCCTATAATATTATTTCCAAGGCGGACGGCACGTTCAAGAAGGCGATGGATAAGTACGGTCCCAACCAGCCGCTGGCCTTCCCCAACACCGCCTATTATCTGCCCATCATCTATTCGGTGTTGGGTATCAAGGTGGAAAAGCTCGCTGACGCCGAACAGGTGATCACCCGCTGTAAAGAACTCCTGCCACCTCACATCAAGGGCAGCATCCATGTGCCCTACCTGGGACACACCCTGGATGCCGGAATGGCGGCGATTCTGGCGGAGGAAGTGGTCGAGGCGATCCGCTATGTGGAGGATCCGGATTTTTATCTACCCGGTGAAGATTGTGACGTCGAGGGAGGCCGGATCTGGCTGGGGGCTGCTGACGACACGATCATGCGCAAGCGCGGCGTCGAGTTCGTCGACGGTTCGGCACCGGGTTTTGCCGCGATCGTCGGGGCGGCGCCCGATGCGGAGACGGCCAAGATGATTGCCGAGGACTACCAGAAGAAGAACCTCTACGTCTTCATGTGTGCCAACCAGGCGGGGACCACCTTCACCCAGCAGCTCATCGACGCCGGTGTCCAGGTCGGCTGGGGTACCCGGCTGGTGCCCTTTGGCCCCGATATTTCGGCGGCCGTCTTTGCCCTCGGTTTTGCCAATCGGGCGGCGATGGCCTTCGGCGGAGTTCAGCCAGGGGACTTTCGTACGGTCCTGAAATATAATAAGGATAGAATCTTTGCCTTTGTGAACGCGTTGGGTGAAGTGAATGCGGAATGGGCCGCCAATGCTGCCGGTGCCATCAACTGGGGCTTCCCGACCATTGCCGATACGGATATTCCTGAAATTCTCCCGACCGGCATCTGCACCTATGAACATGTCGTTTCGAGCGTTCCTTATGACCAGATGACGGCCAAATCCATCGAGGTCCGCGGCCTCAAGGTCAGTGTCACCGAAATTCCCATTCCCATTGCCTACGGCCCGGCGTTTGAGGGCGAACGGGTGCGCAAGGACGACGTTTATCTGGAGTGCGGCGGCGGTAGGACGCCCTGCTGTGAGCTGGTGCGAATCGCCGACATGGATGCGGTGGAGGATGGGCGGGTGGACGTCATCGGTCCGGATATCAAGGACATCAAGCCCGGCGACCGTCTCCCTCTGGCCGTGGTGGTCGAGGTGGCGGGTCGCAAGATGCAGGAAGACTATGAACCGATCCTCGAACGGCAGATCCACCACCTGGTCAATTATGCTCAGGGGGTTATGCACATCGGACAGCGGGATATCGCCTGGTATCGCATCGGCAAACAGGCGGTGGAAAAGGGATTTACGCTCGAACACATCGGCAAGATCCTCCATGCCAAATTCCACCAGGATTTCGGTGCGATCTTCGATAAATGCCAGGTGAAGATTTACACGGATGAGGCGAAGGTGGCGGAAGTGCTGCCCATTGCCCAGCACGCCTATGGGGCCCGAGACGAACGCATCGAAGGGATGACCGATGAGGCCACGGAAACCTACTACTCCTGCACACTCTGCCAGTCCTTTGCGCCCACCCATGTATGCGTCATCAGCCCGGAACGGACCGGGTTGTGCGGTGCCTATAACTGGCTGGACTGCAAGGCTTCCAACGAGATCAACCCCACCGGACCGAACCAGCCCATCCAGAAGGGCGAGACTATGGATGCGAAACTGGGCAACTGGAAGGGGGTGAACGATTTTGTTTTCAAAGCCTCCCGGCAGTCCATCTCCAGCTACAATTTCTACAGCATTGTGTACGATCCCATGACCACCTGTGGCTGTTGCGAGTGCATCGCCGCGATTCTGCCGATGTGTAACGGGATCATGACGGTCAATCGGGACTTTCCGGGGATGACTCCCAGCGGGATGAAATTCACCACCCTGGCTGGCACCATCGGCGGCGGTAATGTGACGCCAGGGTTTGTGGGTCACAGCAAGTACAATGTCACGCAGCGCAAGTTCATCCTGGGTGACGGTGGCCTGCAGCGGCTCGTCTGGATGCCGAAGATGCTCAAAGAGGAGCTGCGGGAAAGACTGCTAAAGCGCGGCGAAGAAATCGGGATTCCCAAATTTATCGATATGATCGCTACCGAGGAGCAGGGCGTCAGTGAGGATGAAATCTATGCCTTTCTGGAACAGGTTGGGCATCCGGCGTTAACCATGGAATCGATACTGGGATAAGGTGCGGTAAGAGTCTTGCAGCACGACAGGGTGGGTGAGGCGCGTCTGTTTGCGCCACCACCCACCGGCTGGCCAGTGTTGGGGGTTCCTTGGCCTGACCCGAATTCCCGGTATTTGACCACTATCTTTTACAGCGCTCAATCAAGATAAGGAGAGAAGCATATGGGCTTGACGGGTATTCAGATCTTTAAGCTGCTTCCCAAAACCAACTGCGGTGAGTGCGGGGTGCCCACGTGCCTGGCTTTTGCCATGAATCTGGCGGGTGGCAAGGCTGAATTGGATAAGTGCCCCTACGTCTCGGACGAGGCCAAGGAGAAGCTCGCGGCGGAATCGGCGCCACCGATTCGGCCGGTTACCATTGGAACGGGAGATTATGCGGTTAAGGTGGGCGGTGAGACCGTCCTGTTCCGGCACGAGAAGACCTTTGTCAATCCTCCGGGGCTGGCGGCGGTGGTCAGCACCGATGAGGATGAGGCTTCGGTGAACGGCAAGCTGGAACGTTTCAAGGCCTGCCAGTATGACCGGGTGGGGCTCAAGCTGCGAGCCGAGATGTTTGTGGTGCAGGACACGGCGGGAGAGGCGGATGGCTTTACCGCCCTGGCCCGCAAAGTTGCCGATGGAACAGGTGCCAGCCTCATTCTCAAATCGGACCGGGTGGAGGCGCTCAGGGCCGCTGCCATGGCCCTCAAAGACCGCAAGCCGCTGCTCTATGCAGCGACTTCGGCCAATGTCGAAGCCCTCGCCGAGCTGGCCAAAGAAGTGGCCTGTCCCCTGGCCGTTAAAGGGGACGGAAGCATCGACAGTGTCATTGCGCTCACCGAAAAGCTGATCGGTATGGGTCTCAAGGATCTGGTCATCGATACGGGCAACCGCGATCTGAAGAAGGTCTTTGAAGACCAGGTGCTGATCCGCCGGGCA
>Ga0302250_1001474_pt1 | contig 17450 bp, 13 predicted proteins | sample AAG_RA_Asp_MG_FD_193536 | JGI IMG/M metagenome (GOLD analysis project Ga0302250, IMG submission 193536) | Enriched activated sludge microbial communities from anaerobic digester in WTTP, New Holstein, Wisconsin, United States - AAG_RA_Asp | ecosystem: Engineered > Bioreactor > Anaerobic >... | reverse complement strand
AAGGAGCATCTATACGACAGAGAAGACGCAAATGCCTTCACCAAGCATGAAGAGCTTGCTGCCATCCTGAAGCAGATAAAAGGGAAGTTCCTGTTATCCTACAACAACGACCCTTTCATCCGCACACTCTACCAAGGCTTCACCATTGATGAAGTCGAAGCGCAATACACCGTCTCCGGTGCTTTCCAGACTGAGACAGAGCTGTTTATCCGCAATTACTAGCTTCTACAGTGTCTTTTAATAACTTACTTTGCCTATAGTTACGGCATTCTGATACAAAGAGGAATTATACTCATAATCTGCAGTGTTAAGTGTTTGAAAATAATACTTGACGTAAATGGTATCACACAACAGAGTACAAAATATCATTTTAGAATATTCGTTGAGGAGTTCATTATGAAATCCTTGTTGATCGTGTTGGCTCTCTTAAGTATGTCTTCAGTGTTTGCTCAAAACTGGAGTCAGCCGATAAATGTGTCTAACCAAGATAACACAAAAAACAAACTTGACTTTTGTGTTGACAACAGTGGAGCAATTCATTGCGTTTGGATGGGGGGAGATCCAATAGTTTATCAAATCTACTATTCTCGCTCCAATGATAGCGGTTTAACATGGTCAATCCCACTTCAAATTTCTGATATTGATGTTTACACACGATATTATCCCAAGATTATTGCGGCTAACTCGGGAAGATTGCTTGTTACATACACATGCACTTATGAGGGAACTGAAACGATAAGACTTAAAAGGTTTGATGGTATGGTTTGGGGTCTGGAGCAGACTATATCCGCAAGCCAGATTAATTCGATCAATCTGGCATTGGCTATTGATTACTGTGATAGAGTTTATAGCTTTTGGCAGGTATACGAAAATCCCAATGGGTACAAGTTCAATTATGTAGTTATTAGTGATGATTATATCAGCCAGATTCAATCTCCTTTTTCATGCTCACCGGGGAATAATTTGGTCTATTCTGTAGTCGCTGACAGCATTGGGAACCTTCATTGTTCTGGATCGCGGAGAGAAACATCCAATTCAGTAGTCAATGCTTGTTATTATCGCTACAATATCTCAAATAGAGAGTGGTTAGATCCTGTATCAATGATGAATCAGTATAACGCTTATTTAGATGGTAGTGACGTTACTCTGAGCCGAGAGGGTCTGCCAATAATGACTTGGAGAGAAGTCTTGAATCAGAACCCATTGAATGATAGAAGTCAATACTCACAATTTGATGGTCAGTCATGGTCTAACCCTTACACTATTTCAGAAGATCCCTGGTATCAGACTATGGTTGTTGACGCAAACAACATCGTTCATTTGGTGCAGGTTGAAAAATTTTATAGTGGTTCTACGCTAATTAAAAATCTCGTGTATTATACAAGCGATGGATGGGAAGGTGTTATTATTACGAATAGTACGAATATTGCCACATTCCCAGAATTACGAATATGCAACAATATTCTTTATATTGTTTACGTGAACAGCATATCAGTATCCGTAGCAGATATCTTTTTTATGAAACGAGTTCTACCCAACACAAGCATAAATGACGGGTTGAACATTGATCCTGTGACTATTGGCCTGTTTACAGCCTATCCCAATCCGTTTAGAGAATCAATCGAGATCAATTATAACCTGAACATCGGGGGTCCGGTTTATTTGGATATCTTCAATACTCGGGGTCAGTTGGTAAGAACTCTATGCAAAGAATATAAAACCTCTGGTACTTACACCGTTATGTGGAATGGGTGTAATGAACATGGTAAAATTGTGTCTAATGGCATATACTATTGCAGGATTCAGGTTGGCAATAGAGTTAAGACAACTAAGCTGGTTTTTGTAAAATAGACAACATATGAATTTACTGCTAGAAGAAAAATCATGCTTCGAGAGCAAGCATAAAAAAGGAGAATCAAATGAAAAAGTGCGTTCTGAGTCTAGTACTACTCATTCTTGTAGTGCAATTTTTTGCAGCCGAGAAGTACGCTGTCCTGATTACAGGTCAGGCAGCCGACCATGGAGACCCTACCGGTTCATGGGCATTAGCCAATCCTGGAAGAACAAGGCATACTGAGTTTTGGTATGATACTGCCATGTTGTTTAACATGCTAATCCGACAAGGGTTTGAGGAGGAAAATATTTATGTTCTGTATGGCGAGGGTCTTGATTACGATCCACCAGACATAACAATGCCTGCGATCTACCTTCATCCCCTCCATGGTCAGATAACTGATTACCGCGCTGATCGAGAGCACCTTGAAGCAGTGTTAACTGGATTAGCCGAAGGTAATCAAGAATTAGAAATTCCTCAGTTGAACGACGATGATTTTTTATTCTTGTGGACTTTCGATCATGGGGACCACGAAAGTGCTGGTAGTTCAGTAGTTAACCTCTGTCTGATGGATAATGTCGTTATATGGGATTGGGAGTTTGCAGCATTTTTAGAACAGATTAACGCGCAAAAGAAGGTTGTTTGGATGCAACAGTGTTATAGTGGAGGGTTCATAGATGATCTTGAAGCCCTACATCAACCTATTGTTATAAACACGGCAAGCCATTACTCAACGTTTGCTCAGGGTGCCGACAACATCCCTGTTAATGAAAATGAGGTGTTGTCGGAGTAACATATTATCATGGCGAGTTTAATTTTCATACTTATTCCTCTACTAATGGAGTTTCTCCTGCTGGATCGACACAATATGCTGGACAGCCTTATGCAGCAGCAGACTTAAATGGGGATGGTGTAATAAGTGTTTATGAAAGTTCAGTTTGGGCATTCGATAAAGAACCGTACCTGCTGTTCCACAATATGGCGATTTTGGTAGCATAGGACAGACGACCTCACTGCAGTACCCTAACCTATTTTTTGCAGATATTAACGTAAACACAACCATGAAAGGAATTGTTGCCGTTACTGACAATGTCTCAATAACTAACAACAGCACATTGACAATTCATTCAGGTACTAAGCTGTACTTGACAAATGATAGTAGGCTCGTAGTGGAAGCTGGTTCGAGCATAATAATCGAAGACGATGTCCAGATATATGGTGTAACAGCTACTCAGTTCGAAAATACTCCACAGGAAATAGCTGGGAACAGAATTATCGTAAACGGTAGTGCTTCAATTGGAAATGATGTTCTGTTCACCGCGCTGAACAATCATTCTTGGGATGGTCTCTATTTGTGTGGTGCCGGCCAATATGAGTTGATTGACGTGAATTTTTACAATTGTAATCTGGTTTGTACGAATGGTTCTTTGATGGTTCATGATTCTGACTTTAATCAGTCTTTAGTATCATGTAGCGGAGCATCTATGGATTTTCGCAACTGTAATATTACAGGCAAGATGGCATTCAACAGTGCTTTGGAGGTGATACTTGATCATGTGACTGTTGTTGGTAACGATATCTCTCAGCCATCTGTTAAGGTTTCAAACACGCCTTCACTCACTTTGAAGAACAATACTATATCAGGATTGGGTGGAGGATTGGAGTTGAATAGCTGCAGAGATTACTCAATTACCAACTGCAATATTTCATATAACACAGGTAATGGTGTTAGCATATATGAAACTAATGGCATGTATAGATATTTAATTTCAGACTGCTCCATTTCGAATAATGATGGTGTTGGCATTCGCTTATATAATTCAATAGCCAATGTTACGAGCTGTTCAATAACTGAAAACGATTATCAAGGAATATCAGCTTTCAGAGTAAGCAATCTGACTATTCAGAAGGACCCTAACACAGCCGCATACTACCGCGATTGCTACATAGCCAACAACGGAATGCAGGAGGTTTCATTTGTCAATTCCACTAATCTGTTTGCCGACAGAGCCAAAAACATGATTGTGGATAACTCGTTTGCTCTTGGGACATTTGACCAGTATCTCGTATATTGTCCAAACATGGAAACGAATCGCTGGTTACGCTTAAACTTCTGGGGATATCGTGATAATCACTCCGTTGCCATCATGCCTCCCGAAAATAGATTCTATCCAGAATGTACAGAGCCAATGTTCAATGAGGTTGGATACTATCTCTCTCCCGTTTGGGACCCAGGGATACCGAGAATAGTTGATCCAGACAACGACGAAATTGTGTTTCAAACAGCTATTGATGCGGCATTAGACGAAAATGCCAGTTTAGCAATTTCCCTTTTTAAACAACTGATATCTGAGTATCCTGAAAGCAAGTTTAGCAGTGCCAGTGCAAAACATCTGTTCGCTTTGGCAGAAGATAAACAAGCTTTGAAAGACTATTATCAAACTGAGCCCAACCTTCACTATAATGGTGAAATTGATAAGATTATTGACTATCTGACAACTTACTGCAATATCAAACTTGGTAATTATCAGGAAGCGATAGCTTGGTTTGAGGATGTGATTTCAAACCCGGAAAGCGAGATTGATTCGCTGATGGCAGTAATCGATCTTGGATACGTATATATGCTCATGGAAGGGGATGATAAAGCATCTGTCACTTGCAGATATCCGCAATTAAAACCCAAAACCATGTCAGAGTATGAAACAAACAGGGAATCAATATTGGTCAGTTTGTTTGGTGCAGTTGAAAACCAAGCCGGATACACCGATTCTGAGTATACTCAACAGACAATCATGCCGGTTTTGAGAAGTAATTTCCCAAATCCCTTCAATCCATCTACGACTATATCTTTCCTGCTTCCCAAGGATGCAAGCTGTACTCTTGAGGTATATAACATACGCGGACAGAAGGTAAAAACCCTAATAAGTGAGACCAGATTTGCAGGAAATCACTCAGTTGTCTGGACAGGGCTAGATGATAACGGAAAACCTGTATCATCTGGTTTGTATTTCTATCGATTAACAACTCCTAACTCAATCCAGACCAATAAAATGCTGTTATTGAAATAGTATCATTTGACCAATTGATGAAGGGCTGCCTCCTAATCTGGGCAGCCCTTTGTTTGCTAATCAACAACCCCCACCGCATAAATCCACAAGATGGTTAATGGGAATGATGGATTTGATTGTGCTAATGCTAAGAAATAATCCCTATCGATAAGCGGAATGCCTTTGACCCTTCCAAACTCTACCAGAGAGACGAATACAGGGAAGATAGCTTCGACCTGCAGGCAGTGCTCAATCCTGATGAGTACTACACTTTGATGGGCTTCCTGACCGCAACAGGTAACCTTTATCTGGAGTATAATGCCTATAATGAGATAAGAAGCCAGTTCCCGGTCACAGTATCCCAGTTCCCCAAGTGTCCTGACGATCTGCACGACTTTCCCGAAAAGGTCAAACTCTCACTCGAATCGAGATACATCGGCAGTCCAGGCTACATTAACTTCGGAATCATCATCATCGAAGACGATGGAGATGATATCACCTCCAGTTAGCCATAAAACCATAAAACCATAAAAGCATAAATACAGAGGAGCATCAATGTTTAAATACGGAATCAGCTACTATATAATGGAAGACGGCATCAGAAAGCCTCAGTCGGAAGTGGACATCCGCTTACTCAGACCCGGAGGCGATTGGCAGACCGGGAAGCGAATGATAGAAACGGAAAACTCGGGTTACTATGACTGCCTGATCGAAACTGAAGCCGAGTGTGGATTCTATGAGATCTGGGACAACCGGGGCAATCCCAATGGCAGCTTCAGTGGTAAGACCAGCACTATCGGCAAGCTCGATGCCCGCGGTCTGCAGAACGATTGTATCTATGGGAATCATATCCTGGATGGAGTGGTAACCGGATGTAAGATCGCCAATGAAGCCGTAGCCCTGAACCATATGGATAACAGCATCAGGCTTCCACTCACCAAGCTTCTATATGAACTTCATAATCAAGATGCAGGTATAGGAGATACCACCCAGACATCACCTGCCAGTTGCCGAGATGATAAATACATCAGTCACAAGCTGGATAAGGAATACGAGGTCATACCCCACATTATCCTGACCAACCAATGCAACTGCTTCCTCTACATATTCGATATCAAACAGGAAGGCACCCAGATTACCATTACCCTAGCCATAGGGAATAACTTCGATGCCGACCTCGCCAAGTACCAGTTGCTTGCCTTGCCCTACTAAACACCTTTTTTAAGCTTTCAATAACTTTGCATCAAAGAATCTTTCACTACCGAGGTTAAGTTCTTTCTGCTCAATCCGACCCAAGTTAGCGATGTTCGCACTTGACAGCTTCAATAGGATTTATAGCTTGTTACTAAGCTGTAATAATGTAGAAAGGAAGCCAAAATTGATTAAACAAGTTGTTCCCGTAACAAGCCCGGTTGTAAACTATCTAACCTTTATTCAAGCATATTGTGGTATTAACTGGGAGATGGAAGATTTAGGTCAAATGCATGCACTATTATCTGATGAAGACCGAAGTTTTATACGGTCTTGTTCTGCAGATTTGAGTTTCGGAGACGGATCGATTGCTTCCTTAACCGAGCTGTTTTATTTCCTCCCTGCTTATGTTTTTCATGAGAATAATGATGGTCTAACAGAATATTTTACTTGTTTGGCACAATGCCATGACGCTCAGAGTATATCACCTCTAATCGATGGTTACAGTCACCATATAAGACGATTACAAGAGTTCAGTCCCAGCTTTCTATCTAATAGAGCGTCTCTGGAACACGATGATCTGCTGTTAAAAATCAAACTACTTAGTAATATATACAAAGCAAATTATAACAGATACTTACAATATAACTGGGACGCTGATAAGGTAATTATAGAAAGAACTTGTGATTACATACACGAAATCTTCGCTATGAATGACATAATAGGCAAGTGGGAAGATGTAACGGGATTTGATTTATTATCAGATCAATATCAGTTGATTATTGTTCCATCTCTGCAGTTCGGACCAAGGGCAAATTCACTGCATTATGGTGTAAATATCTTCCCTGCTATTACTGAACATTGCCCCAAGTATTACTTTGACCATTTTATCTCGTATGAAATTGGTACACACATCCTCAAACCGCACACTATAGATAAAGTCCAGATATCAGATGAGAATCTTCGTATCCCTTATATTGCTTTCGAGAATCTGGCAAAGCACATCAACCTGAAGATTCTATCCCATAAGTATCGGTATGAACTATGGGAAGACTATTACGAAGATTCGGTTTTTGAAGTTATTTACAACAATCTCGATTTATCATTTTCAGAAGATCCTAGCAGTATGTACTTAGCTGCTATAGATCAATATAAAAGATTGAGATTATAGGTTTTATTAGGAGTTCTAACAGACGCTTTGATAACCCCTAATGGCTCAAGATCTTTGAATTCTCATTTGAAAAAACGGTGAAACTCGTCCCCAAAATTGAGCATCCGATCAGATTGCAGGATAAAATTGACTAACATATTCGCATGAGGTAGCTTAGTCATGGTATTTGAAAAAACGATGAAACAAACCATTTGAAAAAAGCGTGATACTCCATTTGAAAAAACGGTGATACTCACTCCCACAGGATACCCCGATTTGAAAAAACGGTGACACTATTTGAAATTATGCTTGATACATTGTACCAGACATCCTGAAACCGGGATCATCCAGTATAAAAGAATTGACACAATCCACAGCTCTGTGAGACTTGTAAAAAAATAGTATTTTCATGCCTTGCGCAGAAGGAGAAGCTATGCCCTATATTTCTAATACGGAAAGAGATAGGCAATTAATCCTGGCAGAAATCGGTGCAAAATCATTTGACGATTTGATTGCTGCCGTTCCAGATAAACTTCGTTTGAAAGAACCTCTAAAGCTGGATGAACCGCTTTCTGAACTGGAGATAAGCAACAAAATAAAGGCCAAAACCTGCCAGAATATCTGTGCCGGCAGCGCCAACAGCTTTTTAGGGGCTGGAGTTTACGACCATTTTATCCCTGCTGCAGTGGATACCATCGTATCCCGTCCAGAGTTTTTCACCGCCTACACCCCCTATCAGGCCGAAATCAGCCAGGGTACCCTGCAATTTATCTATGAGTACCAAACCATGATTTGCGAACTTACGGGCATGGAAATCGCCAATGCCAGTATGTACGACGCTGCCAGTGCAGTAGCTGAGGCGATTCTGATGGCTGTGCGAAAAAACCGCCTGACCAAGGCGATTTTACCGGCTACCCTGCATCCGGAATATGTGAAGGTGATCAAGTCCTACACCGAAGGCGTTGGAATTGAACTGCTAATCGCCCCGGCCAAAGAGGGAAAACTGGATATACAAGCCTTGGAAGCCATGCTGGATGAAACCATTGGCAGTGTAGTACTGCAAACACCTAATTTTTACGGTAATCTGGAAGACGCAAAGGCTATCGACGCGATAGTGCATGCCAATCCTAAATGCCTGCTGATCGCCTGCGTTGATCCCATTTCGCTGGCCATTCTTACTCCTCCCGCTGATTATCATGCCGATATCGTGGTTGGAGAAGGCCAGGCTCTGGGCAATAATATGTTTTTGGGTGGTCCGCTGTTTGGCTTTTTTGCTACCCGGCTCGATATGGCTCGTCAAATGCCCGGCCGCATAGTAGGCGGTACCCTTGATAAGGAGGGAAAACGAGCCTATGCCCTTACTTTGCAAGCCAGAGAGCAGCATATTCGCAGAGACAAAGCTACTTCCAATATTTGCTCCAATCAATCACTCTGCACCCTGGCGGCAGTTGTTTATATGAGCCTGATGGGACGTGCAGGACTGAAGGAAGTTGCCATTCAGAGCACCCAAAAAGCGCATTATGCTGCGCAGCAACTATCAGCCCTGCCCGGTTTCGAACTGGTTTTCCCCCAGGCTGTGTTCTTCAAGGAGTTCGTGATTTCTACACCACTACCGGCAGCCAGGATTATCAACCGTATGCTGCCCCGCAACATCTATCCCGGCTTGGATATGGCTCCCTTCGGAATGCCCAATGCCCTGATGATAGCCGTAACGGAGAAGAAGAGCAAAGCCGAGATCGATGCCCTGGTAAAAGCAATGCAGGAGGTGGTAAAATGAGTAAGACCATATTTGAATATAGCACAGCCGGACGAATGGGGGTCAGCCTGCCCCAGCGTGAACTGGAAACACCTCTGGATAAATTGATTCCCAAAAATCAGCAGCGCGAAAGGGAAGCCCGGTTGCCGGAAGTGAGCGAACTTGACGTGATGCGCCATTACATTGCGCTTTCTCACAAAAATCACTTTATCGAAAAAGGCCTCTATCCCCTGGGAAGCTGTACGATGAAATATAATCCCAAGGTTCATGAGAGTCTGGTTCGCCATACCTGCTTTGCCAATCTGCATCCCTATCAGCCCGTGGAAACCCTGCAGGGAGCGCTGGAACTGCTGTACGAGCTTCAGAAAGACCTTGCCGAGATCAGCGGCATGGCAGCAGTTACCTTGCAGCCTGTTGCCGGAGCGCAGGGTGAATTTACCGGAATCAAGATCATCGAAGCCTATCACAAGGCCAAAGGCAATACCCACAAGACCAAGATTATCATACCGGACAGTGCGCATGGCACCAATCCCGCCACCTGCAGCCTGGTTGGCTTCGACGTGGTAGAGCTGAAATCCAACGAAAACGGCCGTTGCGACATCGCCCGGCTAAAAGAACTCGTGGACGAAAACACCGCAGGGATCATGATCACCAATCCCAGCACTTTGGGTCTGTTTGAAAACCAGATCGAAGAAATAGCCGGAATAATACACAGCGTCGATGCCCTGATGTACATGGATGGGGCAAATCTGAACGCCTTACTGGGAATCGTGCAGCCCGGAAAGATCGGTTTTGACGTGATGCACTTCAATTTGCACAAAACTTTTTCCACCCCACATGGAGGTGGCGGACCCGGCAGTGGGCCGGTCGGAGTGGTTGAAAAGCTGAAACCCTTCCTGCCGATTCCGATGGTGGGTAAAAACGAAAACGGTTACTATCTGGATTATAGCCATGAAACCACATCTCTGGGTAAAGTGCATAGTTTTTACGGCAATTTTGCTGTCCTCGTGCGAGCCTACATCTACATCAAGATGCTGGGGGCAAAAGGCCTGCGCAGAGTATCAGAAAACGCCATCCTGAACGCCAATTACCTGATGAAGCGCTTGTCTCCCTATTTTCATATCCAGCATCAGGAATACTGCATGCACGAATTTGTGATGGACGGAACCAAACAGAAAAAAGAAAACGGAGTATCCACTCTTGATATAGCCAAACGGCTTCTGGATAAAGGTTTTCATGCCCCCACAGTTTATTTTCCCCTGATAATTCCAGAAGCGATGATGGTGGAGCCTACCGAAACCGAAAGCCTGGATAGCCTGAACGCCTTTGCAGAGGCCATGATTGAAATCGCCAAAGAATGTCAGGAAACCCCGGAACTGCTTCATGAAGCTCCGCTCAGCACTCCGGTGCGCAGAGTGGACGACGTACGCGCAGTGAAGGTTTTGGATCCCATTTTTGTAATAAAGGAGTAGAGATTTCTCTCACCAGCTTTTCCTCAAAGGAGATTAACAGATGAAACACATACTAATCATAGCCCTGATGCTGGGCTTGCTGAGCTGCGCTTTTGCCCAGGCGGTAAAGCTGGGCTACGTGAATACCGACCGCTTGCTTTTGGACAGCAACGAAGCGGCAGAAGTAGCGCGGCTTTTTGCTCTGGACAAGCAAAACTGGACAAATCAGGTGAAGAGCCTGGACGACGAAATAAAGCAGATGGAACGCGATTTCGAAATCCGCCGGCTCACCATGAACGAAGCCACCAAACGGGAAACCCAAAGCAGAATAGACGCCAAGAAAACGGAAGCGGGACGCCTTCTGGAAGAATTCTTCGGGGATAACGGTAAGGCCGAGCAACGCTACCGCGAGCTCATCGATCCGCTTACCAAGAAGATTCACGACCTTATCAAGAAAACCGCTGAGGACGAAAAATACACTATGATTTTCGATATCAGCATGGGCAGCGTACTATATGCGGCACCATCTATAGACTTGACGGAGCAGATCTTGCTGGAGCTGAACAAAGATACCGTGAAGCCCACTACCGAACTGCCTCCAGATCAGCAGGGTACGGAACAGCCGAAACCCGACGAGCCAAAACCGCCGGAAGGCTATAAACCGCCTGAAGACTTTAAGCCCGAAGACTTTAAACCCTGATCGACATGAAGTGCTTTAAGATTAATCTCAGCCTGGACCTTCTTAGCTCTTTGGGGCTGGGAAGCATACAGGGCACTGGTCCACAGACTTTTTCCAAGGTAGGTGAGCCCAGTGAAGCGGATGCCGCCACCATTATTTTTTTGGAGCAGGATAGGCTATTGGAAGCCGTTCAGCAGAGTAAGGCCGGTTTGATCATTACCTCAGTCGGCTTTGCCGCCTCTTTGCCGGATAGACAGCTTTTGGTGGTCGAAAAGCCGTATTACACGCTGATGCTGATCATCGCTCATTGGCAAAAGGCGGAGCAGCAAAATCTGGCTTATCATATTCATTCCAGCGCTGTGATTGCCGCAGACGTCCGCTACGAAGGCGAGGTGGAGATCGGCTCTGACGTGAAGATCGGGCAAGGCTGTACCCTTGGCAAGGGTGTGATTATCGGCTCAGGCTGCAAAATCGGGGATAATGTGATTATCGGCGCCGGAACCATCCTCTATCCAAATGTTAGCATCTACGAAGATTGCCTTATCGGCAAAAACTGCATCCTGCACAGCGGGGTGGTGATCGGTTCCGATGGCTTTGGCTTTATGCTGATGCAGGGAATTCAACAGAAAATTCCGCAGGTCGGAAACGTTGTAATCGGCGATAACGTGGAAATCGGGGCCAATAGCTGCATCGACCGCGCCACTTTGGGCAGCACCCGCATCGGAGATGGCACAAAGCTTGATAACCTAGTTCAGATAGGCCATAATTGCCAGATCGGCAAACACTGCATCCTCTGTTCGCAGGTTGGTTTGGCTGGCAGTACTACCTTGGGTGATTATGTGTATCTGGCCGGACAGGTAGGCGTGGCGGGGCATTGCAAAATCGGTGACCGCGCCATGGTGGGAGCACAATCCGGAGTTTCAGGTGATATCCCTGCGGATGGACGCTATTTCGGTTATCCTGCTATGGATGCCAATCTCACCAAACGCATTATGGCGGCTCAGAAACATTTGCCGGAAATATACCGGGGCTACCTGAGGCAGGAAAAGAAAGAAAGCTGAGGAGAGAAAATGGAGTATAAACACACGATAGGCGGCGAAGCTTCTTACACAGGGATCGGACTGCACAGCGGAGAGATATCCACCATCCGCTTCAAGGCTGCCGGTCCGGAAGAAGGCATAGTTTTTATTCGTACTGATCTGCCAAACAGACCTGAGATTCCTGCCGACATCGATCATGTGGTGGATATTTCACGCGGAACCACCATTGGGATTGGAACTGCAACAGTTGGTACCATCGAACATGTGCTTTCCGCCATCAAAGGCTTGAGGATAGACAATATCCGAATCGAGATCGACGGTCCGGAAGCGCCTGTGGCCGACGGCTCGCCTGTGGTTTTCCTCAATCTGCTACGTCAGTGCGGATTGGTTCAGCAAGACAGCGAGCGCATCTTCTTTGAGCTGGATGCGCCGATCAGTTTTTCTGCCCCTGAGGACAATGTGGATGTGGTGATCGTGCCTTCCAACGAGCTGAAGGTTACCTTCATGATCGATTACAAGCATCCCTATCTGGGAACCCAATACACCTGGTTACCCAGTCTGGATTACTTTGAAAAGGAGTTTTCCGGAGCCCGCACCTTTTGCTTTATAAATGAGATTCTCTACCTTAAGGAGAAAGGCCTGATCAAAGGCGGTTCTCTGGAAAACGCTTTGGTAATCGCCGAGCCGAACATGAGCGAGGCGGAACTGAAACACCTGCAAGACATCTTTGGTTACCATAAGCCGGTAACCGTTTCGCCAGAAGGCATTCTGAACAGCCATCCTCTACGCTATTACAATGAATTTGTCCGCCACAAAGTGGTTGATCTCCTGGGCGATATCGCCCTTTTGGGCTTGCCGATCAAGGGACATATCCTGGCAGCTCGCAGCGGGCACAAAACCAATGTGGAACTGGTAAAAAAACTGCGTCAGATCCAAAAAAAGAATGAACTGAAAAAAATGTACCAAAAGGGCAAAGGCAGCGAGGTGGTATTCGACATCAATGCCATCATGCGCATCATTCCGCATCGCTACCCTTTCCTGTTGGTGGATAAAATCATCGAATTCACGCCGGGAGAATCGCTGGTCGGAATCAAAAACGTTACCATCAACGAGCCTTTCTTCCAGGGGCACTTTCCCGGGCATCCGATTATGCCGGGAGTGCTGATCATCGAAGGGATGGCTCAGGCAGGCGGAATCATGCTTCTGAATCAATTGGAAAACCCTCAGGATCATGTGGCCTATTTTGCCAGCATCGACAACGTGAAATTCCGCAAACCCGTTTTACCGGGCGATACCCTGCGCTATGAACTGAAAGTGATATCCCTGAAGCGCTCCCTGGCCAAAATGCACGGAGAGACCTATGTTAACGGCGAAAAAGTGGCAGAAGGCGACTTTATGGCGATGATTATGGAGAAGGAAAAATGATACAGATTCACCCTACTGCAATAGTCGAAGAAGGAGCAGTTATCGCTGATGGTTGCGTAATCGGGCCCTATTGCCGCATCGGAAAGGATGTGGTGCTGGGAACTGGTAACCATCTGATCTCAAACGTGATTATCGAAGGTCATACAACTCTGGGCGAAGGAAATAAAATTTCCCCCTATGCCGTACTGGGAACCGATCCCCAGGATTTGAAGTTCAAAGATGAGCCCACCCGACTGCGTATCGGCAACCACAACACCATCCGCGAATTCGTAACCATCAACCGTAGCAACCAGATGGCCGAAGATACCGTGGTCGGCGATAAAAACCTGATTATGGAATATGTGCATATTGCCCACAACTGCCAGATCGGCTCGAACTGCGTGATTGCAAACGTGGTGCAGTTTGCAGGGCATGTTCATGTTCACGACTTTGCTACCATCGGCGGGGCCACCGCAGTACACCAGTTCGTACATATCGGTACCCAGGCCTTTGTGGGTGGTGCTTCGGCGATAAAAAAAGACATCGTTCCCTATTCCCGCGGTCAGGGAAATCCCTATAAAACCGTGGGTCTGAACAGCGTCGGCCTAATGCGAAAGGGCTTTTCAAACGAAACAATCGCAGGGATTAAGGAAATCTATAATCTCTTTTACCGCAGCGGCTTGAATACTACTCAAGCTCTGGCCAAAGCCGCAGAATTAGATTCCCTAAGCCCGGAACAGCTTACTTTTATCGAGTTCGTAAAGCGCGCCGAACGCGGAATTTCAAGCTAACCCTATATCAAATTATCCTTTAAACAAAATAAGCGGAGCTCTGGCTGCGCTTGTTTTTTTTCCCCTGGCTTGGGTCATACCGCTATCATACCACTATCATACCACATGAACATGTGGTATGATAACGATGAGCACAGGATCTGATAGCAGGAGCCTTTCTGCTTAGTAAGTTCATCTACGAAACCTATCCTTAAATGGCAACCGGACTATACCGGAACTATGGTATAGGGTTGGAAAGTGACGAGTAAAGGCTTGCGCTAAAACACCTGAAGTATCCCCCAATAATAAAAACCCGCGTAATCTGCTTGTTATAAACAAGTTACACGGGTTTAAAGGATTAGATAATTGTTACAGGGACGCCCTGCAAACCCGGAATCCCATCCAGCCACTCATAGTATCGGGAAAGGAAGCTCCCCTACGGGCAACCTCGCACCATTGGGCTTCGCTAGACGCACTTCCTCCTCTATGTGCCCGATTGATACCGGTTCCTGGCCCATGTGGATCAGTTACTGTACCATCTGGATAGGTGCTGTACATCTCTAATTGATCCCAAAGCCACTCGGTCACATTTCCGCTCATATCATACAAACCCAGTTCATTGGGCAGTTTTAGCCCTACCGGATTTGTTTGATCGAGACTGGTCGTATATGCCCATACATAAGGCTGGAGCTCATTTCCGCCTGCGTAGGTGTAGTTATGGCTCTGATTTCCCCCGCGGGCTGCGAACATCCATTCCATTTCAGTAGGCAAACGAAAGCCGTTTGCAGCCCAGTCGCAAGCTATGTTTACTTGATTATTGTAATCGTTATCCCAGCCGGCAGGCCAGTTCGCCGGATTGGTTCCATAGGTTCCATAACTATAACAGGGTGTTGCGGATTTTGTCATGCTGAGGCGGTTGCAATATTCCACAGCTTTGAACCAGCTTACCTGCTCAACTGGTCGATGTGCGCCAAAACTAAAGAAGGAAGGATTTATTCCCATCACTGCAAGGTATTCTTCCTGAGTCACTTCAAAATTGGAGATATAGAAGCTGGACAGGGTAACCGTATAGTTTGCTGCCGGATTGAAAGTTCCACCTTCCACCTGCACCATGCTTTGCGCGGGGGTCGTGATGTTTACGATATATTGACTGCTGGTTATCACGCTATTATCCATTCCTTCTTTCCAGGCAAAGGCTTTAAGGGTGCAGGAGTGGTCCAGGACAACCGGATAAACCGGTATCCCAACTGCAAAGGCGGTAGAGGAAGTATCGGGTGATGTCCCATCTGTTGTGTAGCGGATATCCGCCCCTGGAGTTGCGGAGTTTAGGAATATGCTGGGAGCATAATTATAAGTGCCGGGGGCCAGACTGAAAGTAACTGGTTCAACCTGTGATGGCTCCGTAGATTTTTTGCCACAGGAAACTAACATAAGCAGAACGAGGATTAGGGTAAAGATGTAAATTGCTTGTTTCATTTTTTTTACCTTCTTTTCTTTGTAGGTTGATGTGAATGTTCCCCGATCAACATACTCACTCGCCCCGGCCTAATTGCCCCTGTTTCAAAAAGAAAGCGGGACACCCGGTGCCCTGAAACATAAGTTTGGTACTATTCGACGGTCTGGTTATCCAATGCATGGGTCAGCGCATCACCTCCCATAAACTATGAGTATGGCCGCAAAAAGATACATGATTGCATATAATATATCTAAAACTAAGACAAGGGCAAGAAAATACTTTTTTTTGTGGTAGTAGTACAATGCAAAACCGGCTTGTCTCGGCTATCGATCGCATTATGCTATCTTCATAAGCACGAGGCTATACGCCGCCAGGGAGAGAAAGATGAAAAAAGCTCTGAGTGTTTTTCTGCTTGTTGTTTACTTATGTATACTGGATGCCCTTCCGCCCAGCCGGGAAAGTCTGGAATCTGTGGCTGGGGAATTTGTGAAGATAGTTTTGCCAGGCAGCGGCATCCTACGTCTTCAGGCCAGCCAAAGCAAGTCTGTTGCCGATGAACCGCTTTATTATACAGCTCATCTTTCCCCCAGGGGATTTGTGATTATCGCAAACGAACTTGCTGCCCTGCCGATTGTCGCATGGTCGCAGGAGGCGGATTTTGGCGAAACTGGTTTGCCGGATAATCTGGAATGGTTTATCGATGGCCTTACGCAGCAGTTAATGGAGCTCTCAGAGCTAGGGCCGAGCTATCTGCATCCGGATTGGGAAATGGCAATGCAGGGCGATTTTGGCCGTTATCAAAGCGCTCGCAGCGTATCCCCCTTGCTGCAGACCACCTGGAACCAAAACTATCCATACAATGCTTCGTGTCCGGCTGATGGTTCCGGTCCTGGCGGCCGAACCTATGCTGGCTGTGTTGCCACGGCTATGGCCCAGATCTGCAAATACTGGGGTTATCCCGCTGCCGGCTCCGGGACTTACAGCTACTCCACCAGTTATGGAACTCTGAGTGTGGATTTTGCCAATAGCAGCTTCGACTATGCTGCCATGCCAAACAGCATTTCCTCCCCCAATGCCGCCGTTGCTGATCTGATCTACAAATGCGGGGTTGCCAGCCACATGATCTACTCATATTTAGGCTCTTATGCCACAGGCGTAAATGCCCTGCATGGAGCGATAGCCAATTTTGGTTATAGTCCTCTGGCGAATTCCTACTACAAGGCAAACTATGCGCTGGCCACCTGGAATTCCATGCTGCAGGATGAGCTGAATGCAGGACACCCCATAGGCTACAGCGGCGGAACTGGATATGGAGCGCACGCTTTTGTGATGGACGGTTTTCAGGCTACGGACTATTATCACATCAACTGGGGTTGGGGCGGAGCTGGAAACGGCTATTTTTACCTGAATAACCTTTCTCCCTTCACCGGCTACGATTTTTCTGCCAACCAGGCAGCTATTCTGGGAATCGTTCCCGCCGTAAATAAACCATCCTCCTGCCAGGCCACGGCAGTTTCGGAAACGGCAGAAATCACCTGGACTCCCTCACCCGTCACTGATTTTCACGCAGATTGGAAGGCTTGGGGCGGTAGCAGGGTATCGGCAGAATTTGGTTTTACCGGGTCTCTTACCTATGAAACAGCCATCCGCTTTCCCGTAAGCAGTTTGGCCG
>Ga0302250_1001473_pt1 | contig 17454 bp, 11 predicted proteins | sample AAG_RA_Asp_MG_FD_193536 | JGI IMG/M metagenome (GOLD analysis project Ga0302250, IMG submission 193536) | Enriched activated sludge microbial communities from anaerobic digester in WTTP, New Holstein, Wisconsin, United States - AAG_RA_Asp | ecosystem: Engineered > Bioreactor > Anaerobic >... | reverse complement strand
CCTAGAAGGGATTAATAGTGCTCTCAAGTTTAAAATCAAAGCTCATCAAGGAATTAACTCAGACAGAAGAAAGAAAATCATCGACTATTTACTCGCCAAATAGCAACTACATTTCTTGCAATAGACCTATTTTTATAAAGTTTAAATAAAAGCGGCGTAGACTTTAGTTCAGTAATTTAATAAATTTCAATCTATGTTTTTCTTCTTTTCCTTCTTGCCGCTATTTTTTGAGCAGATTTTTTCAAATCGGATTATTATATCTTTGAAAATCCATCACTTTGGGAAGGAGACCTGCTTCAATGGCAGAGCAAAGAGTTTTGCAGGGTAAATTCTCGGAATAGATTTGCTCGCGGGATAGAGTCATCAAGTCAAGACCGGGAATTGATTTTGCCATAGCGTAAATAACTTTCAGCCACAGGTTGTTCCAAGTGACCATATGCTTATTTTTGCTAGCGGGTAAATTGTTATATCGGATTAAGTAATCCTTAAAATTTTGGATATAACCCGCGGATGGTTGCAAGGTTTTGAGATTTGCCATAACGGCTTTCAGGCGGTCTGCATTAGGATTATGAGCCGGTTTGGTGTATTTTTTTGCCAGAATTTGCTCCAAATCCCGCCGATAATAAAGGATAAGGTCATCCATTCTGCCGGTTAATCCTGCTTGATTGTGTCTAAAAACTGTCTTCATGTTTTCCTCCAAATTTTTCTGTAGCTGCTGCTTTTTCTTATTGAAAGCTAAAAAGTTAGGCATTTTTTTAACTCATTATTCCCGTTTCCTAAAACAGCAGCCTCTATTAATATATACCGAATAAAATGGGGGCTACCGAATAAAAAAGTGCTAATTTCTTTAATTAAAAATGGAGATGCGGCTCTTATCTGAAGCGGGGGGTTAGCGGAGGGTTAACGGAGGGTAAGCCTCCGTTGACCTCCCGTTGAATAGGGGAAAGAAGCATTCTTAGATGCAGTTAAGTTCATATTATCGGAATATAACTTTAATTTTGCGGAAATGTATTAGGAAATGAAAATTATTGTTTCAGGGAAGGGTTAACTTTTAGGCTGATTGGCGTCTTGCAAGGTCACAACGGCAAGTGCTGTTCCGTTTTTTAGAGTGATTATCTGCTCCGGTTCCGTGACGCTGTTGCTGATACCGCGTGATTGCCAATTGAAAAGAGTTAACTCGTCTAAAGGATAAAACAAACCGAGCGAGGAAATGAAAGTTGCGGAAGGAGAAATTGCAAGGAGTGAAAGTATTGTGCCTGTCGGGAAATCCGTTTTTGTCGTCTCAGCCAAAAGAAAAACGATTTGCGAAGAGGAAACTATTCTGCAGTTGATATTTGCCCGATGGGCTTCCAGCAGATTTTGCACCAGCGCCAGCGCATGGTCAAAACGCCCGTCTAAAGTATTGTATATATATACTTCTTTGATGCTGTTTTGAAGGCAATACTGCACAGCCAATTCAGTGTCTGTTTCATTTTTGTGCTGCGAATGGGGTAGGACCTTTATTTCTGCTGCTTCAATCTGTTCCTTTTCCTCCGGGTTAAGGGAATCGAAATCACCTATTAAAACTGCTGGTTTGATGCTCAATTTACGGCACATTTGATATCCGCCGTCAACTGCAATAACCAAATCTTCATCGGAAAAAGAAGAATACGGCACAGCCGGTTTCAGAGGCGCAAAAGGAGTGATTAACCGCGCGCAAAAAGAAGCAATCATCGGAATGAGTAATAATCCTCTTCCGACGCGGGATTTAGATAACGGGAAGGATTGACTTTTTGTCCGTGCAGGATGATTTCATAGTGGAGATGCGGTCCCGTAGACATTCCGGTTGAGCCCATCAGCGCAATAATTTGTCCTTTGCGGACTTTATCACCTTCCGCTACTTTGAAGTTGGAAAGGTGTCCGTAACGGGTTTCAAAGCCGCCTTTGTGCTCAATTTTGATTAGTTTTCCGTATTCGGGATCAAAACCTGCCAGAATAACTTCTCCGTCTGCAGTGGCGTAGATAGGAGTTCCTTCCCGATTGGAAATATCAAGTCCGTAGTGATATGCCAAACGATGATAAAAAGGATGCATGCGCATACCCCAGCCGTCTGAACGACGACCAAAAGTAGGCCAAATGGAAGGACCGGATTTGGCAGGCAAAATATCCGGTAAAGCGTCTTCTTCTTGTGGTCCGCCATAGTTTGCACCGCTACCCATATAACCGCTGATGATGCGGAGCTGATCTTCAATTGAATTCACACGCGCATCCAAATAGGAATCGTAGACAAAAGTATTATCGGAAACTGGGTCGGTTTTGTCACCTTGATAATAAGGATAAAAATGGTCGGCGGAAGAGCGGTGCTCCAATAAATGCATAGAATCAAGCTTCTGATAGACGGAATCAACTACTGCTGAATAATAATCAAGTTTCCGGCGTAATTCCAAATTTTCTTTTTCCGCTTTTGCCAATTTCTGCCGCGTTTGCCGCCAATTCTGCCAATTATAAATATACAATCCCGCTAAAATAAGGACAAGGACACACAGCAGAATTCCGAACCAACGCGGGAAAAATGATTCTTCCTTTGCGGGGCGGAAGCCTTTCTTATCATCGGAGCCTTTTCTGTTCCATGTTTTTAGTGGTTTAATAATTGGCATACTAACTTTATCCATATTCCTGAATTTTTAAGCGGCATCTTGCTGCCGTCTTTTTTTATCTATTATTTCCTTAAAAAAAACTGCGGATAATCAGTCAAGCAATTTTCCTTGTTGGGCAAAGCAATCAGAGCGAAGTGTATTTTTTTATTGACTGAAAATTAAGGTGAATAAAAAATAAAATTAAGGGAAAATATTTGTCCGAGGTAAAAAAATGTCGGCACGAATACTCATTGTAGACGATGACAGATTATTAAGAGAAGTGGCGGGAACCTATTTAAGCGAAAATGATTATGAAGTTGATTTAGCAGAAAGTGGAGAAGAAGCAATGGACATTTTTGAAGCTGGCAAATATCAAGTGGCTGTAATAGATATGGTTATGCCGGGAAGGGACGGAATTGAAGTTATGCGGGAAATGATTGCTGCAGACCCCAAACTTTTCTGCATTCTGATGACGGGATACGCAACAGTGGAAAATGTCTGTAAAGCCGTTACTAACAGTGTTTCTGATTATATCATCAAGCCTTTCCAATTGTCTGAACTTTTGGAAACTGTGCAAAAATATATTTGACAAGACAGATTTGATTGTGGATTATTTCAACTGTTTAATGGTAACTCCGGAGAAAGCGAAAGAGTTAAATCCGGGTTTGCCCGTGTGGTTTAATCCTATTTGGATGCAAGCGGTGGGGGGGCTTTATTCAATCACTCCTAAGGTGCTGATTGTTACGAAAAATGATAATCCGGTTGCCTGGCTACCTTTATACGAAAAGCGATTTCTTCACTTGAGCCAAGCCTATAATCCCACTTTGGTTTATTACACACCGGTGTTTTTTACCCTACCGGAACGCAAGAATGCTAATCGTAATCAGCTTCTGCAGTATGAAATTATGCTGCGGATGGGGGAATATTTAAAGCGGCACTACACAAAGGTGCTTTTAAGTATGACACCTGAAGTATGGGACATTCGCGGGTTCACGGAAGCGGGATTGAATGCCGTTCCGCGTTATACTTATATTCTAAATTTGAAGGTGCCAGCGGAATTCTTTTTGAGAGAAGCGGCAAAAATAAGACGAGCAGAGCGTGAAGGTTATGCTTTTTCAGCCGGAAAAGCTCCGGAGCGTATGTTGGAATTGGTCTACGCTATGTATGAACGCAAAGAGCATTTTTTTCCGCAAGACAGGGAAGGGGTGCTGCGGTTAATGAAAACAGGCATAGAAGAAGGGATTTTGGAACAATATAATATCCTGCGTGATAATGAGATAGTAAGCTCCATAGCGATTATCAACGATCGTGAACAAACAGCATACGGTTGGTTGATGGCAACTCAACCGGAAGAAATGAAAAAAGGAGCAAGCCTCATCTTGTATAAAGAATTGTTTCAAACACTCGGCAAAAGGTTTATGGCTTTTGACTTATGCGGCGCAAACAGCAAGGGACCAACAAGATTGAAAGCAGCGATGGGAGCGGAACTTAAGCTGTTTTTCCGGATCATCAAATAGCTTTTTCCTATTTGGGCTGACAATTGGCTTGACACAGAATATAGTTTCAGCAGTGATAAAATTAAATTTAATATTAAAAGTAAAGGGTTATGCAAACAGATGTTGAAAATAGCTGTTCTCCTGGGAGGCAATTCTCCTGAGAGGAATGTTTCTTTGGTTTCCGGTGCCGAAATAGCTAAGCAATTACGATTGAACGGATATGAAGTTACGGAGATAGATCCGGCAGATTATGCAGATTGGCTTGAACTTCTGCAAGCTTTGAAAAAACAAGCACCTGATTTAGTGTTTATCGGTTTGCACGGAGGTGAAGGTGAAAACGGTATTTTACAGGCAATGCTGACAGGCTGCGGTTTTGCTTTTACCGGTTCTGGATATAAAGCCAGCGCTTTGGCGATGGATAAACTTTTATCCAAAATAATTGCCAAGCAGATCGGCATTCCCGTTCCCGATTTTTGCTCTCTTAATAAAGAGCAAATAACGACCGGCAATGTTAAGTCTTTTACCGAATTACTTAATGAATTGGATTTAAGAAGTCAGACAGGATATTTAGTTGTTAAACCTGCAGAAGCGGGGTCGTCTGTCGGAGTGCATATTATTTCTTCAGAGACTGAATTGAAGGAAGCATTAAATGATGCTCTTCAATTTTCCGATAAAGTATTGGTGGAAGAATATATAGACGGAAGGGAACTGACAGTCACGATTTTGGACAAGCAGGTTTTACCCGTAGTAGAAATCAAGCCCCATCAAGGGTTTTACGATTATCCGAATAAATATAGTGCAGGAAATACTGATTATCATGTGCCGGCTGAGCTTCCTTCCGGTTCCGCGGAAAAAGTGCAGTCTTACGCAATGCGCGTATGGCAGGCTTTTGAGTGTTCCGGTTACGGAAGAATTGATTTCAGATATGACGGCACTGACTTTTATTTTTTGGAGGTAAATACCCTGCCGGGAATGACACCTTTAAGTTTAACACCGATGGCTGCCAAAGCTGTCGGAATTGATTTCGGTAATTTATTGAATCGCATAATTCAGGCTGCTTTGTCTGATTTTAACAAGACTTGAACCTTTAGTATCGGAGGAAAAATGCGAAGACCAACGCTTTTTATCTTAATAATACTTTTGATGGCAGGCGGACTTTCGGCACAAACCTCGTCTGTTTCTGCCGTCTTTATGCCGCCTTCCATATTTGTAAATTCTTTGAATACTGCTCAATTTGATCCTGTCAATCCTGAAAATCAGCCATTGCTTACCTCTCTTGTAATCACAAACAATACAAATACTCCTTTTCGCTATATGCTGACTTTGAATATTAATTGGAATAATGTGCAGATGGTCAGTCAAGTGCGATATAAGTCAAAAGAGCAATTGCAGACAAGCGTTACCTTGACGAATCGGGATTTCATCAATAAAAATGAAGGCGATAAACTGTATAAACCGGAAGGAGACATCAGTTTTGATACTATAATAAACAGCAATCCCATTCTTCGGGACGCTTTGCAGGCAGGAAATTTTCCGGACGGGACTTTGACTTTTAATTTCAAGATTGAGCCGATAAATGCAGATGGCGTCAATCCTAATCCTTCGGACTTTGTGACTGTGTCATTTACCGTTACCATTAAAAATATAAGTGCAGTTTTTTTGAGTTATCCGGGTAAGCCCATAGGACAAAATCCGCCGGTAATTAATCTGCGACCGATTACTTTTATGTGGAATTCAGTCAGTTCAGCTTACGATCAGCCTTTCCGTAAATACAGATTGATTATACGCGAATTTACACCCGCTCATCCGCCCACTGCCAATTCTGTGGAAACAGACGGCAGAAAAGTATATGAAGGGGAATTGACATCCAATGTTTTCACCGATTTTTTGCCTTTTCAGGATAATTACATTTATGCGTGGCAAGTATCAACCGGTGTCTTTACCGAAAGCGACGCTCTCTCCAATACAAATGACTCTTCTGCAGAAACTGCCAAAAGTGATTGGTATGTTTTTCGGTATGTTGCCGATACTGAAACTTCAGGGAGTTTTTCTCAATTAAAAGCAGCGTTGATGATGCTCAATAATGAAACAATTCAAGATACTTTTGCTCAAGGTTATGATGTAACGGGTGCAGTGTTTTATGAAGGTCGCGTTTATACGGGACAGGAGGCTGTTGATTTAGTTAAAGATTTATCGGGAAAAGAAATAGAAGTGGAACTGCAGGATAATTAGGAGAGAAAAATGAAGAAATGGATTTGTTTGACCCTCTTGTTGGCAAGTTTTTTAGCATTATTTTCCGCGGAACCGATCGCTTATTTGGTTAAAAGTAAAGGGAGCGTGCAGTTGTATCGTAATCAGGAAGCGGTTAAATTCACAAACGGCGAGCTGCTTTATGACAATGATGAGATTTTTACTAGTAAAGATGCTTATGCGGCAATTAAATATGCGGACGGCGGCGTCACAGTTAAAATCTTTCCCAATTCAATAGTTCGTTTTTCTGCCGTCAAACAAAATAAGCAGCTGAATAAAACAACTGTCATTTCGGTTGGCAGTGTTTTCTCTCAAATCAGCAATAAAATCAAAGGGATATATCAAGCGGAAACGCCAAATACGGTGGCTTCCGTAAAAGGGACGGAATTTATCATTCGTTACAATGCGAATAATGTGACGCAAGTTATAGTTTTGGAAGGCGAAGTTATCGTGCAGAATAAAGACAGCGGAAAAGGTAAAAATGTTGTGCAAGGTTATTCTGCTGAAAGCGGTTCAGACGGTGAAGTTTATGTCAGAGAAACAAAAGTTGGTGAAGTAACGGATGCTGAGCAGAAAGAGATTGAAAGCGTAAATCAGATTTCTCCAAAAACTATAAGAATCCAAATTATTGATGCTAACGGGAACATCAAATATTTGGAAATTACCTATTAAGAGAAGCTGAATGAGATGAGTATGAAAACAAATAGCACAATAAAAGCTGTTGGCTGTGCCTTTTTTCTTGTTCTGGCGCTAAACTTACCGGCTTTGGTTGTTAATCATATTCCTCCTGCAGCATTAGAGCCAAATCAAGAAACGGAAATCAAAGCCGAAATTCTTGAAGGTTTATCGGATGTGGAATCGGCGGAAGTTATGTACCGCGTAAGTAGGAGTGCCGTATATAATTCCGTGAAGCTGGAACCGGAAAACTTGAACTCTCTAATGATGAGAGCATATTTGCCCGTTCCCTCAGGAGCTGATGAAGCTTATGAATATTACTTCAGGTTTACCCTGAAGTCGGGTGAAGTGCAAACCTATCCTTTATCGGAAGCGGAAACTCATCCTTTCGTTGTTCAAACTGAAGTAAAAGCAGGAAATTTATCCCGGGATTTTATCTTATTAAGTGACGAAACTTCTTTTTCTGCCAAGGACGGGTATACTTTGGCAGTGTCGTTGTTTGCTTTGGAAGGGCTTTTGGATAAGGAAAGCATAAAAATATTCGTTAACGGTAAAGATGTAACAAATAGAGCTTATATCGGCGAAAACATGTTATTGTATCGTGAGGGCTTACCTAAACCGGGAATTTATAAGGCTTACATAACAGCTAAAACAAAACAAAGCGCAGAAATTTACAGCGATACTTGGATTGCAGAAGTAAAACCTTCCGCAAGCATTACTAATTTACCACTTAACTTACGCGGAAATTGGAATGCCGGCACGAATATAACGGCTACCGCTAATGATAAAGAAGCAAGCACTTTCGGTTCCGATACTGATGACGGGTGGACAAGCTTGAATTTATTTGCCAATTACGAAAAATTAAAATTACAAGCTCAAACTTATATTTCAACTTTACAGCAGGAAGATAAACAAAATGTGAACAGGTTTCTGTTCGGAGCTTCTCTTCCTTCTTGGGATACTTATGCGGGAGATTATACTCCCTATCTGAGTAATCTGACTATGCATGACAAAAATATCAGAGGCATCTATACTAAACTTCACACCGGCAACTTTGCCCTAACTTTTACTCACGGTGAAATAGTTCGCAAAACTGACGGCTATAAATATGTAAATCACGTTACAAAAGAAACTGCTTATACAGGAGGGACTTTCAAACAGGAAGCTTTCGGAACCAGATTGCAATTGGGAAAAGAAGAAGGCTTTTCCCTCGGCTTTACGACTACGAGAAACAGAGATATTATCAGTTCCCTGGATAAAAAATATATTATGACCCCTGATTCCGTTCAATTGGTCAATCCTCAAGATAATCTCGTCTTCAGTATAGATACCAGAATAAATATTCCGGGAACTAAATGCGTATTGGGCATAGAAGGAGCAGGCAGTCTTTACAATCGCAATACTCTTCCCGGTCCTTTTACCAATGCCGAATTAAATGATTATCTTTCCAAAGACGATTCCCTTTCCATAAATCCTGCTGATTTTGCCGATATTTTTATCATCAATACCAATATGGAACCGCTCCCCATTTCTCTCAAGTTATCGGGATTTGAATCTATGTTCGCGTGGAAAGCTTTTTTAAGAAGTGTGAGCCATAACAATTTACTTAATGCCGGTTATTCGCAGACCGGAGCTTCTTTTCATGCACTCAGCACTAATTACATGCAAAACGATGCTTCACAACTCATTATCTCGGACCAGTATACTTTTAAGCATTATTTGGCTCTGAGCGGGGGTTTTACTCAGCAGAAAGATAATCTTTCCGATACTAATTTGGAAACAAATACGAACAACAGTTTATTTTTGCAAAGCATTCTTCGTATTCCGCGCTACCCGTATTTATCTTTTGCTTATACGGAAAACTGGGCAAAAAATAAAATGAACGACAAAATAGAGCTTACAGATTCCACTTTGTATATTCCTTATAAATCTGATAACAATTTGTTTTCCGCAGGTATCGGTTATGAAATTTATCAGATATCTTATGCCCCTACAACGGTTGAACTTAATTGGCGCATAGGTAACAGCTCTCGTAAAACGGAAATGGAAGCTAAAAGCCTGAAGAAATTATATAATTACGATACAAATAATATTTCACTCGGAATTATCAGCCGCTTTCAATCAATTCCGCTTAAGACCGAATTTAATTTTATCAATAATGTGCAAGACGGTTCGGAAGCAGATTCTTCTTTAACTCGAAACAATTTCGGGTTCTTTATGCGTGGTGAATACGGTTTTTGGGAAAACAGACTCAATCCCTGGTTGGAATATCATCTGACTACGCTGAGCGGTGATCAGGATAAGCAAGCTTATAATTATTTAACTTTGGGTGCGAATGCCAATCCTTTTCCCGCTACTTATATTTCAACGGGTTTGGGTTGGCAAATCTATAAAAATCATGATACCCAACACAAAAATTATACTACGACGATCTGGCGATTGACTTTGACCCAAAGATTTTAGGCTATAGATTATAGATATTTGCATAAGGAGAAAATACAAATGCGGATTCTGCGTAAGATTATCATCCCGGTTATCATTTTTTTGTTTGTGGAAATTCTTTTCCAGTTCTCATTCTTTTCCAATTTGGAACACAAAGTCCAAGATGCTTTCTTTCGTTTAAGAGGTGCAGTTCCCGTCTCTGACAGTATTGTAATCGTAGCTATTGACAATAATACTTTTCAGGATTTGAATCTTTCCTGGCCCTTTCCGCGTGAACTTCAAGCTAAACTTATCTCTAACTTAAAAAAAGCAGGTGCCAGGCAAATTATCTTTGATCTTGAATTTACGGAATACTCCAATCCAAATGCTGATGCAGCTTTGACTCTTGCCGCAAAAGATGCAGGCAATGTTATCATGGCAGGAAAATTAATAGAAGATGCATCTCGCCCTCACATACAACAACTTCTGCCTCCCATTCAACCTTTATTGGCTGAACGCGTCAATTGGGGCTTAGTCAACATGAAAGTTGACGGAGACGGTTATCTACGCGGTTACGAATTATTTAAGAAGTTCGATGACAAGCCCATCTACTCTTTAGGCATTGCAGCTTTGGCAAACAGAAGAGTTTCACGACCTGATTGGGAACAAGGTGTGAAAACCGGTAACGGATATTTGAATGTAGCGGGAATTCGCATTCCAGTTGTCCGCGGTTCTCAAGCTTTGATCAATTATTACGGTCCGACTGATACTTTTAAGCAAATCTCGTTTTCTCAAGTTTTGGATGACGATTCATTGAATACTGCCGGTTTGGACCTCAATTCTTACAATGAACTCGTGGAAAAAGGCGTATTTCAAGATAAAATCGTATTGATTGGTGCCACAATAGATGAATTGCACGATCAATTTTTGACACCTTTCCATTCACGCTTAATGTCTGGAGTAGAAGTTCAGGCAAACTTCTTGGAGATGGCTCTTAATGGGCACTTTTTGCGGCATTACAGTCCTTGGCTTCTTTTGTGTATAGAACTTTTGGCTTGCATTCTGATCTTTTTGGCGCTCGCAAGATGGAAGCCGCAATATTCTTTAATCATCACTTTGGGGCTTATAATTGTTACTTTGGTCATTTCGTATTTGCTTTTTACCGGCAATGCTCATTTGGTTGAGCCGCTTAAATTTATTTGCATGTTGACATTGATTTATGTAGCCTCTCTCGTGAGCCACTATGTGAAATCACAAAGAGACAAGCGCTTTATCAAAAATGCTTTCCGGCAATATATGGCTCCGGAATTGGTCAATGAACTCTTGAAAAATCCGCAGAATTTAAAGTATGGCGGTTCTCAACAGGAAATTACTGTGCTTTTTTCCGATATCCGTTCTTTTACTGCTTATGCTGAAAGGCACAAACCTGAAGAAACTGTGCAAATTTTAAAAGAATATTTTACAGCTATGGTTCAAATTGTGATAAAAAATCACGGTATTGTGGATAAATTTGTCGGAGACGAAATTGTAGCGTTGTTCGGGACGCCGATTCCGCAAGAAGAACATGCTTTACAGGCTTGCCAAACTGCTTTGGATATGCGTGACGAACTGAAAAGACTGCAAAAGAATTGGCTGGAACAAGGGCGTGATATTTTTGATATCGGCATTGGAATCAACTCCGGTACGGCTATTGTCGGTAATCTTGGTTCGGAACAAATTTTTGATTATACCGCTATCGGTGACACAGTCAATTTGGGCGCTCGTTTGGAGGCTTTGAATAAAGAAGTGATGACTCAATCAAAAATTATTATCAGCGCTCCCACTTATGAGAAAGTTAAACACGTAATGGATGCACGCTTTATTGATAATGTTAAAATAAAAGGAAAAGAACTTTCTGTTCCTGTTTATGAACTTATCGGTCGGAAAGGAGAAGTGCAATCTTAATCATAGAATCCCTAATCCTATAATTATTATAAAGATATGGCTAAGAAATTGCTTCTTCATCTAATTAATTTTGAAACGAGGCAAACGAATGCGTAAAATAGTACTTAGCATCATGGCAATATCGGCTGTTTTTATTTTATGGGGACGGAGTTTAGAATTGAATCAGAAGGGGGGACAAGAGTGGCAGATTAATTTCAAATTACCTTCATTTTCTAATTATCAGTGTGAAGAAAAAGGTCGTCAAATCAATAAAATTACTCTACCTGCTGATGCTGAAGGGGAAACTTGGGCGGAAAATATGTCCGGCATGCCTCAAGTGCAAAGCTGGCTTTACATTCCTGAAGGTTATGATGCGGAAATCGGTTTGAGCGGTGAATCCATTCGCACTTATGAAGATGTTGATTATCAGGAAAGGGACGCTGCCCTTGATCCTTCAGAATGGCTGTCTATTTCTCAGCCAATGTCAATGCGCGGAAATCGCCTTATTTCAATCTGTATAAGACCTTTTCGCTATGATCAAAACACTCGCGTGCTGGCAACTTTAACACAAGCCGATATCAAGGTGCAGTTCGTTCCGCAGAAAAATTATTCGTCGGCGATTAATCATTTGACACCCGCGACAGCATCCTTATTGAAGTCTATTTGCTTAAACAGAGATGCAATCAGGCCAGATGTACAAGCTCCGGGAAGTTATGTTATTTTCTATAACGGAACATCTCTAACAGGTTTATTGCAGCCTTTGGCTGATTGGAAGCATGAAAAGGGATATGATGTCCATCTGGTCAATGTCTCCACGCTTGGAACAACTAATGCAGATATTAAAAACTACTTGCAATCCGCTTATGATAACTGGCAAAATCCCCCCGAATTTATTTTAATTTGGGGAAGAGGAACAAGCGGTCCAAATTATGTTCCGACATACACGGAACTTTTCGATTATAATATGGTCGGTGATTACAAATATACTCTTTTAGACGGGACAGACCTGATTCCTGATGCGTTTATCGGAAGAATAACTTTTTCCAGCAACGATGAACTTCAAACTGCAGTCAACCGTATTTTGGCTTACGAAAAACTTCAGGGTGTCTCTAGCTCCAATTGGTTGAATAAAACTTTTCTCGTAGCGGATGTCAGCTCATCGGGATTATCATGCCAAACTACTATCAATTATGTAAAAAATCTCTTGCTGGATTACAATTCCACTGCTCAATTAACTGAAGCCTTTTCAGCACCTTTTCCCAGTCAAATTAACGCTGCCATTAATTCCGGTGTTGGAATGTATTGGTATCGTGGACACGGAGATTTCAGCGGGTGGAGCTCTACCGACATCAATAACTTGAATAACACAGGAAAATATCCGTTTTTTTGCTATATTACTTGTTTTACGGCAAACTTTGGTTCAAGCTATGTTTCTCAAGCTGAAAGAATGCTCAGATTAGGTTCTCCTTCAGTTCCGAGAGGAATGATTGGTGTTATAGGCGCTTCAGGAGGAACTCATACTTGCCTTAATAATATAGTTACTGCGGGGGTAGCTTTCAGCTTATACAAAAATGAAATATCACAATGCGGACCTGCAATGGTAAGAGGAAAACTTGCCGTTATGGCGAATTATCCTCAAAATCCGGCTAATTACATCAATATGTATATGCAGCAGATTAATCTGATAGGCGATCCCGGAATTGATATTTGGCTGAAACAAGTTAGCGAGATAAATGTTCAAACTTCTTCCATTTTATTCGATACAGGCGGAAATATAATAGTGCGAGTAACCAAAACAGACGGAACTCCCGTTGAAAATGCATGGGCTACTTTGACCAAAGGAGCGTCTGAGATATATGTCTGCGGCTTTACAAATGAGGAAGGCTATGTCAGATTAAATTATGGTTCTGCAGCAACAGGGACAGCAAAATTAACTGTTACCAAACCTAATCACAGACCGTTTCAAACAAACCTATCCATCGTGAGCGGGAGTCCTGCAGTTTCTTTACAAAATATCTCAGCTTTACAGCAATGCCATGCCGGTTCCTCAATTTCTTTTCCAGTAACTCTTGGCACCAATGAGCTCACTTCTTTAACGAATGTGCGTGGAGTGCTGCAATCGCTTGATGACTTTGTTACCGTCAATCAAGACTCTGCATCTTTCGGCAATATAGGACCATTTTCCCAAGCTGCTTCCGATCGGAATTTTCTGATAACCATCGCATCGGATACCCCCAAAGGTAAAACTCTTTTCCTGAATCTGCATCTGACTACCGATTCTTTGACCTATGATTTGCCTTTTAACTGCGTGGAAAACGGTCCTAATTTCGTAATCGCTTCTGATTCTCTAAACGATAATTTGCTTAATCACGGCAGTAATAGTCTGAATCTTACTTTGCATAATTTGTCTTCCGTAAATGTGAGTGGTTTGCAAGTACTTCTGGAAAGCTCCAATCCTTTAGTTAATATCCAAAATTCGAATCAAACAATTGGAACTGTCAATGCTGAAGAAACAATAACCATCCAGAATCCTTTTGTTATTGTTGTATCTGATTCCGTTCAGGAAGGGATCCCCGTGCGATTTAAACTACAGTTGTTTAACTCCTCGTGCTTTGAGCAGTCCTTCAACTTTACAAAAATGGTGGGAGCTTCTTCTGCTGACGATTTTACGGGACCGGACAGTTACGGCTATATCTGTTACGGTCCGGGGGACAATAATTATATTCCCTACAACTGGCTTGAAACAGATCCTTCCTTGGGTGGTGCCGGTACGGATTTATATCTTTCGGATGTGTATATTGAAGGAGACGGAGCTGTAGCCACCGTCAATTTGCCTTTCCAATTCAAATTTTATGGCGTTTTATACAGTCAAATCTCAATCTGTTCAAACGGTTTTATTATGCCCGGAAACCAAACCAGCATAGAATGGATGAATTGGCAAATTCCCGGTCCTTTAGTCCCGCGACCTATAATTGCCCCCTTTTGGGATGACCTTTTAACCGATACTTCAAGTCGAGTGCTCTATTCCTACAATTCTAATCTGCACGCCGAGATTATCCAATGGCAGAATATGAAAAACCGATTTAACCCTTATCTGAGAGAGACTTTTCAAGTTATTTTGTATGATCCCTCCATCCATTTCAGTCCGACTGGGGATAGCCCGATTTTATTTCAATATAAAGTTTTCAATAATGTAGACAGCGGCAATTACGGAGTAGATTATATAGATCACGGACAATACGCAACCGTCGGAATTGCTGATCATACGGGACAATACGGCATCTGCTATACTTTTAATAATCAGTATCCGGTTACCGCACAACCTTTAGCTTCTCAAACGACATTGTATTTTACCACTGTGGAAAATTATCAGATTCAATCTGAGCCGGTTATTTTCAGTAATCATTTGCAGGAAATATCAGGAAACGGGAATAATCTTGCCGATGCAGGAGAAACTTTAGATCTTGCTTTCGTGATTAAAAATATCGGCTTGGGCTCCATTCCTGCTTCTCAAGTGACTTTAATGGCAAACGATCCTTATACCGCAATTCTTCAGAATACTGCTGAATTAACTACTTTACTGAATAACCAAACGGCAACTACTTCCCCCGCTTTTACTGTTTATATTGCTCCCGATTGTCCAAATCAGCATATAATTCATTTCAATTTGCATATCAGCTCTGCTTTTTCTTCTTATGACTTGCTCTTTGACTTGATGGTTAATGCTATACATATCAATTGCTTGAACTTCTCTTATACTGATGATAATAACTGCTTTGCCGAACCTTCGGAATTGGGAGAACTGCACTTGACTTTGCAAAATGTTTCTTTTCTGGAAGCAGTGAACTTATATGTAAGTGTAAGCAGCAACGGTAATGCAACGGTTAGTCCTACTTTGCAAGTTGTCAATATCTCTGCCCAAGGTTCATTGCCTCTCACTTTTACCGTGCAAATCTTCGGCGATGTAACCCAGGGAAGTCTGATAGGTTTTACTATGCATATTTACCAAATAAGTGGATATGATTATACTACTGCTTTTTCTCTTTTGGTCGGAATTCCCGATGTTTTTTTAGAAGCTGATTTTGATGAAGAGGGTTTAACTTCCGCTTTCCAGACTTTTTATAACATCAATCTTCAACCTGCACAGTATATACATGCCTCAGGCCAGGAAGCCCGCTTCCTTACCTCTGCTGATATAGGCAGCAGCTTCGCGTATCTAAATACGATTAACACCAACGATTTATTGGCTGCGCGTGTGCAATTTACTTGGTTTTCAACTTTTACGAATTGTGCTTTTAGTTTACAGGCTTTGTATTCCAATCAAACTAATCCCGTCACTTTATGGAGTTCTCAGGATTATACCTCTGCTCCGAGAACTGATACTTTTATTCTGGATAATATTCCTTCCGGTGCTGAATATGCCATTTTTATTTTTGTAACACACTTGGACGGTGAAGAAGACGGCGTATTTGTTATGGATGATGTTTCCGTTCTTACAATGCATCATGTGCAAGGTTTTGTTGCAGGACATGTTACATTGGATTTGTTTCCGGAGCAAGTAGAAAATGTCCAAGTTCGTTTACGTTATAGTCCTGAAGTATTTTCTCCCGATGCAGCCGGCAATTTTATCTTACCGGCATATCAAGGTTTGAATGTTCTTTATGCAACTTTAGAAGGCTACTACAATACTGCGGATTCTGTTACTATAATGGTTCAATCCGGACAAACAACAGCAGGAGCAGATTTTTTCCTCCAAAGATTACGCGCTCCCGTTAATTTGACTTATGAATTGCAGGCTAATCAGCTTACCTTAAATTGGGAACTGGAAGGTGAACAAAGAAAGCTAAAAGCAAATGATGAACAAAATAAAAGCGAGCGTTTCCTCACACCGAATTATTTTAAGATTTGGTTCAATTGGGGTAACTATCATTTAGAACAGATAACTGCTTATCAGACATATACACGAATGTTGAATATGTCGGGTGAGTATCATATTTATGTTCGGTCAGTCTATTTGTTCACCGGCTCGGAAGAGACTTTTAGTGAGCCTTCCGACACTATTGATTTTAATTTTACTCTCCATGGAGATGAAACTATACCTCAGCCGATTTTTGCCTTGATGCAGAATTATCCCAACCCTTTTACTCAAAGCACGAGAATCAATTTTTCCCTTCCCGAAAAAAGCAAAGCTGAACTTTGCATTTATAATCTGAAAGGCCAAAAGATTAAAACGCTGCTTAATTGCGAACAAAATGCCGGTGTATATGCTTTTGATTGGGACGGTAACGACGAGCAAGGCAATTTTGTAAGTTCTGGAATTTATTATTGTAAATTACAGTGGCGCAATAAAACTCTAACGAGAAAAATGATAAAATTGAGATAAGCTGGAATTAAAGAGAGCGAACAACACGGAAACCGATGTCGCTTCCTTTCGACCATGGCGGCAAGTGAAAGCGTTTTGTGCAGCGTATATCCACAGCGGAAGATTGGAAACTTCCTCCGCGCAGAACGCGTTGATCTCCGTGAGCCGGACCTGAAAATTGTTGCGCACTAGAATTAGCATAAGGCTGATAATAATTCCAACACCACTCCATAACGTTTCCGCTCATATCATATAATCCGAGACTGTTAGGTATTTTTAAACCTACCGGATGAGAATAACCGCTGCTGTTATCTGCAAACCATGCAACTAAATCGGGATCATTTCCTCCTGAATAAAGAACTGAATTGTCTTTTATACCTGCTTTGGCAGCATATTCCCATTCCGCTTCCGTAGGTAAGCGATACCCGTTTGCCCTAAAATCGCAAATGATCAAACTATCCTTAAAATTATAGCAGGGGATTAAACCGTCTAATTCGCTTTTGGCATTGCAGAATTCCACCGCGTCAAAAAAGGAGACATTATCTACGGGACGACGATTGTCCACAGAGTGAGAAGGATTGGTGCCGTTCACCATCATCCACTCTTTTTGCGTAATTTCGTATTTGCTGATGTAAAAATTGGGTATTGTGATGGAAAATATGGGGAATTCATCCGGTTCAGCTTCAGCTTCCATACTTCCCAGCACAAATTC
>Ga0302250_1001471_pt1 | contig 17470 bp, 19 predicted proteins | sample AAG_RA_Asp_MG_FD_193536 | JGI IMG/M metagenome (GOLD analysis project Ga0302250, IMG submission 193536) | Enriched activated sludge microbial communities from anaerobic digester in WTTP, New Holstein, Wisconsin, United States - AAG_RA_Asp | ecosystem: Engineered > Bioreactor > Anaerobic >... | reverse complement strand
TCCGGGCGCAACCGCGTTCTTCCATGGCGGGACCGCCGAGAAGATCGCCGCACTCGCTGTGGAATGCGGCGCGGACGGGATCATTGCGCCGGCAACGCGCCCGGAGCGCGTAAAAATCCTGCGCGGGATCGTGGGGAAACGCAAGATCCTGTCCCCGGGCGTGGGTGCCCAGGGAGGGGATGCAGCGACCGTCGCAACGATCGTGGACGGGATCATTGTTGGGCGGGCTATTTACGAGGCAAAGGACCCGGTAACCGCGATAATGGAATTTTCCGGGGTCAGGAAAGCGTAAACATTTATTAATATCCTCAAAATTTTGGTTAATCCGAATATGAACGCTATATAAAGCAGGGATCGGCCATTGGTCGAACCTGCTTGTTCTAAATATTTATTAAGAACCTGTGAGATGTTATACTATGGAATGGACCGCAGAACAACGGAGACTGGCAGAGCACTACAAGACACTATCCGACGTTCCTGAGCAGGACCGTAAGTACAAGTGCCACACCTGTCACCTCATTGTTGACGAGAGCCCGTGTCCGAACTGCGGCGAGACACACCTTGAGCTCATGTGCCCCCTTGACCACTGCAACTGCACTCATGAAGTGATTGCGGGGATCGAGTACTGCCCGCTCTGCGGCCAGGCAGTCTGCCCCGAATGCGGCTCTCACGATGTCACCCAGATCAGCAGGGTCACGGGATACCTGCAGGACGTCTCCGGCTGGAATGCCGGTAAGCAGCAGGAGCTCAAAGACCGCACCCGCTATTCTGTTGCATGAGATATTACCTCGACAAATCCACGCTTTTTATCCGCGGGTCGTTCCGCGCCGTCAGTACCGGCATTCACGGGGGCATACGCTCGGTCGATACCATTCTCAACCATACCGTCCCCCCTGACTGGCGCAACGACGATCCGGGAAGGGAGATCGAACAGGTTGCAGCTGCCGCGGGGATTGACACTGCCGGGCTCTTCGGCCTCCTGACTGCCGTTCCCGTTCAGCAGGGCTGTATCCTCCAGTACGATTTCATCACGGTCTTTGTCACGGCCGGCATCCGCCGCGAACCACCGGCAACGGCCGGCACAATCAACATCATTGTCTGCAGCAGCGAAGGGATGGAGGACTCGGCCCTGCTCGAGACCATCATGGTCGCGACCGAGGCTAAGGCCGAGGCGTTGCTGGGCCTCGACCTTCCCGCAACCGGCACACCCACGGATGTGGTGATCGCTGCCTGCGAAGGGGAGGCAAGACACCGGTATGCGGGGCGCATCACTCCGGTCGGCCTGCGGGTCCGCGAGGCGGTCCTCCACGGGATCCCGGAGGCACTCCGCCGGCATGATGCCGGTACGCTCTCCGGCCGCCCGGCGTTCTTCATCTACAGCCGGTTCCAGGGGGGACATTGGGCGGAGTGGAAGCCCGGTAAAGAGTGCCCGTACTATCCCTGCCATTTCGAAGGTCAGTCCTGCAACTTCTGCTACTGCCCGTTCTATCCCTGTAAAGACGAGAGCCTCGGGCAGTGGGTGGAGAGTTCCAGCGGGGGAAAAGTCTGGAACTGTGCGGGTTGCACGCTCCTGCACGAGCCGGCAGTAGCAGCGTATTTCCGGAAATTTCCGAATGCCTCACGCGAAGAGCTGATACAGTACGCAAAAAAGCAGAACCAGAAAAAATGATCCGCCTTTTCAGATGATCTGAAAAGAAAAAACTGTTTTATTCCCTGAGGAACGGGCGATATTATTGCCCGATAAAAAAAAGTGGTATTACTCTTTTATGTCGTGCGGTTTACTGCACGATGAGAAGAGTGATTTCAATCACTCTTTGATGTTGAACTCCTTTGAGGAGTTCATTGAGATGAATTTATTCCTTGATGTTCAGGAGATATTTATCGACTGAAAAAAAGAGTGGTATCACTCTTTTATGTCGAGGGCCTTGAGGAGCTCGGGGAGCGGGATCCCGTGGGCCTCGGCTGCCTGGCGGATGGTCTCGCCGCGGGCAATGGCACACCCGACGCAGCCCATGCCGAACTTGAAGAGGGCCTCGGTTGCCTCGGGCTTTGCCTTGAGGAGCTCATAGATCGTGCTGTCAGCGGTTATTTCAGACATAGTATCACTTAGTTCAGCTGTTGGGTCTGATAAACTTCACGATAGTGACTCATCATGGCCGGCCCGCGGGCCGGAGATCCAAAGCAACACTTTCACTACGCATGGTGACACACTTATGTCCAGAGCATATCGCATTTTATAACCGGAGATGTATGAAAATGGATTATTCCGAAGCAGCAAACAGAATCTCCCGAAAATTTGCCCAGGGCGGGCACACGCCCGATGTAACGAAGATCGAGGGCAAGCTCAAACGGCTTGTCGATGAATTCGGCGTCCAGCCCTCCGAGGCTGAGCGAAGCGTTATCAGTGAACTCGCAAAGGAGTACAACCTCCCCGCGGCAGGCCCCGGTGGCAGTGCCGTCGGGAAGGGCGGTGGTACCGAAGAGAAGAAGATCGCCGACGGGGTGCCCGGCGAATGGGTGACGATCGAAGGCAAGATCGTTGCGCTCTCGGCACCGGCATCGGCGTCAATCGCCCAGAGCGGGATCATTGCCGACGATTCCGGGGCAATCCGGTTCGTTGTCTGGGCGAAATCGAACGCCCCGGCCATGGCCGAAGGGTCGTGGTACCGGATCGAGTCCGCTGTCGTGGACGAGTACAAGGGTGTGGCCAACCTCAAGATCCATTCCGGTACAACGATCAAGGAGATCGCAGAAGACCGGTCACTCATCCCGACACCGAGTCCCATCAGGGATCTGCGCCCGGGTATCGGCGGGGTCCGGGCCAAGTTCGTGCAGGAGTGGGAGGCAAACCACGAGCGGATGCTCCAGTCCGGCCTGCTGGGCGACGAGACCGGTACCATCAAGTTCGTGATCTGGAAGGAGCCGGGGAAAGAGAAACTCATCCCCGGTGCCGTGTACAATATCTTCTATGCACAGGTAGACGAGTTCAACGGCCGGCTCTCACTGAACCTGAACGCGGCAACCATCCTGCAGGAGGAGGGCGAGATCGCGGTGAGCGGCGGGGAGACCTCCTTCACCGGTGCCATCGTCCATATCGCACCGGGCTCCGGTATCATCAAGCGCTGCCCGGTGGAGGGCTGCAACCGTGCCCTCTCGCGCCAGAACTATTGCCCGGTCCACGAGATCCAGCCGAAATTCGTGTACGACCTCCGGATCAAGGGGTGGCTTGACGATGGTGAAAAGACCCATAACGTCCTGATCCAGCGCGATGTGGTTGAGGCACTGACCGGAATCTCCCTTGCAAAGGCACAGGAGATCGCGGAGAACAACCCGCTCGGGATGGACGAGATCTTCCTCCAGATGCGGGACGCGGTACTCGGACGGTACATCACCTGCCATGGCCGCGAGATCGACGGCCGCTTGCTCGTCAACAAGTGCGATAAAGTGGCGTTCGCCTCGGGCGAGCATACAGCGCTCTTAAACCGCGCCGGGGGGGCACCCTCATGAGCACGAACGCCCGCGACATGCCCCGCCGCGAGGGCGCTTTCGAGCGCGAACCCGCACGCCGGGTCTTTGCCGCCGAACTCCGGGAGTGCCGGTACCAGTTCAAGGACGGCGAGGACGAGAAGAGCCCAACCTTCGCTCTGCTACCCAGCGGCCAGCGCTCGAACCGGATCTTCCTTGTCGGCACCCTGACCGAGAAGACCCGGCAGGGCGAGCAGAACATGTTCTACCGGGGCCGTGTCGTGGATCCGACCGGAACGTTCTTTGTCATGGCCGGGAGTTACCAGCCCGAGGCAATGCAGCAGCTGGCGAAGATCGAGCCCCCGCAGTTCGTTGCCGTGATTGGGAAACCGAACCTGTACCAGAAACCCGACGGCTCGTGGCTCGTCTCGGTCCGGGTCGAGTCGATCACAGTAGTGGACAAGGAGACCCGCGACCTCTGGGTGCTCGATACCGCAAAGCACACGCTGGACCGGGTCGATGCATTCGCTAAGGAACCGACGCCTGACATCCTGAAGGCAAAGGAGCAGTACCCCACGATCGACCCGTCGCTCTTCCGGAAGATCGCGTACGATGCGCTGGCGCAGATCAAGATGTAATTTTTTATGAGCGAACGCCAGTCTCTTGCCACCGGTTTCCGGAATGTGGACTCCTTCGGCGACACGGATGCGTGCCACCGGTGCCTCGATCTGATTACCGGCATCCCCTTTTTCCGTGACGCCAAGGAAGAGAGCTTCCGGATCCTTGCTGACACGAACCCCTCGCTGGTACTGGATGCCGGCTGCGGCGTGGGAACGGACCTCGTCTCTCTTGCCTCGCACCTTCCTGCGGGCTGCAACATTGTCGGGATAGACGCAAGTGAGTCCCTGCTTGCCCGGGCGGCAGAGCGGACGAAGGGGATCCAAGAACAGTGTTCGCTGGTCAGGGGAGACCTGGCAGCGATTCCCTGCAGAGCAGAGGTCTTCGACGCCTGCCGCATCGACCGGGTGCTCCAGCACCTCTGCCAGCCGGAGACCGTGATACGCGAACTGATCCGTGTCATGCAGCCGGGCGGTGTGCTGGTTGCGTTCGACAATGACTGGGATACGTTCTCGATCAATCTTTACGATCAGGACATCGCTGCCAGGATCCGCCGGGCCTGGCACGACAGTTTTGCCTCAGGAAGAGTCGGGCGGGACATTTCCGGAATATTTGAAGCCTGCGGGCTTACCGGTATCCATGCAGAGCCGCGGGCACTGGAACTCCGCGATCTGACGACGGCACAACAGGTCTTCGATCTTCGCGACCTGCTGGAGCGGATGGTTCGGGACGGGGCCCTTGTACCACCCGAGGCTGCTGCAGTATGGGAAGAACTGCTCCGCAGGTCACGCAAGGGAACGTTCACTTCCGGTTACACCGGCTACCTGGTGTGGGGGATGAAACCGGCACAAGGTTCCGATCAGTAGACTTCGGTGAGCCCCCGGCTCGTCTCGGTCCGGGCCGAGTCGATCACCGTGGTGGACAAGGACACTCGCGATCTCTGGGTGCTGGACGCGGCAAAACACACGCTGGACCGCGTCAATACCAGGGTAAAGGAGCAGTATCCCACCATCGATCCCTCGCTCTTCCGGAAGATCGCGTACGATGCGCTGGCGCAGATCAAGATGTGATCCCTTTTCAGGTTAAGTACCAACTTGGCCCTTGATTATTTTCAAGCAAGAGTAAAATTTTCTTTATTTTTACTCTGTAGAAACAGGCATTGAAAGGCAATCCTGAGGTTTCTTTCCCTTACCCGTCCCGGTCAGTACCAGCAGAGGTCGTACGGGACAGTACCGTCAACCGAATCTCCCGCTATCGCCACGGTCCACTTCCCCGGTTCGAGATATCCTCCGGAAATTCCGGAGATTGTCATGCGGACAGCCCGGTCCTGCCGGGAATCGTCGGCGTCGGTAAAATGCCATGTCGAACCACCCGGGCTCACCAGGGTCAGGGACAGCGAGGCACCGGGATCGTTCCACCGGAGCTCGAACGATATCTTCTTCCTGTCCAGCGAAGACTCAAGCGAATACCATTCGATCTCCCCATTCGAGATGGTGCTGTAATAACGGACATTGGTGCCCGGTGTGGGAAAGGTTGTTGGCGTGGCAGAGTAGCCGGTTCCCTCATTCTTCCCCGAAAAATTGTTCGTGCGGTTCCCCGGATAATGGTACAGGAAGACATCGTGCGCGTCATCGCGCCCTCCTGACCAGACAATGAACTCCCCGGAAATTCTTGGGAATTCCATGGAGAACTGCCCCTCTGCCACGATTTTTGTCATATTCGCGACCATGTCATAGAGCCGGATATCGCCGCCTCCCCGGCGGTAATTAGGAGAACCCGCCGGGGAATTCCGGTAGTCCTCCCAGACGATCAGGTCGCCCGAAACATCGGGATACATCTGGAAGGAATCCGAGGGGCTTACCGGTCCTGAAACCCCCGACTTCAGATTATAGAGGAAGACCTGGTACGGCCCGTTGCGCCCGTCGGCCCAGACGACATGATCCCCGTCGATCGCGGGCATGGAGCGGGAACCCGGTCCATCGTAAAGGACCGTCTTTTCCATGGTCGTGAGATTCAAAAGGATCATCAGGTCGTTTTTAGGTCCGGATTCACGGTAAACGACCCGGTCACCGGAAATTGCCGGATCGCCCAGGGAACCGGCTGACGATACCACGGTCCGGTGCCCGCCCGACACTGCATCGTACATCACGAGGGAATATTCCTGTTTGTTGTATTCCACCCAGACGACCGTACTCCCGTCGATGCAGGGCGAGTACTGGCTTGCGGGCGAGGCCAGAAACGTCAGCCTGCCCTGTGCGTCATCGTACAAAAATATCCCCCGGCCATCGCTCCATACGTACCGGTTCCCGGAGATTGCCAGTTCACGCTTCCACGAAGGGTCATGGATCACCAGGTCTTTTCTCCCGCCCGACACGTTATAACGGTAGATAGCCCGTGAATAACCCCCGGAATTCGTTCCCGCTCCATACTCGACCCATGCTACATTTCCCTCGTCGCAGGCGATTGCATTGTACTTTTCGGCATTGCTTTTTGCGATAAGGTATGATGTTTCGGGCGAATCCGCCCCGGAACCCGGGCAAATACCAAAAAGAAGGAGAAGAACGATCCCGGTAACAAGTATTTCCCTCTTCATGGCCATTTATTTTTTCCTCAGGGTACTGACAATCACACCAAGGCAGATAACTCCTGCCGAACACGCTATTACCGGTATCCAGGGATCTGCCGGAAGACCGGCCTTGCCGGCAGGAGTGCCTGTGATAACGGTCTTTGCCTTCGGATCGACATCGTAGGTCTTCGCGACAAGAGTCCCGTCGGGCGACGCGTTCGCCTCATACAGGCTGTCGAACAGGACCATGAGACGGGTTGCTTCAACAGAACCGTTGTGAACCTTGACGATATATTCACCGGGACTCCGCCCCGAAGTTTCGATTACCGCGTGCCATGAGCCATAGCCATTTGTCCCGTCTGTAACGGGAACCCCGGCAAGGGCAAACGCCGGCTGCTTCGGACGATCGATGTCCGCAGCGAAAACCCTGATGTCGAGGAGCGTGCCGGCATTCCGGTTCGTTGTCCCGTTAATCTCAATAGGCGTGCCGGAGACTGCATCGGGAATTTCATTCAGATTTATCACAGGTTCTTCAAGAAGAATCATGTATTTCTGGTACGGATTCTGCTTTTCATACGCCTTCAATTTAGTTTCCAGAACACCCACTGCGAGGTATGCAGACGGTTCTTTTTCATCGGGGAGGACTTTCAGGGCTTTTCCCCCTTCCACCGCATAGATAAAGTACTGGCCGGACTTCCATTCGGTAGTATTGGGGAGATTGTATACCGCCGTTCCCGATCCATCCGCTGAGATCATCTGGAACCGGGTGTACCGGGTTACCGGCGAAGCGCTGGTGATCCAGATGCCGGCATAGCTGCCGGATGAGGTTGCAATGGTCATCGCCAGTGGATCTCCCTTTGCAAGGATGTTGCACCGGGCGTTGAGATCCGGTGCGGTCCTGACGATAAACGCCCCGCCGGGCGAGACATATACCGGCGATTTAAACTCTGCGCAGATGCTTCCTGCTGTCGCCACCGGTGTTGGTACGGGTGTTCCTGCTCCCGGAGCAAGACGGACCTGCACGGAAACGCGATCCCCGCTCCCTTCCTTCCCGATCCTGAAGACATAGTCCGCCGGTGCATAGCCTTCCGTAAGGATCGGAACTTTCCAGATCAGACCGGCAGCTCCTTTCTCTACAGGGATTATTCCTCCTGTTCCGGAATATTCGCCATACCTGACTGATCCGTTTCCTGTCTCTTTGCGCGAGAACTCGTACTGCAGGGTTGTCCCTTCAGTGAGGGTCGTTGTTCCGGTAAACTCGATGATCGATCCGGTCTTCAGATCCCCGGGAACCGGATCGATGACGATCCGGTCCGTTGCAGATACCGGGCTGAGACAGAGGAGCAGTACTCCTGCAAGGAGCAGGATTTTTACCCGCAGATTTGCACATTGGTTCATCTCTTCACACGTCCGTTCGGTTTTGTAGTTTTCAGATGACCGTATGGAGAGTCCTTATAAGTGATTTCTGTGAGAACGCTCACCGGATACGCAGGGACCATTGACAGATTGAGTGTTCTCACAGAACGTATATAAGATACCGGCCCGTTCATTTTCTCAGGCATTGTCCATGGATTCTACGAAGAGGAGCGCCAGCGGCCGTTTATCGCGTCTCTTTCTGGCCGCGGCCTGCCTGATTCTTCTCATCGCTCCTGCAACAGCATATACACCGCCCTATTCCGCTCTCTCCTGGTCGGATAACCCGCCGGATGGCGAGGCAAAACTCCCGGTCCCGGTGGATGTATGGCATGTCCCCCCGGTGACGACTCTCCTGGTATTCACTGCCCTTTTCCTGCCGTTCTGCCTCGTACCTCTGGAGATCTTTTTTTCATGTGCGGGTTTTATCGTCCTGAACTTCCGGAGGGTCCGGAAAAAGGAGGTATTCGGGAACGATTGCCGGGCGCTGATCTATCGTCATATCGTAACGTACCCAGGTTCGGGGTTCGCCGAGATCATGCGGAGCCTGCCGGTTAACCGCGGGACACTGCACTACCACCTGAATGTCCTCTGCCGCGAGAAGCTCGTCGTTGCCTTTTCAGTGCACCGCAGGACCTGTTACTTCCAGAACGCAGGGAAATTTTCCGATCCGGAGAAGGACGCGATTGCCCGGCTGAAAACCAGCGCCAGCCTCCCGATCTGCGAATTCTTATCTTCCTTCCCCGATGCGTCGCGCCAGGATATTGCACAGAGGCTGAAGACTACCTGTTCTACGGTGTCGTGGCATATGCGGAGACTCTGCGAGGCACGGCTTATCACATCGGCAAGGGAGGGAAGGACGGTCAGGTATTCGCTGACCCCCGTTGCGGTAAAGGTTATCGGCGATCTGCGGATCTACGAGAACCAACAGGCAGGGAGTGCCTGCGATGCCGGCAGGGAGCATGGCGAAAGAACGCATGCTGCGCCGTCACTATGTCCGGACAGATACCCATCAATACGGAGAGAATCTCACGGCGATCATTATGCCGGAGTCCTGGAGCCGGAGCCATGACACCAGCTCAATACCGAACGTGATCGACATACGGTTACTCGGGCGCTTCCCCACCAAAATGAGTATCGCAAAAATGCTGCCGGAAGCAACTCTGAAAGCGCTGGCAAAGAAGTGAGCAGGGCAAAACAGGGGAATATCACCCGCCGGCAGGCAGCAGAAGTACCAGCGGAACCGTTTCAGTATACTTCCAGCAGCCCCTTGTTCTTCCCGGTCAGCGACCGGCCCCCATGCGGTGTTACGACAAACGTGTTCTCGATTCCCACGAGTCCCACGTGAGGGATCCCTTTCTTGGGTTCGAGGGCAAGGACCATCCCCTCCTCAAGCGGTTCATTGAAGCCTTCTGCAATGACCGGGGTCTCATCGATCCAGAGCCCGATCCCGTGGCCGAGGAATTTTACCTGGCGGTTGCCATATCCCATGAAGTTCTTCAAAAACTCCGGCTCAAGGCCGGCCATGACCGTACGATAGATCTCTGACGGGACTGCCCCGGGTTTCAGCATCGATGCCGCCTCGTCCTGAATCCGGACGCAGCGGTGGTGCTGTTCAATCGCTGCATCGGGAATCGGCCGGCCGAACATATAGGACTGGGTCTTGTCGGTCTGGTAACCCTTGTACCCGCAGCCGATATCGATGACTACCAGATCGCCTTGTTTGAGTTTCCGGTGCGGACTGCCCATCTGGGGGGACGAGGGGTGCATACCGGAGACGCCCCCCGGGGTATCCGTGCAGGTCGGGCAGAGAGAGCTGGTCCCGAACCCGACCTGCCCAATCAGCATCTCGTTGAATCCGCCGAAACGGATGAGCCCCTGATGACCCTCCCGTACCATGACAGAATACAGCTCGCAGATCAGGGTAGCCTCGTCCATCCCTTCCGCGAGCATTTCGGGGGCGAGATCTTCGAGTACGCGACGGTGGATCTTGCCGGCGTGCTCCATGTGTTTCAGTTCATAGGGGCTCTTTCGTGCCCTGACTGCGCTGATCTCTGCGTCCACTGCCTGGACATTAGCGAACGGCATGTGCTTTTTTATCCGCTGGAACTGCGCGATCGGCATGAGTTCCGTCTCGAGGTAAACGGTTTGCGGGACTTTCTTTGTGGCAGCAGCAATGTCCCGGTAACTGCGCATAGCCCGGATATCGGGAAAAAGCGACTCCTCCTGTGCTCTCTCGAAACTCTGCCGTACCCAGAAGACTGCCCCGTTTCCCTGAGGGATCAGAAGGAGGCCGTCCTGCATGGTTCCGGTGAAATAATAAAGCGGGACTTTGCCGGTGATGGCTGCCAGTTCCCACCCGGGCTGGTACCTATCCATCCGTTCCCGGAAACGGTTCATACGGTCATTCAGTTCTGCTGCCGGGACTTTCATATCCATAAAATAGGACTCCATGAACTAATAAGAATACTGAAACGGGGCGGATAGTGCACCAGACACAAAAATCCGCTATATTAAGAACGTTTTACGGTACCGAGAGGCTGTTTTCACTGTATTTCGGGGCCGGTATTCTCTGCCCGCTCCTTCAGCGCCGCATTCATATCAGTAAATCCGCGGGCGGTGCCACCATTTAGCATCTGTGTAAAGAGCGGGAGGAGGAAGCTCGAGAAGATTTCGCGCTGGACAAACCGGCACCTGCCCGTGCCTGCCGGATGGATCTCGAAAACGTGCTTCCCGTTAAAGAGACCGCTGATAAAGAGGTGTCCCATCCACCGGAACTCCCGGGGCGGGTCCATCTTCACAAGGACCGGCCGTATGGTCATCCCTGCTGAACCCGGGGGCCGGAGCTCCGCCGTGATACGCCCACCCACAACAAGGTCACCCCGGATACTCCGGATAAACGGGTTCCATTCAGGGTACCAGGGGAAAACCGTGAGGATCTCCCAGATCCGCCCGGGCGAGGCATGGATCTCGATCTCGCTATACAACTCTCTGCCGGCTTTTGTGTTTCGGTATTCCGGCGGGAGCGCGATCTCCGGTACCATATCACGGTGATACTCGGGAATGAAACGTAATAAAACACGATGAAAAAAGCCGGATGAAAACGAGTAGGAGAGAAGAACGTGGGGGGGTTATTTCCTGTCTTTCTTTGCCTTGTCCCACGCTTCCAGCACTTCTGACCCCTCGATAAACTCGAGTTTGTGCTTGCGGGCGTAGAGTTTTGCGTCCTCTTTCGAGAGTGCGTAACCGGACTCGTCGTCCAGCATCTCGCAGATCGTTATTGACGGGGTGATACCGGCCATCTGCGCCATCGCGATGGAGAGCTCGGTCTGGCCACGGCGGACGTCGAGAAGCCCGTCAGCGGCCCGGAGGAGGGCCATGTGGCCCGGAGTGCGGAAGGTCTCGTGGAAATTCACATTGCCGCCATTCATCGCCCGCTTCACCTGCTCGGCGATCGCGTTCACGGTCAGGGTGCGGTCCCGGTCGGTAATGCCGGTGAAGGTGTTGCGGTGGTTCACCCAGAGCGAGAAGGAGGAGTGGTTCTTCCGGTCGTACGGGATGTCACCCTCGCGTTCGGCAACCGCGATCGCCCGCAGGGCGTCGCTTGCGAACGGGAGGCCGAGTTTCTGGGCAGCAACCGGGTGGACGGCTGTGCAGATGAGGCCGCCGCCGTCTTTTCTCATCCTTACGATATCCTTCGGCGTGACGGCATCGGACCGGATCGCAAAGTCCGTCTCGCCCTCGCGGTCATCGAAATCGTAGAGCAGGATAAATTTCCCGTCACGGAGTGCCGCAAGGGCCTTGTCAATCACGGCCCCACCTCGACGTTGATGCTGTCGTTGTCCTCAACACCCAGCTTGCGCCTGAGGGCTATCGGGGCGATGACCTCGATGAGGTCTTCGGGATAATGAGTCCGGCCCGGCACCACGATGCCGCACTTGATCGTGCCGATCTGGCAGGGGATGCAGCGGGCGTCACCGAACGTGCGGCCGTCGGTGGAGAAACCCTTGATCCGGGTCCAGTCGAGCGCATCGATCTTCTTCCGGACCGTGACACTCGAAGGCGCAAGCTTGATGTTCAGCGTGCCGGGGTACGGCTCGAATCCGAGGGCTGTAGCAAACTGCTCCTTATACGGCTTGAGGCTCATGTAATACTTGCCCTCACCAATTCCGCTCACAACGGCGCCGCTCAGCTGGTAGGACTTGCCGCCTTCCGCAAAGATCCGGCAGTATTCCTGGTACTCCCGCCGGAGCACTTCCTCGCCGGCCTTCGTCACGGTTACGTGCTGGCCGTCGGCCGAGAGCACCCGGGTGATGAGCCCGGCCGTCTCAAGCCCCTTCAGCCGCCGGGACGCTGTCTGCTGGCTGATCCCGAGCATCTCGCCGATGCTCTGCGTTGATACAAAGATGGGCCCGTGGCACCCGCCCCGTACCGCGAGCGCCTTGAGACACTGGAGATCCTCCGCTGCTATCATGCTTATCAAAATTGAGATGCTTATTATTTATGAGTTGCTCTTGGCGTTGTTCCCCGTCGGGATTCGTTTCTTGTCGAAATTACGTTCGTTAATTATTTAACACCCGGGCTCAATGGTTATGAGCATGAAATCCGGTTTGCGGAACCAGCTTGCCGAGAAGATGGCAGGCGAAATTACGCTGTCGGACTCACCGGGACACGCGCTCAAGAAATGGCGCATGAACTTCGAGATCGCCCCGGGCGTCCTTTCAGAACGCCTGGGCGTCTCTCCGTCGGTCATCTCCGACTACGAGAGCGGCCGGCGGAAAAGCCCCGGAACTGCCGTTGTCGGCAAGATCGTCGACACCATCCTTGCCATTGACGAGGAGGACGGCGGAAAACACATCCAGAAATACTCAACCATGCTCTTTTCGAATGTCGAGGATGACGTGATCTACGACCTCCACGAGTATGAGAACCCGGTTGCCCTGCAGGAATTCGCAGACGTGATCGGGTGCTCGCTGCTCTGCGGGTCGGCCGACCAAGCCATCTTCGGCTACACGGTGGTCAACAGCCTGAACGCGATCATGCAGCTCTCTTCTGACGAGTTCAACCGCATTTATGGCTGGAGCACCGAGCGGGCGCTGGTCTTCACCAACGTCTCGACCGGCAAGTCGCCGATGGTCGCGATCCGTGTCACGCCGTTCAAGCCGCGGTGCGTGGTGCTGCAGGGGATCGATGCCCCTGACGTGCACCCCATCGTGGCCAAGATGGCGGAGAAGGATCGCATCACCGTCTTCTGCACGAGCATGGACGTGGACAAAATCGTGAGTGCCCTGAGGGAACAGAAATGGTAGGCATCATTACGTACGGTGTATACATACCGAGATACCGTATCAAGGTCGAGGAGATTGCCCGGGTCTGGGGTGCAAACGCATCGGATATTACCGGTGGCCTGGGCGTTTTCGAGAAATCTGTACCGGACATGGACGAGGACGCGGCGACTATCGCCGTAGAGGCTGCACGAAACGCGCTGCGCCGCCGGGCCATTAACCCGGAAGAGATCGGTGCCGTGTACGTGGGCAGCGAGTCCCACCCGTATGCGGTGAAACCGACCGCCTGCACGGTGGGAGAGGCGATCGGTGCAACACCGGTCATGACCGCTGCTGACCTTGAGTTTGCCTGCAAGGCTGGCACGGCCGGCATGCAGGCCTGCATGGGCATGGTGAAGAGCGGGATGATCAAGTACGGTCTTGCGATCGGCTCCGATGTCTCGCAGGGTGCACCGGGCGACGCGCTCGAGTACACCGCGGCAGCCGGCGGGGCTGCATACATCATCGGAAACGATGACCCGATCGCAACCATCAACCATACCTGCTCGTTCACTTCCGACACGCCCGATTTCTGGCGCCGCGAGGGGCAGGACTATCCCCGCCACGGTGGCCGGTTCACCGGCGATCCGGGATACTTCAAGCACGTGAAAGGCGCAAGCAGGCTCATGTTCGAGCAGATGAAGACAACGGCCAAGGACTACACCTACGCGGTCTTCCACCAGCCCAACGCGAAGTTCCCGCAGAAGGTGGCAAAGGACCTCGGCTTTTCGATGGAGCAGATCAAGCCGGGCCTTGCCGTCCCGCGCCTTGGCAACACCTACTCGGGCGCATCCCCGATCGGTCTGGCCGCAACGCTCGACATCGCAAAACCGGGCGACCACATCTTTGTCTGCTCGTTCGGCTCCGGTGCCGGCAGCGATGCCTTCGACATCACCGTGACCGATGCTATTAAGGATAAGATCAACCGCGCCGCAGCGCCCTCCGTTGAGAAACTGCTGGCAAATCCCATCTACCTGGACTATGCACGCTATGCGAAACACAAGGGGAAACTGGTGATGCAGGCATGAGAGACGTTGCAGTAATCGGTATCGGGTGCACCAAGTTCGGCGAGCACTGGAACCGCTCGTTCCGCGACCTCTTCGTGGAAGCAGGGGCACTCGCTCTCGAGGACGCAAAGATGTCCGGCGAGAAGATCGATGCGATGTACGTCGGCAACATGAGCGCCGGCCGGTTCGTTGAGCAGGAGCACATCGGTGCCCTGATCGCGGACTACGCGGGCATGGCATCCCGCCACATCCCCTCGACCCGTGTCGAGGCAGCCTGCGCATCAGGTGGCCTTGCCTTCCGGCAGGCTGTCATCGCCGTCGCGAGCGGCATGGAGGACATCGTTGTCGCAGCCGGCGTCGAGAAGATGACCGATGTCGAGCCCGGCGCAAGCACCGACGCCCTGACCGGCGCAGCGGACCGCGAATGGGAAGGGTTTGTCGGCGCAACGTTCCCTGGCCTGTACGCGATGATCGCAAAGGACTACATGCACAAGTACGGCATGACCCGGGAGCAGCTGGCGCACGTTGCGGTGAAGAACCACTACAACGGAGCCCGCAACCCGATCGCCCAGTTCCCTTCGGAGATTACGCTCGACACTGTGCTGAAGTCCACGATGGTTGCCGAGCCCCTCCGGCTCTTCGACTGCTCGCCCATTACCGATGGCGCAGCAGCCGTGATCGTTGCCCCACTCGAGCGGGCAAAGGAGTTCACAGACACGCCGATCAAGGTGCTTGCGACTGCACAGGCAAGCGACTCGATCGCCCTGCACGACAGGCGCGATATCTCGACCCTGGACGCATCCGTTGCCGCAGGGCAGCGGGCGTTCAGGATGGCCAGGCTCACCCAGAAGGACATCAACATGGTGGAAGTCCACGACTGTTTCTCGATTGCGGAGATCTGCGCCATCGAGGACCTCGGGTTCTGCAAGAAGGGCACGGCCGGCAAGTTCACTGCCGATGGCGAAACCGCGCTCGGCGGCAAGATTCCGGTCAACACGAGCGGCGGCCTCAAGTCCTGCGGCCACCCGGTCGGGGCAACCGGCATCAAGCAGGTGTGCGAGATCGTCACGCAGCTTCGCGGCGATGCGGGCAGGCGCCAGATCGAGAATGCAAAGATCGGCATGACCCACAACGTGGGCGGCACCGGTGCCACCGTGGCCGTGCACATTCTTGGGAGGGTGTAAGATGACCGTTGCACGATTCTGGAGAAAGATCCCCCAGCGCTACAACCTGATCGGCACGAAATGCACGACCTGCGGCCGGCATTTCTTCCCCCCGCGGACGTTCTGCCCGGACTGCCGCCGGAACGGGAAGATTATTGACCACAAGTTTGCCGGCCTCGGCACGGTCGTGACCTACACGGTCATCATGACCGAGCCCGACCAGTTCGCATCCCCCGGTCCGTACATCCTTGCCATCATCAAGCTCGACGAAGGCCCGCAGATGACCTCGCAGGTTATCTGCGACCCGAAGGAAGCGAAGATCGGCATGCGGGTAAAAAGCGTCTTCCGCCGGATCGCCACCGATGGCGAGAGCGGCATCATCCACTATGGCACGAAGTTCGTGCCGGTGGAATAATCCTCCGTTTTTATTACATTAGGCAGCCCGTCAGCATCCCGGGTGCCCTTCCATTCTCCATCGGAATTTGTACCGTCACGTCTCTGGTACAGCAACATCGTACACCGCATGCCACTGGGCGGGCGAGTACGAACGCACGACCCGTTCAGCGGTAACCGTGCCGCAGAGTTCCCGGATCCGGGCCGTGTGCTCCCCTTCGGCAGAGACAAGCGAATAGAAGTGGATGGCCCCGCCCGGCCGCACCAGCCGGAACGCTTCCGGTAAAAATTCCGTGCCGGCAAGGGGCAGGTTCATGACCACCCGGTCGAATCGCCACGGGAGGATCCGGGCGAGGTGTCGGGCGTCCACAAGAAGCGGGAGGACATTTGCTGTCCGGCTCCGGTGCAGGTTCTCGAGCATCAGGGCAACCGCTTTTGGGTTGAGATCCGCGGCAACGACAAGCGATGCCCGCTCTGCGAGCGTGATCGCAAACGGACCGACCCCGGCGAACATGTCGAGCACCAGCTCCCCCTCCCTCACCTGCGTAAGGATGCGCTGGCGCTCGGTAGAGAGCCGGGCCGAGAAGTAAGCACCGGCAAGGTCCACGACAAAGGTGTGCCCATGCTCGGTCACAAGCGTGCGGGTCGTCGGTTCCCCGGCAAGGTGGGAGAACTCCCGGGTCCGGTACTCCCCGTGGACCTCGCCCTGTGCAAAGACAACCGTGTGAAGCGAGGGGCGGGATTTGAGGAGTGCCTCCGCTCCCGAGGGGTCCTCTTCCTGCATGATGGCTATCCCGCCCACCAGTTCGTGCCGGGGCAGCGGTTCCCTGCCCGGGTGCGCCTCAAACTCAAACCAGGCCGCGCCATCGCGCTCTTCACGGAGCGGCAGAATGAGGTCGGAGCCCTCGCGCAGGACTTTGAGGGAGGGATCGAGCGCGCCCTCCCGTATGAGCGCCTGCCGTACCTCCTCCCCCTGCCGTGCTGGGACGCGGAGCCCCCACCGACCTGCCGTCTTCCCGACCACGTGTATCATAAGAGTATAGGTGCTAACCATTAATCATGGCTGATGATGCACAGCGCCGCCCTGAGGGGCAGGCCGGCGGCGCACAATCAGGTCAGGACAAGGAAAGGGATGCCGTTATTCACGCCAGACTGAAAGACGGGACGCTGAAGATTTACGAACTGGAAAAGGAGCTCATGCCCATCGACGCGATCCGCGTCCGGCGCGGGTTCATCGAGCAGGAGACCGGTGCAAAACTCGAGAACCTCGGCATCTTCAGTATCGACGTGGACCGCGTGACGAAACGCAACTGCGAGAACATGATCGGTACCGTGCAGGTGCCGGTCGGTGTTGCCGGGCCGGTCCTCGTCAACGGGGGCTGTGCCAGCGGGAAGTACTGGCTGCCGCTCGCAACAACCGAGGGGGCCCTAGTCGCCTCGGTCAACCGGGGCTGCAGTGCCATCACGAAGGCCGGCGGCGCTGACGTGCGGATCATCCACGACGGCATGACCCGGGCACCG
>Ga0302250_1001470_pt1 | contig 17510 bp, 15 predicted proteins | sample AAG_RA_Asp_MG_FD_193536 | JGI IMG/M metagenome (GOLD analysis project Ga0302250, IMG submission 193536) | Enriched activated sludge microbial communities from anaerobic digester in WTTP, New Holstein, Wisconsin, United States - AAG_RA_Asp | ecosystem: Engineered > Bioreactor > Anaerobic >... | reverse complement strand
CTATCTTATCTGGCAATATAGCCTCTGTGAGGCATTCTGTCAAAATTACTCTCTCAGGTAGTGGCAGGTATATCCGCCCGGCTGCTTGATCAGATAGTCCTGATGATAATCCTCGGCCTGGTAGAACTTCTTTGCGGTGGTGATTTCGGTGATAACCGGCGCTTTCCATTTGCCGGAACGGTCAACGGCGCGTTTGACCCTTTCGGCGATAATTCGCTGAGTTTCGCTGGTGTGGAAGATGGCCGAGCGGTACTGGCTGCCCCGGTCATTACCCTGGCGGTCCTTTGTGGTGGGGTCATGCATGCGGAAGAACCAGTTCTGCAGCAGCTCCTCATAACTCAACTTGCGCGGGTCAAAAACCACTTCCACACTTTCGGCATGTCCGCTTTTTGATTCATGGGTATCTTCGTAACGCGGATTCTCCAGGTGCCCGCCGGTGTAGCCGACTCGTGTCGAGATGACGCCGGGTATTTTGCGCAGGATATCCTGCATGCCCCAGAAACAACCGCCCGCCAGGATGGCGGTCTCCTGCTCCGGGGCATCGGTTCTGATGCCTCTGGAGGCAAATTGCGGCACATAACGTCCATAACCTGCACTCCACAACTGTTCCGCGGGTATGAAACGCAGCGCAGCGGAATTGATGCAGTAACGCTGGCCGGTTGGTGCCGGGCCGTCGTTGAAGACGTGCCCCAGGTGCGAATCGCCCTGTTTTGAGCGCACCTCGGTACGCTGCATGCCATGGCTTTTGTCTTCCCTGGTGGCGAGATGCGCCTTGTCCAGCGGTTGTGTGAAGCTGGGCCAGCCGGTGCCGGAGTCAAACTTGTCCAGCGAACTGAACAGCGGTTCGCCGGAGACAACATCCACATAGATGCCGTGTGCGTGGTTGTTCCAGTAGGGATTGTCAAAGGGCGGTTCTGTTCCGCATTGTTGTGTGACCCGGTACTGCTCTGGTGTAAGTTGCTTTTTCAGTGTGGCTGCATCAGGTTTTTCATATGTTATGTTCCGGTTCATGGCATGCTCCATTTTTCTGCCTTCATTGCAGCCCAGAGCAACAGTGCTGTATAACAAAAGCAGCAGACAGGTGAGCATATGGGGCAGCTTCAGGCTGGACATGGCTGTAACCTGCTTTGAAATGTGTCTGGATTGATGACAATTATGCACGGTATTTCAAATGATTCAACTGCCCATCAAAAAGCGCATGATAATGGCTTTAACTCTCTTGACGTGGCAAAGCATGGGTATTATACCTGTCTGACAACAATCTTCAGGAGCGAATCTTAAATATGAATGGTCAAAGTTTGATCGAGTCCATCGGCTCGACACCAATAGTTGAAATCGGGGGGCTGGGCAGCCCTGCCGGCGTGCGCATTCTGGCCAAGCTGGAGGGGAACAATCCTGGCGGTTCCATAAAGGATCGACCCGCCAGGCAGATGATTCTGGCGGCTGAAGCCAGCGGTGAACTGACAGCGGACAAGGTCATCCTTGAGCCGACCTCCGGCAATACAGGCATCGCCCTAGCCATGATCGCTGCTGCCAGAAGGTATCGCATCAAGCTGGTTATGCCGGCCTGTGTCAGTCTGGAGAGGCGCAGCGTACTGGAGGCCTACGGCGCAGAGATTGTGCTTTCTCCGGGGTGCGAGGCGACTGACGGCGCTATCCGCATGGCCCACAAGATTTACGAGGAGGCGCCGGACAGGTACTACATGCCCAACCAGTATGCCAACCCCAACAATGTGCTGGCGCATTATCTGACGACTGCCCCGGAGATCATGCAGCAGACAGACGGCAAGATCACCCATTTTGTGGCCGGCATCGGCACCAGCGGCACGGTTATGGGGGCGGCTCGCTATTTCAGGGAAAACAAGCCGGATGTGCAGGTGGTGGCGGTGGAACCTACCCTGGGGCACAAGATACAGGGGCTGAAAAACATGCAGGAAGCGATAGTGCCGCCTATCTACGATCCCCATGCCTATCACCGCAAACTGGTAGTGCAGGATGAAGAGGCCTTTGATACCGCCAGGCTGCTGGCGTCCAGGCAGGGGATATTCTGCGGCATGTCCGGCGGGGCGGCGGTGGCCGGGGCGTTGAAACTAGCCAGTGAGCTGAAGTCCGGTGTAATCGTGGTTATCATTCCCGACCGGGGCGACAGATACCTGAGCACCAACCTGTTCAAGTCTATGTGCGCTCAGTGTCCGCCGTAAGTGTACTTGTCCACGAAAGGCACTAAAAGCACGAAAGAATAACTTGTAACAAGTACGACGCCATATAAAAAGGCACCGGAATAATCCATCCGGTGCCTTTTTATATCGAGCGGAAAAGCTTTTTACTTCTTGTAGCCTTTGTAGTTCACAAAATCCAGATGCAAGCCTTCCTTGATCTCTCGGTTGTAATCAGTAACAGCTTCTTGATATTCATGCTCCGACAAGTCATCTCCAGGATTGGATGGGTCAACTTCGTAAAGCGTACATCCGTCTGAACCAATTTCAGAGACAAGATGCTCAGGTGACACTGGGGTCAGGTTTACTCTGGCAACAACCCAGCCGATTCTTGGCGTTTGCTGCACATAATAGACTGTATCGGGCTGGAAGTTGATTTTTCCTGTTTCCAGGCTTTCTGTCCTTGCGATCAAATGTTTAGGACCCGGCTCGATATCGTTCTTCACAAGGCATCCTTTGCCTTTTGTGACGCCGATAAGTTTACGCTCTATGTGGGTATGAAAGTTGACCGCCCCTCCAAAACTTGTTGTCCTGGCTATGACCAGGGCGGATTTACCAGGGGCGGGTTTGACAGTCATAATGTCGAAATTTTCCTGTTTTACAGTCATGTGTGCAGGTGAACATGCAGTTGAAAAAGCCAGGACAGCAATAAGCATCGTAAGATATGCAGTTTTTTTGATTAAGCTCAGGCAATCGACTTTCATTTTATCCTCCTGAATTGAAATTAATATTATTTGTATAATATGGTTCTTATGATCTGTTGTCAAAGCTGATGTTGCTTGAACTCTTTTGATTTCTTCAAACGAAACGGGGCACCGGAATAATCCGGTGCCCCGTTCGTTTAACGCTCTGTATGTCTTATTAAATCTTGTCGCCTTTGAGGTCAGCGGCAAACAGTTTGCCGGCGCCGCGTGAGGCTGTTATCAACCGGGCGTCAGAGTGGTTTTCTACTTAATTTTGGGTTTAGTCGGAATTAGAACCGGTCTTTTTACTCCAGTATTTATTGACCCTTGATAAGGCTGCAATTGTCTGGAAATGGAATATGGGCTTACTGTGACACTTCCTTGTTTGGAGTTGTTAGCCGTACTTGTTTCCGGGCATGAATTGGCCGATGCCCAGGCTGACAGGGAAAGCTGATAGGTCCCGTTTGCAAGTCGCTGCCTTGTGTCGGCATCAACGACCTGGAATACAAGCTGTTTGGTTGCTCCCGGGGCAAGAGCAGAATAAGCAGGATAAATAGTTTGCTGCCCTGCAAATACCTGCCTGACGCCTGTGGTTATTTTTGCGGTTAACAGTACGTTGTAATTGCACTTAAGTGGATCGGTGCCAAGGTTTGCAGTGTCTACAACCAGTTCATGGTAGGTATTTTTGTCATTGAATTTATATCCAGTGATTGAAAGATCGCCGTTTGTTCCCGGCTCGTTACCCGGTAAAACCTGATATGCGAGAGTAGCCTGATTGTTGGCGGTATTGGTGTCCTTGTTGTATGCGCTTCCGCCTGTTGTCAGCGTGGCCTTGAGATTGTAGCTGCCAGCAGGCAGTGACTGTGCATTGTATAGATATGACGTCAGCGTAATTATCTCTCCCGCAGCAATGCGTGGATTTGCATACGGTTTGCTGAATGATATGCCTTTAAATGCCGGTGCCTGCACTCCGGTAGCATCGGTTCTGATGTTGCCTAAATTGACTACGACCTGTGCATTATCTATCGGTCCGCCGTTGTTTTTAACTTTAACGGTTAAAACCGGTTTGCTGTTAGAGTAAAGAGGGGTTGGAGTGAATGTTATTGACTCGATGCCGAAGTCCACAACTTCTGCTGCAGCAGATCCACTGCCAACAATCAGACTTCCTTGTTTGAAATTGTTAGCCGTACTTGTTTCCGGGCATGAATTGGCCGATGCCCAGGCTGACAGGGAAAGCTGATAGGTCCCGTTTGCAAGTCGCTGCCTTGTGTCGGCATCAACGACCTGGAATACAAGCTGTTTGGTTGCTCCCGGGGCAAGAGCAGAATAAGCAGGATAAATAGTTTGCTGCCCTGCAAATACCTGCCTGACGCCTGTGGTTATTTTTGCGGTTAACAGTACGTTGTAATTGCACTTAAGTGGATCGGTGCCAAGGTTTGCAGTGTCTACAACCAGTTCATGGTAGGTATTTTTGTCATTGAATTTATATCCAGTGATTGAAAGATCGCCGTTTGTTCCCGGCTCGTTACCCGGTAAAACCTGATATGCGAGAGTAGCCTGATTGTTGGCGGTATTGGTGTCCTTGTTGTATGCGCTTCCGCCTGTTGTCAGCGTGGCCTTGAGATTGTAGCTGCCAGCAGGCAGTGACTGTGCATTGTATAGATATGACGTCAGCGTAATTATCTCTCCCGCAGCAATGCGTGGATTTGCATACGGTTTGCTGAATGATATGCCTTTAAATGCCGGTGCCTGCACTCCGGTAGCATCGGTTCTGATGTTGCCTAAATTGACTACGACCTGTGCATTATCTATCGGTCCGCCGTTGTTTTTAACTTTAACGGTTAAAACCGGTTTGCTGTTAGAGTAAAGCGGGGTTGGAGTGAATGCTATTGACTCGATACCGAAGTCCACAACTTCTGCTGCTGATTGTTCGGTCAATTGAATAAACATGACGAAAAACAATACCAGTATAAAAAGTGACAGTTTTTGAATCTTGGTAGTTTTCATAATGATTTCTATCCCCGTATTCCCTTTCATGTGATTTCTTATATCCAATTCTTTGTTGGTCAGTTCGGGTTTGCGTGTTAACAGGCATAAGAAGGCGCAAATATTTTTTACTATATGGCCATATGTTATTAATGTCAAAAGAGAAAAGTTTGTAGTTAAGAGGTTACGGGGCAGGGAAAAGATAAAGAAAGAGGCATCGAACTTCTGCCCGATGCCTCTTGTCTCTGGTATTCAAGAAGGTTTAAATCTTGTCGCCTTTGAGGTCAGCGGCAAACAGTTTGCCGGCGCCGCGTGAGGCACAGAAGTCGCCGCACATGGTGCAGGTCTTTTCGTCTTCCGGAACGCGGCTGGCGCGGATGGCGCGGGCATCTTCCGGGAAGAGGGCCAGTTCGAACTGTTTTTCCCAGTCCAGGTCGCGACGCGCCTTGGACATTTCTTTGTCGCGCTGGCGGCACTTCTCGGGGTACTTGTTCATATCGCCGATGTAGGCGGAGAGCTTGGCTGTCTTGACGCCTACGCGCACATCTTCTTCGTTCGGCAGCGCCAGGTGTTCGGCCGGGGTGATGTAGCAGATCAGATCTGCACCGAAGCGGCTGGACTGGGCAGCGCCGATGGCGGTGGTGATGTGGTCGTAGCCGGGGGCCACGTCGGTGGTGATAGGTCCAAGCATGTAGTACGGTGCACCGCCGCTCATGCGCTTCTGCAGCTGGATATTGCCTTCGATCTCGTCCAGAGGCACGTGGCCTGGGCCTTCGACCAGCATCTGGCAGCCCATTTCGCGGCCGATTTCGGCCAGTTCGCAGTTGAAGATCAGCTCCTGGATCTGGGCGCGGTCTGAAGAGTCGTGGATGGCGCCGGCGCGCAGGCCGTTGCCCAGCGACAGGACTGTGTCGTATTTTTTCAGGATGGAGATGACGCGGTCGAACTTCTCATACAGAGGGTTTTCCTTGTTGTTGGCGATCATCCAGGCAACCATGGAAACGCCGCCCTTGGAAACCAGGCCGCCGTAGCGGTAGTTCTGCTTGCGCAGGCGCTCGATGGTGCAGAGGTTGATGCCGCAATGTACGGCCATGAAGGCCATACCGTCAGCGCACTGCTGCTCGATCAGGTCGAAGAGCATTTCTTCGTCCAGCTTGTTGGGGTTCTTGTATTTGCGGGCTGCCTCGCAGAAGGCCTGGTACAGCGGCACGTTGCCCACCGGCAGGTCAACGGCGGCGATAACTTCGCGACGTACGCGGTTCAGGTCTCCACCCACGGAGAGTTCCATCAGGGTGTCTGCGCCGGCTTCCTGGGCAATCTTGGCTTTTCTTACTTCTGCATCATAGTCGATGATATCGGAAGATGTGCCGATGGAGGCGTTGACCTTGGTGCTCAACCCTTTGCCGATACCTGCAACCCTGCTGGGCTTGCGGTTATGGTTCCAAGGGATGACGATCTTGCCTTCAGCGACCATCTGACGGATATACTCTTCGGTGAGGTTCTCGTTCTTTGCTACGATTGCCATCTGTGGTGTTACGATGCCCGCGCGGGCGTTTTCAATCTGGGTCTTCATGTTTTTACATTCTCCTTTTGATTTAACTACAATTGAATTGCTTATTGATTGGCTTGCTTTATCCATATTCAAGGACGGTACAACGACTATGAAAGATCAGGCCTATGAACCTGTTTGACGCGGATAAACTTCTGATCACATCTGATAGAAATCTGATTTCCGGTAATAGAATAATCCGCCTGTATCAGAAGTTTCAGATTTGATCCGCGTGCTATTGTCTTTACCTTTTGTGCCCTGATTTTAGGTTTTACCGGTCCCTAGTTCCGGCTTATTCTGCATTCCCGCCAGCCGCGCACCGAATTGATCAGCCAGATCTTTTCGGCTTTCAGAAGTTCTTCTACATTGATTACGGCTTCCCTGATCTCTCCCTTTTCCAGCAGTTCCTGCCTGAATACTCCCGGCAACAGGCCGCAATGCACGGCCGGTGTCAGTAGTTCGCCGTCAAGCTGCACGACGATGTTGTTGAATGTTCCCTCAGTGACTTCATCCATTTCATTTAGAAAGATGACGTCGTAGCAGCCGGGATGACTTGCTTTTTCCGATACGTAAATATCGCGCCGGGTGGTCTTGTGATAGAGAAAAACATCTGCCGTACTGACACGGTATTGGGACAGCGAAATAATACCTGTTTCGTAAGCTGCTGCCTCAATTGATTCAGATTCGGCGGTGAACGAACCGTCCTGCGCCATCAGCAGCCTTATCTTCCGCGTGTCTGCGGAACCGGCTACCAGTTGTTCCAGTTGATTTATGATCTGTTGCGCATTCGGCAGTACAAAGCCAAAATATGCGGCGGATGCGGACAGTCTTTTCAGGTGGCGTTCCAGCAGCCAGAATCCATTGCTGTCGTGCCTGATCGATTCGATCAGCCGGAAGTCCGGCATCTCTCTGGTCAGAAAACGCCCCTTGGCCAGACATTCACGGTATTCATCCATGGGGGCCGATCCCCAAGTGATGCCGCTGCCGATGCCTATTCTTGCCTTGCCGCTGTCCGATTCCACCACGGCTGTGCGGATGGCTACGCTGAATGTGGCCTCGACGCCGGGCGATACATAGCCGATAGCGCCGCAGTAGATGCCGCGAGGTGCTGTTTCCAGTTCGCGGATGATCTCCATGGTGCGGCGCTTGGGGGCACCGGTGACCGAGCCGCAGGGAAACAGCGCCTTGAATATTTCCAGTAACCCGATGCCGGGTTTAAGCTGCGCGCAGACAGTGGAAGTCATCTGATGCACGGTCGGGTAGGTTTCAATTTCAAAGAGCTGTGGTACGGTTACGCTGCCGGTTTCGGCGATCATGGACAGGTCATTGCGCACCAGATCCACGATCATCAGGTTTTCAGCCTGTTCCTTTTCGCTTTCAGCTAAATGCTGCTTTTGCCGCAGGTCATCACCATGGCAGGGCAGACGGGCGGCAGTGCCTTTCATCGGTTTCATGGTGATCCGCCCGCCTTTCAGGCTGAAAAACAGCTCGGGTGAGGCGGAAAGGATTTGGTGGCGGCCTGTGTCGATCCAGGCGCAGAAAGGTGCCTGCTGACTGTGGCAGATCCTGCGGTACAGGCTGAACAGATCTCCCTCCGCCTTGAACTGCTGGGCGGTGGTGTAGTTGACCTGGTAGGTGTCGCCGTTGGCAATGGCCTCCCTGATCTTTTTTACTGCTGACGCGTATGCGTTCTGCTCTGTCTCAATTTCAGGTGCAGATATCCGGCAGGGGCGGTTCTGCTCTGCCGCAGCGGGAACCACGGGAACGCGCTGCCTGAATATGCCGAACCAGACCAGCGGAAAGTCTGTCAGTTCTCTGGTTGAAAGCTGGGCGCTCAGGCCGCTAGCCGCTTCATAACTGACAAAACCGGCAGCGTGAAAACCGTCAGCCACGGCCTGTTCCACCATCTGCAAGGCTCCGGCGACTTGATCGCATGTACTGGCAGTGATCACCTTTTCCATGCCATCAAAGCGCCATGAACAGCCAAACCCCCCTTTGGCAAAGGATTCCAGCAGCACAGACGGATGGAATTCGGTGTTTCTCTTTTTCATTTGTTAAAGAACAATCTTCAAAAACACCGGCAGCATTATCAGTACGGCGATTTCCACTAGTTCGCTGATGCAGCCGATCACGTCGCCGGTGATGCCGCCAATCTTGGCGTGAAACCATCTCCTGATCAGGCTGGCGATCAGTATGGCGGCCGCCAGCAGTATCGGGCCATGCATGCCCAACAGCAGCCAGGCAGCAGCCAGTGTGAGACAAAAGGCGATCATTAACTGCAGCTTGCCGGCGCCAACCACGATGGTTGATCCGAGGCCGTCCTGACGTGCGCTGCGGCCGAAAACAATGGTCTGTACCTGGCAGAACCTTGCAATCATAGGGAACAGCAGCAGCGCCTGCCATTTAACACATTCCGGCACGGCAGCCAGCGCCTGCCATTTGAGCAGCAGCCCCAGGGCAATCGCAACCGCCCCGACTGCGCCGACTCGCGAATCCTTCATGATCTCCATGAAGCGCTCACGGCTGCCACGGGCGGCGATACCGTCGCATACATCGGCCAGACCATCCATGTGCAGGGCGCCGGTGACGGCTGTCAGCGCCACGATCAGCAGGGCGTCCATCAGCGGCCTGTCCAGGTGTGGCCCGACCAGCCAGTTCAGTCCGGCCAGCAAAGCGCCGATGGTCAGACCGGCCAGCGGGAACAGTGCTGTAGAGCGCCCCAGGTCATCCTTTTTCCATTCGAAACTGAATGGCAGGGGGATGATGGTCAGAAATTGCATGGTGATGATGTATAGTTTCATATTATCCGGGACTCGGGACTCGGGACTCGGGACTGGTAAAGTCAAAAGCTTTTACTAGTCCCTGATCCCTGGTCCCGGCTTCTTAGCTGGTCACTCCTGCTTCTTCGAAGGTGGCCATCTCTTTGAGTACCTTTACGCCGGCTTCGATCATCGTCATGGCCAGGGCCGCGCCGGTCCCTTCTCCCAGGCGCAGGTTCAGGTCCAGGATCGGCTCTGCTCCGATGCGCTCCAGCATGAAGGAGTGGCCCAGCTCAACAGACTTGTGGGATGCAAAGATATAGTCTCTGACATGCGGGTGCATTTCCGAGGCGATCAGGGCACCGGCGGTAGAAATGAAACCGTCCACCACCACCGGGATGCTGTTGGCGGCGCAGCCCAACACCAGCCCGGCAATGCCGGCAATCTCCAGCCCGCCGACCTTGGTCAGCACATCCAGCGGGTCGTTCGGATCCGGTTTGTTTACAACCAGTCCCTTTTCTATGGCGCTGATCTTGTTCCTCAGCCCCTGATCGTCGATACCTGTGCCGCGGTGGGTGACCTCTTTGACGGTTTTACCGGAGAGGGCGGCGATGATAGCGGAAGATGGGGTGGTATTGCCGATGCCCAGCTCTCCGGTGCCTGCCATGCCAATCCCCTCAGCTTTGCATTTATCGGCAATTTCGATGCCAATCTGCATGGCGGCAACAGCCTCCTCCTTGGTCATGGCCGGACCTTTGGCGAAGTTTTTGGTACCTTTGGCGATCTTTTTACGGATCAGCCCTGGATGCTCCTCGAAATCGCTGTAAACGCCTACGTCAACCACGCGCACTTCAGCGCCGGCATGACGGGCCAGCACATTTACACCGGCGCCGCCGTTGAGGAGGTTGTAAACCATCTGTGTGGTTACTTCACAGGGATACAGCGAAACACCTTCTGCAGTAACTCCGTGGTCAGCAGCAAAGGTAAAAATGACTTTCTTTGATATGTCTGGATTTTTCTGGCCGCTGATGGCAACAATGCGGCGGGCGAACTCTTCCAGCTTTCCCAGCGATCCCGGCGGTTTGGTTTTGTTGTCCAGTCGTGCCTGGGCTTCCTTGATCAATTCCGGATTAACCGGCTTGATGCGGGCGATGGTTGATTCGATAATGTTCATAGATGCGTCTCCTTCTACATTTATAACGGTTCACGGACACGAATAGCGAGTCACGTTTCTATTTTAGTTTCAATGGTATACCACTAATGACGGTGTAGACGTCATCTGAGGCGGCAGCCAGTATCTGGTTGGCGCGTCCTGCGGCATCACGAAAAAGCCGGCTGAGCTTGTTGTCCGGCACAATGCCCATGCCGACCTCATTGGATACCATGATTACCGGCGTGCTCATGCTACGCAGGGTGGCCGCTAGGCGCTGCACGTTTTCTAGGATCAGTTCTTCCGTGTTGTCCTGGTCCTCATACAAAAACAGCAGATTGGTAACCCACAGGGTGATGCAGTCCACCAGGATTGCCTTGCCTGTGCCGTCACAGCCTGCCAGGGCCTGAGGCAGATGCAGCGGCTCTTCGATGGTCTTCCAGTTTTCGCCACGGCGCTGCTGATGTTTCTGGATGCGTTCGTCCATTTCTCCGTCCAGGGCCTGTGCCGTAGCCAAATAACAGAGTGGCGCGCCAAACTGCATGGTCAGTTCTTCGGCCAGTTTGCTTTTGCCGCTTCTGGCGCCACCGGTTACAAAGATGATTTTAGACATGTTTGCCTCCAAACAAAAAAGCCCTTCTCCGGTCAGGAAAAGGGCTCGAACAGCGGGATTGATGGTTAAGGGAGTATCCGGCTTCGGCCCCTCTTTCCACGGAGGTTCACAAAAGCTTCGGACTGGCAGGTTTCCTGGCTTGAGGATCATTCTTTCTCTGCGCCTTCCCAGGATTATCCCCAGTGGCGTATTGCAGAGTCGGTCCCCTCTTACAGTTGCGGGTCAGCGCGGGATTTTCACCCATCTTCCCTATTATTCATGCCTGCTGGGCATGACACCAGAACGACTTAAAAACAGTTTTGAGTCTTTTAGCAGTGAAAACAAAAAAAGTCAAAATCAAAAACCGTTCAAAGTTTTTTTCATACTTCCCTTGATTTTTAAAACAAGCCTGATTATATTCCTATTCAGTTAGCACTCGTAACGATTGAGTGCTAATTTTTTTAGAATAAAAATTAAACAACACAGCATAGAAAGGAGAAGTAAAAATGAACTTGAGACCGCTTCAGGATCGTATCCTCGTCAAGAGGGTAGAAGAGGAAACCAAAACCGCCGGAGGGCTTTATATCCCTGAAACCGCCAAGGAAAAACCTCAGCGTGGCGAGATCGTTGCAGCCGGTAAAGGTAAGAAGACCGAAGATGGCAAGGTGCTTCCCCTGGATGTAAAGGTGGGCGACAAGGTTCTGTTCGGCAAGTATGCCGGTACTGAAATCAAGGTTGATGGAGAAGACTTCCTGATTATGAGAGAAGATGACATATTGGCAGTTGTGGAATAATACGGCTTCGCCAAAGGTCCATCTGCGGTGTTGTGCTTGTCGTGGAACGCTCAACTACCTTCAGTACGCCTCGCGCTCCACTCCTCACACGCCTTGCATCAGGGAGCCTTTTGCTGTGCCGCATAACGCTTCAAAATATTCAGATGTTAAATAGAAAATATGATAATGGAGGAATAAAGCATGTCTGCAAAAATCATCAAGTTTGACCAGGACGGCCGCAACGCCATCCTCAAAGGTGTAAATACCCTTGCTGACGCAGTAAAGGTGACCCTCGGCCCCAAAGGCCGCAACGTGGTTATCGACAAGTCTTTCGGCGCTCCGCTGATCACCAAGGACGGCGTGACCGTTGCCAAGGAAATTGAACTGGATGACAAGTTCGAGAACATGGGCGCACAGCTGGTCAAGGAAGTTGCTTCCAAGACTTCCGACGTTGCCGGTGACGGTACAACAACCGCTACTGTGCTTGCACAGGCCATCTATCGCCAGGGTTCCAAGCTGGTTGCTGCCGGTCACAACCCGATGGAAATCAAGCGCGGCATCGACAAGGCGGTTGAAATCATTGTCGGTGAACTGAAAAACATCTCCAAGCCGATCAAGGACCACAAGGAAATTGCCCAGGTTGGCACCATTTCTGCCAACAACGACAAAACCATCGGTGATATTATTGCCGAAGCTATGGAAAAAGTCGGCAAGGAAGGCGTTATCACCGTTGAAGAAGCCAAGGCAATGGAAACAAGCCTTGAGACCGTTGAAGGTATGCAGTTCGACCGCGGTTATCTCTCCCCTTACTTTGTGACCGATCCGGAGCGTATGGAAGCTGCCTTTGAAAACGCATACATCCTGATTCACGACAAGAAAATCTCCAACATGAAGGACCTGCTCCCGGTGCTGGAGCAGACCGTTAAAACCGGCCGTCCGCTGGTGATCATTGCAGAAGACGTTGAAGGCGAAGCGCTGGCAACCCTGGTTGTCAACAAGCTGCGCGGCACACTGAATGTTGCTGCTGTCAAGGCCCCAGGCTTTGGCGATCGCCGCAAGGCCATGCTGGAAGATATCGCTACCCTCACCGGCGGTATCGTGATCTCTGAAGAGGTTGGCCACAAGCTCGATCAGACCACTATCGACATGCTGGGCCGCGCCAAGCGCGTTACCATCGACAAGGACAACACCACTATCATCGACGGCGACGGCAAGGAAGAGGCTATCCAGGGCCGCGTAAAACAGATCCGCGCCCAGATCGAAGAAACCTCCAGCGACTACGACCGCGAAAAACTGCAGGAGCGTCTGGCCAAGCTGGTTGGCGGCGTAGCTGTGATCAAAGTCGGCGCTGCTACTGAAGTTGAAATGAAAGAGAAAAAGGCCCGCGTTGAAGATGCGCTGCATGCAACCCGCGCTGCAGTTGACGAGGGTATCGTTCCTGGCGGCGGCGTGGCTTACATCCGTTCGCTGCAGGCTCTGGATGCAGTTAAACTGCCTAGCGAGCAGCAGTTCGGTGTAAACGTGGTCAAGGCTGCACTTGAGGCTCCTATCCGCCAGATTTCTGATAATGCCGGTATCGATGCTTCCATCGTTGTTGACAAGGTCAAAAACGGCAAGGATGCCTTCGGTTATGATGCTTCTTCCGACGAGTATGTTGACATGCTCCAGGCTGGTATCATCGATCCGACCAAGGTTTCCCGTTCCGCACTGCAGAACGCAGCTTCCATCGCCGGTCTGATGCTGACTACTGAAGCCCTGATCGCAGACAAACCGAAGGAAGAAGGCGCTGGTATGCCTGCCGGTATGGGTGGCGGTATGCCTGGCGGTATGGGTGGCATGGGCGGTATGTACTAATATAAGAAAACGTCTCTTTTTCGCCCTGGCGGTGTCAATCTTCGGGATTGCTTGTGCGACGTACTTCGTGTACGTCTCCGCACAATCCCTTGATTTCCTAGCCATGACAAAAAATAGATCGTTTTCGGATATACCGTCGAATCTGACAACGCTATGAATGTTGCTAAAAAGGCCGGGTATTTTACCCGGCCTTTTTACGTAAGAGTCCTGAAATATTCCGTATCGCAATCAGGAGAAGATTCGTTGCTTTGTAGCTAACAGAATTTCTCTGCGACCTCCGCGCCTCTTTGTGAGCAAATGCCGTTGGTCAGTTGAACCTTTTTGTCAGTTCAGCTACCCGCTGGCCCAGCAGGGCGGAGGTTTCATGGTCATTGGGCGGTGGGGCTTTGTCCGGCCCCTGGTCGTTGTTGGACTGGGCCATGGCACCCAGGAACGAGCCCAGCCGGTTGATGTCATCAACGCTCCCCTTGCTGCTGTTATTGCCCGGCAGCAGTCCCAGGCTGACCCAGAGCATGCTGTGCTGGGCGGCAAAGATGATCAGGTCTGTCAGGGTGTTCAGCTTGTCGCCGCTCTGGCTGCCCGAATTGGTGAAGCCGGCGGCCAGTTTGTCTTTCCACCTCTGTTTGGCCCAGATGCCGGAACTGTCCTCCATGAACTTCTTGAACTCTGCCGAGGTGCTGCCCATGTAGGTGGGGCAGCCGAAGATGATGGCGTCGACGCCGTTCAGGTATTCCCAGTCGTTCTTGGCCTCGGCCGCCTTGACCAGTCTTGCCTCGATCCCTTCGACGCGCTGGACCCCTGCCAGCACAGATTTGGCCAACGCTTCGGTATGGCCGTAGGTGCTGTGATAGACTATGGCAATTGTTTTCTTCATTGAGCTTTTCCTCCTTTAATTGACTTATGTCAGATTATAACGCCATTTTTGGGTTTATCATTTCTACAGTCAGACAAATAATTAGGACAGTTGATTTTATTTAAGGATCAACAAGAACTGTGGGAGGTTAAAATGGAAATTACAGGCAAGGCTTTGACAATGGCGGATCTGGTGGCATATCAGGATGGTTCGGTGGTCAGCAAGACGCTGATAGATAAGAAAATCGGCACGCTTACGCTGTTCTCGTTTGCTGCAGGGCAGGGGCTGAGCGAGCATACGGCGCCTTATGACGCGTTTGTGCAGGTGGTTGATGGTGAAGCGGAGGTCACGATAGATGGTGAGGCCCATACGGTCAAGGCGGGCCAGATGATCATCATGCCGGCCAACCATCCCCATGCTTTACAGGCGGTCAAGCCGTTCAAGATGTTGCTGGTGATGATCAGGGCTTAGCAGCCGGTCAGCGGCTTGCAAAATCGTCGTCGAATCTGCCGATGACCATGAAGGTGCCTCTGGCCTTGGCAATCAGCCGGTTGGCGTCTCCGGCCAGCACTTCGGCTTCTACCACCATGGTCTGACGTCCGCAGTGGATGACCTTGCCGGTGGCGGTGATAGTCTCATGGGCGGCGGCATTTTTGATGTAGTTGATATTCAGATCGATGGTGACGACACGGTTGCCGGTGGTGGCGCAGGCCACTCCCATGACCGTGTCGGCCAGCGAGGCCACGGCACCGCCATGTACGGCATTGTAGAGATTGGTGTGTTTGTCAGGATTGACCGGCATGGTGATAACGGCTTCACCTTCTTTTAAGGATGTGATCTCCATGTCCAGCAGGCGGACAAAGGAGTTTCTTTCATAGATCATTGGCAGGTATTTTTGCATCTGTTCAACAAAATTCATATGCTGTAAACCTCTTGTCCATATTTTAATCTGTTCCAAACATATACACGCAGGCAGAGATTATCAAGGGTTGATTTTACTTGCTGCAGGCTGCTTTATCGAATTGACATGGCTGATAGGTTTGGCTACCTTCAGTCACGGAGTTCAAACTGCTTTGACCGGTATGGAGCCGATATGACACAGTGTGCGGTACTTCTGCTGCAGATGGGTGGACCAGATACGCTGGATGATGTGGAAGCGTTTCTGTTCAGGCTGTTTTGCGACCGGGATATCATCAAGATTGGCCCCGCTTTTCTGCAACCGCTGATTGCGAAGCTTATTTCGCACCGCCGGGCCGGCAAGGTGGCGGCTCATTATGAAATAATCGGCGGCCGGTCGCCCCTGCGTGAACTGACCCAGCAGCAGGCTGAGGCTCTGGAACGGCAGCTGGGTGCGGGTTACCGCTGTTTTGTGGCTATGCGCTATTCCAGGCCAGATACGGTGGAAGCGCTGGCAGCGATCAAACGGGCCGGCATCAGCCGCATCATTGCCCTGCCGCTTTATCCCCAGTATTCCAGGGCTACCAGCGGTTCATCTTTTAACGAACTGGACCGGATTGCAGATATGGCACATGCGGGGTTTGAAATTGTCCGCGTCAATGATTTTCATAGCCATCCGCTTTATATCAAGGCCTTGGCGGAAAAGATTGAAAAAGGTCTGGCTGGTTTCTCAGGCAGGGAAAACATCCACATCCTCTTCTCCGCCCATGGGCTGCCGCAGTCGTTTATTGACAATGGCGACCCTTATCTGGAGCATACCGAGGCTACCGTAAGGCTGGTGATGGAACGTTTCGCAGGGGTGACGCATCATCTGGCTTTTCAGTCGCGGGCTGGTCCAGCCAAATGGCTGGAACCTTCAACTGACGCAAAGCTGGCGGAGCTGGCCGGTCTGGGGGTTAAACAGTTGTTGGTGGTGCCGGTTTCTTTTGTATCGGACCACATCGAGACCCTCTACGAGATTGACATTGAATACGCTCAGAAAGCTGTAGAACTGGGCATAACGGAATTTCGACGGACCGGGGCGCTGAATGCGTCAGCATCGTTTATAAACTGTCTGGCCGAACTCGTACATGCACCAGAGCTTTAAAAAACTACTGCGGAGAGCCGTCTGCTGCGTTACGCGGTACTCGCACCTCAGCTAACTACCTGTTATGCCTCGGCTGCTCCGTTCCGTGCGCCTTGCATCAGGCCTTCCTCATGACGTTTTTCAACGCCCTGGCATATGACTAAATAAAAAGCCCCTCTCCTGTAAAAAGAGCAGGGGCTTTATCTTTTGAATGGCGGGTGGGTATTATTGGTGACCGCTTGACTCTGATGATTCAATGATCGGCTTGAGTGCATGCCTGATCATCAGCCAGGAGTAAAGCAGCAGGAAAACTGGTGTCAGCAGCAGTATGGCAATGGCAATGTGCTGAAAGTCATTCAGCGGGGCCAGGGTTTCCTCCTGTTTCTGTTTGACGACGATGCCCCAGCCGTTATTCAGGACACTCAGGTAGGTGCGCCATGTTACCCCTTTGGGGTCGGTGTATTCGAACAAGCCGCGGGTTCCGTTGCGCAGCGCTGCTATGGGCGGGTCCTGGCTGAAATCCTGAAACTTGGTAGTCAGGTCTTTGTCCGGGTGCAGGATAACCCGGTTATGGTCGTCGATAACATAGGCATATCCGGTCTTGCCGATGCTGGAGGTCTGCACGTCGCGGCTGAGTTCGGTGAGATGGGCGGCAAACATGGCAACACCCACGATCGACCCGTTAGGGGTTTTAACCGGTACGGAAACGACCAGGGCCGGCTGTGTCGTTGTCCTGCTGATCAGACTCTGAAATGTAGTATGACCGCTTTTGGCGCCCTGGAACCAGGGGCGGTCCTTGTAGTCGGTCATAGAGATGTCATCACTTCTGGCAATGTTCATGCCTTGCAGATCGGTGGTGCTGACAAGGTACATGTGACCGTATGTGCGGGCCATATTCTGCAGATGCGGGCGTTGACGTGCCGGATTCATACTGACTATATCCGGATTGCGGGTCAGCTGCTCCAGGGCCTTGACCTGATAGTTCAGCCAGGTCTGTGTGGAGATTGCCAGTGAACGGTTCAGCAGTTCCAGCTTGTCATCGGTATCACTGGTAATCTGATTGGCGGCGTTG